>ERZ780141.1993-NODE-1993-length-10891-cov-3.051495_pt1 | contig 10891 bp, 8 predicted proteins | sample MGYA00433080_ERZ780141 | MGnify/ENA primary metagenome ERZ780141 (study PRJEB29588, sample SAMEA2154047) | human gut metagenome | biome: human gut; feature: human-associated habitat; material: faeces | place: Denmark | collected 2008/2010 ... | reverse complement strand
GGTGGTGCATCCGTCCAGAAGGTCAACAGTCACAGTGAAAGGCGTGCCCAGCATGCTGGTGTTCTCCTGTACCTGATGCGGCAGTTCCAGCTCCCTGGCACGGCTCATGGTGATGGGAGCACAGAGTACGCCGCGTCCGTAGCGCAGCATGAAGTTCACCTTTTCGGGTGTAATCATCTCGGCAGGGGTGATGAAGTCGCCTTCGTTCTCGCGGTCTTCGTCATCCACCACAATGACAAACTTGCCTTGCTTGAAGTCCTCAAGAGCCTCCTCGATGGTGCTCAGTGTCACATTGTCATTCATATTGTTGCTTGTTAATCCTGTCTATAATGAGTGTATTTATCTTCTGGATGGAGTTCATGTCATTCCACAGCCTCATGCGGTACCGCCAGATACGCAGCCAGAAGAACAGTCCCAGCGGGAAGAAGAGTCCCGCACAGACGTTCAGACGTGCCGAGTGGAACGGCCTGGTGTGGGCATCGGGCTCCAGTATGGGATACATGTTGATATACATCAGAATGCTGTTGTCGCGGCTGTTGTGCAGTTCTTCGATGAGTGCCTCGAGCCTGCCACTGAGCCGCTCCACCTCGCGGTCCTCCCTGTAATGGAAGAAGATGCGCAGATAGGACGGCATGCGCACGAGGTGCGCCTGCTGGTTGTAAGCCTGGCAGTCGGCCGAGAGCTGCTGCAGGTCAGAGGCCAGACGGCGGTACTGAGGGTCATGGATGATGACCTCCTTGCGGTTGAGGGCGCGTGAGACACGCAGGCCAAAGAGGTGGCGGACAAATGCGCGGTAGCCCTCGATATTGAACACCGCACTGTCCTTGTTGGCGCGCTGAGTAAGGAATATGCCCACAGGCAGCAAGACGCTGCTACTGAGCCAGATGCCCGACAGCACGCTCCACTCTCCGGTCTTGGCCATCTTCTCTCCGCTCACGTTCACCACGTAGTAACAGATGAAGATGAGCACGCTGACCACTACGGGCAAGCCCAGTCCGCCCTTGCGGATGATGGCTCCCAGGGGTGCTCCAATGAAGAAGAAGAGCAGGCAGGCGAGGCTCAGGGTGAACTTCTTCTGCTCCTCCATGCGGTGGCGACGCAGTGACATGTTCACGTCGGCCGTGATGATGGCACGGAAGTCATACTCTGAGCGCAGGCTCTCGGCGCGGTTCTGTGCTGTGCGCCATGCCGATGTGCGCTGCTCGTCGGTGAGGCGGGCATAGGCGGAGTCCAGCGGAAGAGCCTTGTCGCACTCCTTCACGATACGTGCCGAATCGCTCATCCCTGTGGGGAGGGACTTGTTCAGATAGTTGCCCATGGTGCTTGCAGCAATGGCATGGGCGGTGCTGTCAGACACATGGCGCAGCGAGTCGATGCCCAGGCGTATGTCATGCAGGCCCTTGGTCTGCGCATTGCCCGAAAAGAGGTTGGCATCCATGAGGTTGAAGTTGGCGTCGAAGGGAATCAGATCCACCTCGCGAACAAATGACTCGCGCATGTATGGCACACTGGCCCTGAGCATATTGCCTCCACCCTGGGAATCCATGTTGCGGAAGCGTTCCCCGTGCATGAGTGTGAGCTTGAGGTGCCGTTTGTCGGCCGTGCTCTGCAGTCGCGCGCTGTCGGCCAGCACTATCTCGGCATCCTCGTAGCCCTCCTTGTTGCTGTATATCATCACGCCGTAGAGCATGCCGGTGCGCGTGTCCTTGTGGTGCACATACAGGTTGTATCCGGGAATGTCACTGTAGAAGACGCCCTCTGGAATCTCCAGCTCGGGCGACTTCTGCTTCATGCTCCACACCAGGGTAGCCAGTTGCTTGGTGGCCTCAGGCCCCACCTTGTTCTGGAAATAGAAGCTGCCTGCGCACACGCAGAGCGAAAAGACGAACACGGGTTGCAGGATGCGCACCAGGGGCACGCCGCTTGCTTTCATGGCCAAGAGCTCCAGGCGCTCGCCCATATTGCCGAAAGAGATAAGGCTTGCCAGCAGGACCGCCATGGGGAGCGACATCGGCACCAGCGTGAGACCGCTGTAATAGAAGAACTTCATCAGCACGTCCATCGAGAGGCCGCGTCCCACGAGCTCTTCCAGATAACGCCACATGAACTGCATCATGAAGATGAAGAGGCAAATGAAGAATGTACCTGCAAAGAGCAGGAGGTAGTCCTTCAGTATGAATATATCGAGCTTCTTGAATATCCTCATTATTGTGTGTGCGTGTGCACATGCGTGCGCATTCGGTCACAAAGGTATAACAATTTCCGCTTTCGCGCAGCAAATCGGGTGCACAATAAGGCGATGGGGAACGCGAAATGGGGCTTTCTGACCATGAAGCAGCCGCAGGGCGGATTGAAGACCATGGCACACAGCACAATGCAAGAGGACGCGACAGACAGGAAGCCTGGCTTGCCCGACAAGGACGGCACGCGGGCTGCACGACTCCACGGCATCCCTTCTCTCGACTCACCGCACAAAGCGGAACCTGCATGGACGGACGCTCTACAAACGCAGCACGCTGCACCAGCCATCGCACCGCACTGCCTTCCCCGTCCCGCAACAGCACCTTTTGCCGGGCAAGCGGCAAGCCCAACCACAACTGCCCTCTACTGCCCGCCTCGGACAGACAAGCAAGCGCCCGCTTACGACCGCCCCGGACACACTGCAGCATGACACACTCGCCCGCCCCATCGCACCGGCCACGTCCACAAGCCTTACTCTGCTCTCCCCGGCAGTATCGCAACCCTACAAAATAAGGTGCGCCGAATGACAACACCCAGCGCACCTAAAACATCATGTCATTAGTTCCTTGTCTATAAGAAACAAAAAAGAAGCGACTCTCACGGGCAGCTTCTTCCAACTAACAATCTTTATTAACCTAAAAACTAACTAAAACTAACAATCTCCGTTATCTGTCAAACCGATCTTTTCTTTCCTAATTGCACTGCAAAGGTACAGCGATTATTTCATTCGTGCAACATTTTCCGTAAATAAATCGCGCACTTTTCGACAATTATACAATTTTGCTCTATTCTTTGACAGAAAACTATGCTTTTAACACGAAACTGCCGCAGCCCGACACGGCGGAGCGCAATGCGTCAATCGTCACCACATTCTCGTCAAACTCCACCTCGAGGCTGCCGGGCGAAAGCGAAACCTCTGCCTTCACCACACCATCCAACTGACTGACAGCCTTTTGCACCGCACCCTGGCAGTGCACACACTTCATACCCTCCACGGGAAACACTCTCTTCTGCATAATACATTATAATTAGGGCGCACTCAGAGCGCACCACCTTTTTCTTTGCAAAGATAAGCCAATACCCCATCCACATGGCTACGCACAGGCTTAAAAAAGTTAAAAATTTGTTGCAAAACATTCTCCCACGTACAACGAATGGGGATTTAATCGTAAATTTGCCTCGTATGAGAAGGATTTGCATCATAATGACAAGCATGCTGGCACTCGCCTTTGCCCCTTCACGCATCGGGGCGCAGGAGCTGGCCGACAGTCTGGCCGGTACCCCCGAGACCGACGAGGGCATGCGCACACTGCGCATCAGAAGCACCCACGAGCCGGAGACAATACCCGTGGAACCAGCCTGCTCTTACCAGGACACCACCGTGACCAGTATGCCGTGGATGGGCTACGGAATGGGCGGATGGGACCTGCACCAGGGACTGAACGCCCAGGTGGGGGCAGGAGTACGCGTAGGCTGGGGCAAGCACAACCCATGGCGCGGCGCCTCGTTCTTCACTGACATCGCCGCCATGTACTGCATGCCGGTGAGCAAGGACGGCAAGTGGAGCGCCGCAGTGGGCGGTTACTTCTCCAACTACCGCCTGTGGGGCAGACAGGTCAACAGCGTGGGACTGTGCGGCCTGGTAGATTACAGGTTCAACGACAAGCTGGACCTGAGCGGTTTCGTCATGCATGACTTTGGGGTAATAGGCGGCAGTGATGCCCATTCGCCCGCACTGCCCTTCCTGGAGCAGCCGCATACCACCGTGGGCGCACAGCTGGGTATCAACGTGGGCGAAAAGGCCAGAGTGGAGATAGGACTGAGCCTCACCCGATACCACGGTTCATCCCCCTACGCCACCGACCCCGCCGCACGCCCGCAAACCATGCGCCCTACCCGCTCCTTCCTCGACCCTGACTTCTGAGGAGGAAGAAGCAGGGAAGGCAAGCAGAGACGCAATCACCCACCATCCCTACCGCCTGACCTTCAAGAAGAAAGAGGGAGAAGAAGCAAGGCCAGGAGGATTTTCCATGAGAAACAAGGTACCTCTTCCCGTGAAACAGAAGGCTCTGCGTCACGAAGCAACAGACTTGCTTCTGAGAATCAGGATATCCCGTATCTGGAAGCAAGAAGTTAATCTGTCATTTCAAAGGGGGTAAGCATGGACACCTATTGTATTAGACTGCGAAATGGCAGGCAGCAGCACAGGCCGGCTTCCCGCACCCCACTACGCACGGCAACATTTTCACTCTTCAGACGCAGTGCGGTGCATCAGCCATCGCAGCGCGCTGCATCGGCTGTCACAGCACGCTGCATCGTCACATGCAGCGCACTGCGTTTTTACACAAGCCTCTGCTGCCACACCCGCCTTGCCCGCATGCTTGAGGACATTCACCCCACCCGATTGCACACATTACAGCACCGGCAAACCAGGCGCAAGAGATTTTTCCAAGAAAAGGAGAATACTCTTTCAGGAGAAAAGGAAAGCTTTCCGAAGCACTCCAAGGAGGCTTTTCCAAGCATCAAAGGAGACTCTTACAATAACTGAAGAATGCTTGTACAAATGACAAAGAAGATTTTTCGAAAAGCCAAAGAAAGCCTGGCCAAGAGCCGAAGGAGGCTGTACCAGGGAAAGAAGAAGCCCTGCCCGGGAAAGCAGAAGCATCCGTCCCTCTCTCCGAACAAGCGCAAAGGCGGGAAGCAAGCTCACTGACCGATACCTGCTTCCCGCCTTCGTAGTTCACATCTGCCCGCCGGGCACAACCTACATCTGCTTGTAGTCACGCGCCAGACCGCCCTCGCTGGTTTCCTTGTATAGGCTGGGGAGGTCGTGACCGGTGGTCTTCATCACCTCTATCACGCGGTCGAAGCTCACACGGTGAGTGCCGTCGGAGAACATGGCAAAGGAGTTGGCATCCATTGCACGGGCTGCTGCATAGGCATTGCGCTCTATGCAAGGTATCTGCACCAGCCCGCCTACAGGGTCACAGGTAAGCCCCAAGTGGTGCTCCAGACCCATCTCGGCAGCATACTCTATCTGCGCAGGAGAACCTCCGAAAAGCTGGCTCGCGGCGGCAGCAGCCATAGCACACGCTACTCCCACTTCGCCCTGGCAGCCCACTTCAGCACCGCTGATGCTGGCATTCTGCTTCACCAGATTGCCAAACAGACCAGCCGTAGCAAGGGCCCGCAAGATACGTGTCTCGGGCACCTGACGACTCTTCCAGATATGATAAAGCACGCCTGGGAGCACACCGCAACTGCCACAGGTGGGCGCTGTCACTATCAAGCCACCACTGGCGTTCTCCTCTATGACGGCCAGGGCATAGGCAAAGATGAGTCCACGACTGCGCATGCTGGGCTGATAGCCTTCGGCCTTGGTATAGTAGCTCGCTGCCTTGCGACGGATGTTCAAGCCGCCCGGCAGGGCCTCCTCATGCTCGAGTCCGCGCTCCACCGCCGACCTCATCACCTGCCACACCTCGGCCAGATAATCCCAGATAACAGGCCCCTCGCAGTCATTCACATACTCCCAGAAGGACTTGCCGGTCTGCTGTGTCCATCTCAGGATGTCGGTGGCATGGTTCATCTCATAGATATGAGGATATTGCATAGTCTGCTGCCCCTCTTCGGCCAGCGCTCCTCCACCGATGCTATACACCGTCCAGGCATCATACTCCTTACCGCTGGCATCCACCGCACAGAAAGTCATGCCATTGGGATGAAAAGGCAGGAAGATATGAGCGTTCCAGGTGAAGGTGGTCCGCTCCTCGCCCAGCACAGTATAGATAGCCCAGTCGGTGCGGTGCCCACGGCCGGTGGCAGCAAGGCTCCCGTAGAGTGTAACGTGGAAGGCGGCCGCCTCGGGGTGCCGCTGAAGATAGATTTCCGCCGCGTGGCGAGGCCCCATAGTGTGACTGCTACTGGGGCCGTGTCCTATCCTGTAGAGTTCGCGCAATGTGATCATACCTTATCCTTTCTGCCAGCCACCCGCATCTGCCATCTGGAAGAGACGCATTACGTACCCTTTCCCAAGCTGTATTTCCGCATGACCAGCCATTAAAAAAAACAATCCCCGACGGCATGTGATACCTCGGGGAACAATCTGTCTTGCATTTATCAAAGTAGCGGGAAAGGGACTTGAACCCTTGACCTTCGGATTATGAATCCGACGCTCTAACCAGCTGAGCTATCCCGCCATCCGTCTTTTGCGCTGCAAAGGTAGGGCATTTTCGCTAATGCGCAAAACATTTTACGCACTTTTTGTTCACCTTGCAGCAGATTGGCCCTCTTTTGCCTCCAGCCAGAGGCGAAAATGCTGCAGCACTTGCCTCACGGCATGGGCGGTGTTGGCCTCGCGACCCTCATCGGCAACCAGGCAGAGGGAGTGCACTTCGGAAGCCGTTCCCCAGGCTATCCATATCGTCCCCGACGCTATCCTGCCATTGCCCTCGCCCGCATAACCGGTGGAAGCAAGGGCGCAATCGGTGTGGAATAGCGCGCAGGCACCCTTCATCATCTGCTCCACCACGGGCCTGCTGACCACGTCAAACTGGCGTATGTCGGCCTCGCTCACACCCAGGAAGCGCTCTTTCAGCTCGTTCTGATAGGCCACCAGACCACCCTGAAAGTAACCCGAAGATCCACTTATCGAGGTCAGGGCCGCTGCCACACCGCCGCCTGTGCAACTCTCGGCACAGCTCAGTGTGAGGCCACGGGCAAGCATGAGGTCACGTATGGCCTGGCAAAGGGTATGAAGCGGTTCACTGTTCATGGCTGAGCGTATCTGTGGAACAAACCGTTGGGAGGTATTCATTGACAAAGGAAGCCACCTTGCGGGTATATTCCTCAGGGTTGTCGGCATAGGAGCGGGCGTGCTTGCTGCCCTGAGAAATCCACAGGCGCTTGGGCTGAGGCTTGGCTGCAAAGAGGCGATAGACCATCGCGGTGGGCACGAAAGTATCGCGGTCGCCATGGATGAAGAGCATGGGCAACTGGCAGTGCCGCACCTGGTCGATGCTGCTGGCCTCGCGGAAATTCCAGCCATAGCGCTGCTGGCACAGCCACGACGTGGCATACATGAGCGGGAAGGCAGGCAAATGGAAACGCACACGCAGTTCGCCCTCAAACTCATCCCATACGCTGGTGTAACCGCAGTCGTCCACGATGGCCTTCACATAAGGCGGGAGCTCCTCTCCCGAGAGCATCATCACCGTGGCGCCGCCCATCGAGATGCCATGCAGCACCATCTGCGTACGACCTCCCGACAGGCGGCCACGGCAGACCACTGCAGCACATCCAGACGATCGAGCCAACCCATGTTGATATGGTCGCCTTGGCTCTGCCCGTGGGCATACAGGTCGGGCATCAGAACGTTCATGCCCAGCAGATGATGATAGATGTAGGCGATGTGCAACATGTCCAGACTGTAGCACCCATAGCCATGCACCAGCAGGGCGGTGCGCTCTGTGGGGGTGACGGCAGGCAGATACACGGCATGGAGCATGGAGTCGCTCTGGCAGCTGCGCAGGCTCAAGTCGTGCAGCCCGGCATGGTCACGCAGGCTGTCGAGCCAGTCCCTTTGCCAGGGATACTCGCCGGCCTTCTTCTCCATCATGCGCTCCACATCATAGGCATCACGCTCTGGAGAGAGCGAGTAACCCAGCATATAATCACTGGTCAGCCACATCCCGGTGGCCAGCAAGGCCGCCACAAGCAGTGAAGCGACGGCAGCTATACGACATTTCTTGCTCATACCTTATATATACAATACGACTGGTCAACCCGCAGGAAAGAGCAGGCAAAGCACAGCTCCCGTGTGGGCCATGGCGCCCAAGAGCACAAACACATGCCACACAGCGTGGTAACGGGGATGAGAATCATGGGCAAAGAACCACGTTCCAGAGGTATAGAAGAGTCCCTCGGCCAGCAGGAACACCACCACAAGGGTGCTGATGCGCGACATCACCTGCGGTGCCACAAACAGCACACTCCATCCCATGATCAGATAAACAGCCAGCGAAAGGCGGGGATAGCGGCCGAGAGCAAGTATCTTATACACTGCACCAGCCACCACAAGCATCCACTGGAGCACAAAGAGCGTCCAGCCTGCCCAGCCGCCCACCACTCCTATGAGCAGAGGAGAGTAGCTGCAGGCTATCATCAGATAGATGCTGATGTGGTCACAGCGCCTCAGGATTTCCTTGGCACGCCCCTGCGGCAACCAGTGATACACGGTACTGGACAGGAACATAAGGAACATACCCACGATGAAAAGGATTACCCCAAGCGCCATCTCCCAGCCGAGTCGCACCGCGGGCCACGCCATCCAGATGCTGGAAAGCGCAAACACCACCCCTATGAGGTGCGTCCAAGTGTTACCCTTCTCTGCCATCGGCTATGATCGAACGGATTTCCTCGGCCTGCTCACCGTAGTCCTTCTCATGCGAAGGCTGCACGACCGGCAGATAACGAACGCTTATGTGACAGGGCTTGACCAGTGCATGACCACGCGGCATGGCATCGAAGGCTCCGCTGATGCGCACCGGCAGCACCGGCACACCCAGCTCCTGGCTCAGGATGGCAAAGGTCTTCTTGAAGGCGCCCACCTTTCCGTCGTGTGTACGAGAGCCCTCGGGGAAGATGACCACGTTCTTGCCTTGCTTGAGCACCTCGGCCATCTTCAGGATAGAATCCTTGAGGTTGGCACGCTCCATCAGGATGATATTGTGATGGCGGGCTATTCGCTGGCGCATGGAAGAGCGGAAGTGGTCCTCTTTCGCATAGAAGTAGCACTGCCCCACAGTGTCCCACGGGAGGCCGGCCAGCACCAAGAGGCCATCCAGGTAACTCTGGTGATTGGCTGCCAGGATGAAGGGTCCCTGGGCCGGGATGTTCTCTGTGCCGGCGATGGTAAGGCGGTTGTAGGCCTTGAAGAATAGGCGTGCCATGCGGATGTGGAACGGATAGCGCCCCGACGCAGTGGGCAGCTCGAGATGTTCCGATGTCTGGGCAAGCAGCGTGTGCCAGTCTATCTGCTCCACTTCCATGCGTGTCTTGCCATCTACCACCATCTCGGCCAGGGCCGTCACATTGGGTATGCTGCTCATCTCATCGGCGTTGATTTTCATTCCGAAGGTGTGCTCGATGAAGTCCTGCAGGCCTACACGGTCGAGGGAGTCGAATGCCAGGTCGGTCTCAAGGTGGTCTGTGGGATGCACAGGCAGGTGCTTCTCGCCCTGGATATACTCCTTGAGAATCTGGTATTCGGGGTAGGTGGGCTCCACCATCTGGCTCTGCGAGGTGTCAGACTCGTGTTTGCCTGCCTCCAGAATGGCCTTCAGCTTGAAGCGCTGCAGCTTCTCCATCCTGGTACGGGGCAGTTCGCCGTGATAGACAAAGACGCCCATCACCTTCTTGTAATTGGTGGAAGCGGCGTTGTATGGCTCCAGCACAAGTTTCTTGAGCAACTGTTCCTGCTCCTGGTCGGTCTTGCCAAAGGCCCACTTCTCCTGTGGCACGATGATGGCACGCAGCATATCGCCGTCCTGCACCACGGCGGCCTCGCGCACGAAGTCGTCATACTTCTCCAACTTAAACTCTATCTCGTCGGGCTGCACGTTCTTGCCATTGCTCAGCACAATGATTTCCTTCCTTCGTCCAGTGATGTAGTAGCGTCCTTTCTCGTCGGTGCGTGCCAGATCGCCTGTGTGTAGGAAGCCGTCAGCATCCAGCACCTGGGCCGTCTCCTCCGGCTTCTCCCAGTAACCCTGCATCACATTGGGACCCTTGGCACACAGCTCGCCATCGACCAGCTTGCACTCGACCGAGGGCAAGGGAAGGCCTACGCTGCCCGGCACAATGTCGCCGGGGCGGGTGAAGGTAATGATGGGAGCCGCCTCGGTCATGCCAAACCCTTCGAGGACATCGAGCCCCAGGGTGCGCAGACCACGGCCTACCTCCGCGTCGAGGGCCGCTCCTCCGCTCACCAGATAGTCGATGTGTCCGCCCATCTTCTTCCTCACACTGCCGAAGATGAGGCGTGAGAGCTTGCGGCTATTGGCCTTCTCGCACAAGCGGAACAGCATGCGTGTGATGAAGTGTGCGTCCAGCTTCTTCTTTATACCATAATATATAGACATCCACAGGCGGGGGACACCTATCATGATGGCCACCTGGCCGCGGCACAGAGTGTCCATGATGTCCTTGCCCGACAGCGTGGGACAGATGGCGATGCCTCCTCCCCTGGTAAGCGGAGCGATGAGACTGCCCTGCAGGGGCAGCACATGATGGAGCGGGAGAAGCACCAGGGTGCGTCTGTTCTCCGTGAAGATAGGCACCTCGTCAGCCACTCCACGTATGTTGGCCATGAGGTTGGCAAAGGAGAGCATGACGCCCTTGGGTGACCCCGTAGTGCCCGAAGTGTAGATGATGATGGCGGTGTCGGCCTCTTTGTAGTCAATGTCGGCAGGCTCCATATCGGCGTCATCGGCCAGTTCGTAGTCCTCTATGAGCAGAATCCTGGCGGTGATGCCGGCCTTCCTCGGGCTTCTGCCCTCGGTGGGCGGCGCGCGCTTTTCGGCGCCGATCGTTGAAAACGCCTCCAAGGGCATGACGATCAGCCCCGAGCAAAAGAGCATCGTCAACCTCT
>ERZ780141.1987-NODE-1987-length-10908-cov-6.182254_pt1 | contig 10908 bp, 11 predicted proteins | sample MGYA00433080_ERZ780141 | MGnify/ENA primary metagenome ERZ780141 (study PRJEB29588, sample SAMEA2154047) | human gut metagenome | biome: human gut; feature: human-associated habitat; material: faeces | place: Denmark | collected 2008/2010 ... | reverse complement strand
GTCAACAGCCGCCTTGCGGTATTCGTCAACGCTCATGTTCTCCGTGCCCTCAACGCCCATAGCCTTCGCTATGTCGCGGTATTTCTCGCCGGTCGCGGGTGCGTTGTATTCCATGACGGTCGGCAGGATGATGGCATTGGCTACGCCGTGAGGGGTGTCATAGAGCGCGCCGAGCGGGTGAGCCATCGAGTGTACTATGCCGAGACCGACATTCGAGAAGCCCATGCCTGCTACATACTGACCGAGAGCCATGCCCTCGCGTCCCTCGGGGGTGTTTTCAACGGCTCCGCGAAGCGACTTCGAGATTATCTCAATTGCCTTGAGGTGGAACATATCGCTCATAGCCCATGCGCCCTTGGTGATGTAGCCCTCGATAGCGTGGGTCAGAGCGTCCATGCCTGTTGCGGCGGTCAGTCCTTTGGGCATGGAGGACATCATGTCGGGATCGACAACGGCGACCACCGGAATGTCGTGAACATCTACGCAGACCATCTTGCGGTTCTTCTCGGCGTCGGTGATAACATAGTTTATCGTGACTTCTGCTGCAGTTCCCGCCGTGGTCGGGACGGCGATTATCGGAACGCACTTGTTCTTTGTCGGCGCAACGCCCTCAAGGCTTCTGACATCGGCAAACTCGGGGTTCTTGATGATTATGCCGATAGCCTTTGCGGTGTCCATCGAGGAGCCGCCGCCGATAGCTACGATGCAGTCTGCGCCGCTCGCCTTGAACGCCTCAACGCCGGACTGAACATTCTGAATGGTCGGGTTGGGCTTTATTTCGCTGAACATCTCGTATGCGATGCCAGCGTCGTCCAGAACATCTGTGACTTTCTTCGATACGCCGAACTTGATGAGGTCGGGGTCGGATGCGACGAAGGCCTTTTTGAAGCCTCTTGCGGTTATCTCTTCGGCAACCGCCTTGACTGCGCCCGCGCCGTGATATGAAGTTTCATTGAGAACGAATCTGTTATACATGATTTTTACCCTCCCGGATATTTTTTTGATAAAGCTGTATTGATAAAACTTTATCTTTTTCTTAATCCTATCATTAATTTTTAAGCGCATTTTAAAGCTCGTTTAAATAAATTGTGAACACGGGAACCATCCGGGAGCAAAGTGTTGATTTAAACCGTGCCGTTGTCCTGATAATCATGCAGAAGCTTCAGCAGCTCGGCGGCGTGCCGACCCTCGTCAACCGCATATTTTTGAAACATTTCTGCGGCTGTTTTGTCGTCCGAAGTTTCTTTCGCGTAGTTTTCGAAGTCGCGCACAAGCTCCGTCGAGTTCTGCCACGCCCTGAGAACTCTGTCGCGCGTGGTTATAACTATTTTTTTGTCATTACTCATTTTGTCAGCCCTTTCGTTTTTTTGTTATTATGCCCGATACGCCGCGGAAAAATATCGGCGGAGGGGGTATAAAATTTGCCCCGCCGCCGAAAACTAATCTCCGAAGCCAAAATTGAAAGGAGAAATTCATATGCAGCTCACACAGAAAGAAAAGGAATTGCTCAAGGATCTCAAGGGTCAGGAGAAGCTCTGCGTCGAGAAATATTCTCAGCATGCTGCGGCGGCAAATGACGAGCAGCTCAGTCAGCTTCTGAACTATCTCGGCGGCGTTGAGCAGAGGCACCTTGATATCATCACGAAGATCGACAGCGGCGAGATTCCTCAGCCCGCGGCAGGGGAGGCGGCTCCGAAAAATGATTTCAAGCAGACCTATTCGGTCAGCGAAACGCAGGAAAAGAAGAACGACTGCTATATCTGTTCCGACCTGCTCGCCACAGAAAAGCACGCCTCCGCGCTCTATGACACCTGCATCTTCGAGTTCAAGAACGAACAGCTCAGAACGGTTCTCAACTCCATCCAGCGCGAGGAGCAGGAGCACGGCAAGAAAATATATGACTATATGTCCGCGAATAATATGTATTCGTGATGCAAAAAGGCCGTCCCCCGGGGCGGTCTTTTACATAAGCTCTTGACCGTCGGGCGCGATTGTGATATCCTTGCAGTGTGAAAAATATGATTTGACGGAGTGAAGGAAATGACAGTCAGCGCAAACGAAAGCAGAAAAATAATGGAGCGTATCGGCTTCCCGCAGGAGGCTGTAGACACTATCGGCGATTGCACCGAAAGAGTGTCCGAAAACGCGGATTTCAACGCCCTTGTCGATGAGTTCATCACCCATCCCGAGAACCTCGACAGCGTGCTCGAAAGACTCAAGGCGCTCAGCGAACAGCTCGGCGAAAATGAGTATACAATGAATATGTGCCTGCTCCTCGGCGCGTGCCCCGCGCTGCGCGAGCGCTATGCCGAAAAGGGTATCGACGAGGCGATATTCTGGAAGAGCATTGAGGATATGCGCTGGAAGCTTCGCGAGTGCATGGACTGCGAAGAGGTCTGGGGCACTTTCGTCCCGCATTGGTACAGGGGCTTTTTTGAGATGACCCGCTTCGGGCTCGGCAGATTCCAGTTCGAGAAGACGGACTTTGACGCCGATTACTATGAGAAGTGCGGCAACACCCTCAAACGTGGTGACACGGTCATAAACTTCCATATCCCCTCGGCAGGACCGTTGACCGATGAGAAGAGACTTGATTCATATAAGCAGGCATACAAGTTCTTCGGCGGCAAGGACGGCGAGCCCATGGCGTTCGTGTGCGGCTCGTGGCTGCTCTATGAGGGGCACAGGGAGTTCCTGCCCGAAAACAGCAACATACTTCGCTTCATGGACGATTTTGATATAATCAGAAGCGCCGACAGAGAGAAGTTCAGCGACGGCTGGCGCGTGTTCGGAAAATACAGCAACGGACCCGTTGATGACCTGCCCGAGGATACTTCTATAAGGCGCGCATTCAAGCAGAGACTTCAGCAGGGCAAGCCCACCGGCTACGGTTACGGCGTGTTCTTCTTCGACGGCGAAAAGATACTCGGCAAATAACGAAAAATTTAAAAAAATTGTTGACAACCGGCTCGTTTTTTGATATCATAGCTGTTGTCGCACGGGAGTGCGACACATAAGGGCCACTAGCTCAGTTGGTTAGAGCACTCGGCTCATAACCGAATGGTCCGGGGTTCGAGTCCCTGGTGGCCCACCAAGAAGCGCCGATCTTCGGCGCTTCACAAATATAGGGGTATAGCTCAGTTGGTAGAGCAGCGGTCTCCAAACCCGCGTGCCGAGGGTTCAAGTCCTTCTGCCCCTGCCAAAACTCCTGCGCATTAGCAGAGTGGTCGTAAGACAGTAATCCATCAAAAATTACGAAATACGGCATCTGTTAGGCAGGATTGGAAACAGACAGACGGCATTCAACTTCGTTTGGATGCCGTCTGTTTCTGTATCTATAAGGGTTGAAAACCACCTGTTTTATGCGCTGTGAAGCGTTGTACGAAAGAGAGTATATCTGACTTCACCATTGTGTGTGACTTGGCTTGTTAGCGTGAAATCTGCCACAAATCAGCACATCAGCTTCACAGTTCAGAGAAGCACTGTTCGGTGAAATTCTTTCACTCTGCAGAGATATTTTTTGTAAAAACCACAACAACCGATTAAATCTTGGTGAAAAAGCTTTCCACACTTTGAGATAAGTGATACTCCAAGAACTTGAAACTTTTTTATGAATAATCGTAGCGATATATTGAAATCTTTGATGCTTTATGGTATCATATATTAAACATAGGTATAGGCAAATGTTTGAGAGGTATTTGCATGAAGATTAGTTATAAAAAACTTTGGATGCTGCTGATTCAAAAGGATATTACAAAAGTACAGTTGCGTAGAGATTTAGGAATAGCTCCTGGCACAATGAGCAAGCTCAATAAGGGCGAAGAAGTTGCTATGTCAGTACTTTTGCGTATTTGTGAATATCTTGATTGCGATATTGGCGATATATGCGAGGTTGTACGCCCCATCAAAGAATAGGAGGAAATATGGGATTTATTCAAACTATCATTGATCAGCATCAAAAGAAAGTTCAAGAACGAAACGATGCTTGTAATGATTTGATTTCTCGTATAGACGATGCTCTATGTGATGCCAAATCAATATTTTCTGCACCGCAAGTGTTCGTTGATCCTAACACCGAAACCGAGTGGAGAAGCAGAAATAGCGGAATATTAGCTGATTCCGAAGCGCATAAAATCTTGCGGCTGAAAAAGGCGGCTAAATATAAAATGCTGTCCGAGAAACAACTTGAATTGGTTGATATTGCTCGTTCCATGTCACATCAGATTCTCCAACACAATGAGCGAGCTGCAAGCATGAAAGTACAAGCAGCGTATGCTCTTATCGGTGATGTCGAGGGGCGAAAACTCGACCAACAGCAGATGACATGTATTGTCAAGGAAGCGCATAACCACTTGGTAATAGCCGGTGCAGGAACAGGAAAAACGACTACTGTTGTTGGCAAAATCAAGTATCTGCTTAAAACGGGTAAATGTCTGCCGCAAGATATTTTAGTGTTATCATTCACAAATGCTTCTGCATCTGAGATGAATGAGCGTATTTCTGCTGAGACTGGACACAGTATTGCCGCATCAACATTTCACAAACTTGGATTAAACATTATCTCGCAAGTTAATGGTGTAATGCCAAGAATTACACAAATTAGCTTGCGAAAGTTTGTTAAGGAACAGCTTTTGCTGAATATGCAATCTGATACATATCTCAATTTACTGAGTTCGTATCTACTGTATAATCGTGTGGTGGCAAAATCGGAATTTGAGTTCAAATCGCAGAAAGAATATGATGAATATCTGAAATTGAATCCGCCGACCACCGTTAATAATGAAACGGTGAAAAGCTACGGCGAAATGGATATTGCCAACTTCTTGATGCAAAACGGCATACGGTACATATATGAGCATCCGTATGAAATTGACACACGCACCAGCGAATACGGTCAATATCATCCCGATTTTTATCTTCCCGATTACAAAATTTATATTGAGTATTTTGGAATCAACCGAAACAGCGAAGTCCCGTCTTATTTCAAAGCTGCAAACGGAATGAGTGCAACAGAAGCCTATCGTGCCTCTATGGAATGGAAACGCACTACCCATCGTGAACATCAAACCACAATGATTGAGTGCTATGCTTATGAGAAATTGGAGGGCAATTTACTTGATTCCTTGAAAGAAAAGCTGGAAGCCGCATCTGTTTTGTTAGTCCCGAAATCCTCTAAAGAACTGTGGACACAGGTTGCCGCCGAGGGCGATTCTTTGCTTGATGGCATCATTGAATTATTTGAAACATTGGTCAACTTGATCAAGAGCAACGGGTACGACATAGCAACTGTCCGCAAACTGAATCACGCAGGAAGCAATACACAGACAAACAATATTTTGCTTTTGCTACTTGAACCGATCTTCAATGCGTACTGCAAATATCTTGCAGATCACAAAGAAATTGATTTTAACGATATGATTAACCTTGCTTCCGAATATGTTCGGCAAGGGAAATATATCAACCCGTACAAGTATGTGATTGTCGATGAATATCAAGATATATCTAAGGCTCGCTTTACGCTCTTAGACTGTCTGCGAAAATCAAGAGATTATGAACTGTTCTGTGTTGGTGATGATTGGCAAAGCATTTATCGCTTTGCAGGAAGCGACATTGGTTTCATCCTAAATTTTTCAAAATATTGGGGTGCAACAGAAGTCAGCAAAATCGAAACCACATACCGTTTCTCTCAGAAGTTGATTGAAATAAGCGGTGGATTCATTATGCAAAACCCCGTCCAAATCAAAAAATCCATTAGAGGCAAATCTGAAGATTTTGGATTTCCGCTTGGTGAAATCTCCGGCTACACCGACAAATTTGCGATTGAGTTCATGTCAAAGAAGCTGAATGATATTCCCAAAGGTAGCAGCGTATTCTTTATCGGCAGATATTCATTTGATGCAAAATTATTGAATGACAGCGGACTGTTTTCTTGTCAGTATAACAACACAAGCGGGTTTGTCGATGTTAAGGCTAAATCCCGTCCCGACTTGAACATGGTGTTCTTGACAGCACATAAGTCAAAGGGATTGCAAGCAGACTATGTGTTTATCATTAACAACAAAAAGTCAAGAATGGGTTTCCCAAGCAAAATTCAAGATGCTCCCATTTTAGATTTGCTGCTTGATAATTGCGACCAATACCCTCATGCAGAGGAACGCCGCCTGTTCTATGTGGCTTTAACCAGAGCAAAGAAAAAAGCGTTTATTGTTACTGTTAATGGACAAGAATCTGAATTTGCAATGGAACTAAAAGCGCGATATGGAGAAGAGTTGAAGAAAGAACAATTTGAATGTCCTCTTTGTGGCGGACGCTTGGTAAAACGCTCCGGTCCATATGGTGAGTTCTTCGGATGCTCCAATTATCGCACAAATGGATGTAACTACAAAAGAAAGATTCGGTAAAACATCTTATTCAGCACCAACGGTGCGAAGCCAATTTCCTTGAAATTGTTAAAGGGTTTCTGGCCGACGGCATCCCGTGGTGCGCGATAGACAGGGAAAACGGATATCTCTACATCTTGCAGTTTCACAATGTCGGCGAGATACTTCAATATGACCTCAAAACAATAACTTTCCTGCGCGCGATACCGCTCGAAGAGAAGCTCGACAGAATACAGGGCGGCTCGGTCTATAATGGCATGCTTTATCTCTCCTATGACGCGGCGAACAGCACTTAGGAGCAGATAATCGCGGTCGATCCGAACACCGGCTCGGTTCGCGTGGAGTTCACAAAATATTGCCCGAACTATGACAACGAGGCGGAGGATGTCTGCGTTTATCCCATGGAGGACGGCTCGCTGTTCCATGTTGTCGATTACGATAAGCTCATCAACGCGAATGTGAGCCACTATAAGCCCGCAGAGGGCCGAATTTCCGAAACTATTTTTATTCAAATATAAAGGAAGAGGTGGAGTTTATGGCAACATTACTTAAAAACTGCAGGATCTACGATGGAACGGGCAGCGACGCCGTGAACGGCAGCGTTCTGTTCGAGGGAGACAGAATAATTGAAGTGGGCGATGTTGACGAGAGCCGTGCCGACAGCGTTATCGACCTCGAGGGCAGGTCGCTCGCCTCCGGCTTTATCGATCCCCATTCCCACAATGACTGGTTCGCCATAAAGACGGAACCGCTCAAATATTTTGAGCCGTTTATCCGCCAGGGCATAACCACATTCGTGACCGGAAACTGCGGCCTTTCCGCCATCGGCTTTGACGATGATACGCCCTATAAAGACAAGATAGGCGGCGGTCTTTTCTTCTTCAACGGCACTACCGGGAAATACGGCTCGATAAAAGAATTCAACGCCGCTATAGACAGAAATATGCCCTGCAATATCGCAACGCTCGTGGGTCATTGCTCGGCGCGCGCGTCTGTTTCGGGATATGAAAACAGAAAGCTCTCGGCGCAGGAGGAGGAGAAAATGCTCGGCATCCTCGAAGATAACCTGCGCGACGGCGCGGCGGGTGTCTCACTCGGCTTGATGTATGAGCCGGGGCTCTATGCCGACACAGAGGAGCTCAAAAAAGTTGTCAAGCTCTGCTGCAAATACAATAAGCCGCTCACCGTCCATCCGAGGGCGGAGAGCAAAGTCTCAATGTCCTACGATTCGCTTTTCGGACGTTCGCATCTGCTCAGAGCCGAGGATGAGCTCGTTGAAATATCAAAGGGTACGAACCTCAAGCTCCAGCATTCGCACGCGATATTTGTCGGCCGCCAGTCGTTCGGCGACAAGGATGAGTTCGTCGCCATTCAGAACAGCCTGCGCGAAAACGGCGTCGACGCGATGTTCGATATATATAATGAAACTCTGGGCGTGTCCGTCATAACGGTCGTGCTCCCCGTGTGGTATCAGGGAATGAGCAAAGAGGAGCGTAAAAAGCCGCTCAACAAGCTCAAACTCAGCGTGCTCATCAAGGCGACGAGCATACTTCTCGGCTTCGGCTTCAAAGATATTCAGATAGCGTATATCGGTCCGGGATATGAGAAATATGAGGGCAAGACCGTCCACGAGATAGCAAAGGAGAACGGAAAATCGGATCTCGATATGTATCTCCAGCTCTGCGAGGAGAGCGACTTCAAGGGCAGGGTCAATATGGGACCGTACAGCACTCCCGATATAATCCGCGAGTTCGAGCATAACCCCAACTGCCTCTACATGACCGATGCTTGGGTCGAGGATTTCGGCGTTCAGAACCCGGCTATCTATGACTGCTATCCGAAGTTCCTGCGCGATTCTCTCAGAGGTACGGGCGACACTCTGCCCAACACCGTCCGCCGCATGACCGGCGCGACCGCCGACAGATTCATGCTCAAAGACCGCGGATATGTAAAGCCCGGCTATTTCGCCGATTTTACCGTGTTCGATGAGGACGATACTAAGAACGCAACGCCCGATCAGACGAAGTCTTTCGGCATAAAGAAAGTGTTTATCAACGGCGAGCTCGTGCTCGATAACGATGAACTCAACAAGTCCGCGCTCAAAACCACAGGCCGTGCGCTGACAGTGTGAAATATTATAAGGAGCTCTAAACCATGCAAACCGCAACCGACAAAAAGATAGATTTTCTAAACGACCTTGAGGGTACAAATATCGACAGCTCCGTATACACGGAACTCGAAAGGCTCTCGCGTGATCGAAATCCCGAGATTCGCAACAGGGTCGCGCAGGTACTGGGCGGTGCGCGCGGCGAATATACCGATATTTTGCTGCGCCTTATGAATGACCGGGATGAGCTCGTGAGGGTCAATGCCTGCGATTCTCTGAGCGGAACCGACAGCCGCGAGGTGATAAACGGACTTGAAAAGCATATCGCCGACAGCTCGGAACTTGTCCGCGGATATGTGTATTCGTCACTGTACGATATCGCGTCAATGAATCCGGCGGCTTATAAGAGCGAGGTGCGCGCTCTGCTTCTGTCTGCTTGTAAAGACGAAAAATCAGATCGGGCGGGAGCTATATTGGTTTGTTCGCTGTATGCATTGGGTGAAGCCGATGCGGCGAATAAAATAAAATCATACATATCCTCCGAGGACTGTTATGTGAGAAACGCCGCCGTTCAACAGCTTCACGCCATTTGCGGCGACGCGGATATTTCGTGCTTCCGCAAAGACCTGCAGGCGCAGTATCACAAGGAGTCGGTCGGGTTTGTAAAAGATGCGCTTGAGAGTCTTTTGGAAGATATCCCGGCATAGCACAGAGAAATTGCATCAAAGAGCGTTCTCCGAAAAGAAGACGCTCTTTCGTCTTTCTGTCTTGCTTCTTAGCCGTGCAATCTGATAGAATAGACTCATTAGCAGTGAATTTTTGGAGGACAACTCTGAAAATATTGAACGTCGCCGATTTCGGCATAGTCCCGAATGAGGATATTTCGGAGAAGCTCGCAGAGTTTATCTCGGTATTGAAAGCTGAGGACGGGGAGAAGACCGCCGTGTTCGACAGCGGCGCTTATTATATCGACAGCGAGCGCTGCAAGGAATATATGCTCGTTATCACCAACACCGCCGGGTAAAAGGAGTTTTCGCCCGACGAAACGCCGCATCTCAACGCCGTTCCGTTCTATTTCGGCGGCGTGTCGGATCTTGTTTTCGACGGCGGAGATTCGATTTTTGTTATCGACGGCAAGGTGACTAACATAGCCGTTGAAGATTGCCGGAATATAACTCTGCGCAATCTAGAGATACGCCACGCTCACCCGGATATGCATGAGTTTTTGGTCGTTAGAAAAAGTGCATTCAGCGTGGATTTAAAAATCGACAGCGACAGCAGCTTTTCGGTCTATACACTATTATGCTAAATTTGACAAATATATTTTCTCAGTGTATAATATAAAATGTCAAGGCTTCCCAAAAGCTATTTTCGTCGGGATTTTTCGCCCGAATTTTATCCTGTTAAAAGCCGCTTTCGGCGGCGGGAAAGGGTATATTGATTGCGAGGTGCATCAGAGTGATACATAAATTCGGCAGATTTTTGGGCGGCGCGGCAGCCGCGCTTGTCTGCATAATGTTTATTTTCAGCGCGACCGTTTCGGCTTTGCCGCTGGATATCGGTTTTTCGACGACGAAATTGAGTGCCGAAGAGAGGAACAGATTTCTTGGGAGTATCAATTTTGAGTCGACAAATAAAGAGCCCGATTGGGAGTCGATATCCTGCTTTGATGTAAGCGACAGCGGATATATCGCCATTGTCGGTGAATCAAAAAATGGTCACAACAGCATATCGGTGTATGACAAAGACGGGAAGTTTGCCTATGGATATACTCTTGATTGCAGCGGGCGTTTCGGCGTCGGTTGGAACGGAGATAACATAGCCGTCTATTTTGTCAGGGAAGATATTGCAGCGACCTTTGACAGGAATGCAAATAATATCACTTGTGATGAAATACCGGATACAACTGCGAACAGTTCGTATTGGAGCAACGAGGTGCTTTATAAGACCCGGCGCGTCAAAAACGGAGTTCGTTATGAAATGAAGAACACCGGAAAAGTAGCGAGTGCTATATCGCCGTCGTACGCTGTTTTTGAGATGACGGAGCCGGATGGCACAGTGCATGTTATTTTTGACAATAGCAAGGATTATGATATAAAACTGATTAAAACATGCATTGAGGTGGTTGTGTCCTTTGCAGTGGTTGCGTCAATACTAACACTGAAAACCATTGAAGACCGTAAAAAAATAAAACAAAAAAATAAATAAAAGCGAACTTTAATTGCTGCAACCGGTGATTTGGCATTCATGAATGTATGAACGCTCAGAGCCAAAAAACAGTTGCAAACTGCGCGGAGCTCAAAATCCATATATACGAGTGCCGCAAAGAGCCGTATCTCGCGGCGGCCTATGCCTTGGTGCTGAATCTCGGCTACGGCTTTTTCTGCGGCTCGCTTCTGTTTTTGATAAATCTAAGCGGCA
>ERZ780141.1982-NODE-1982-length-10932-cov-5.468512_pt1 | contig 10932 bp, 9 predicted proteins | sample MGYA00433080_ERZ780141 | MGnify/ENA primary metagenome ERZ780141 (study PRJEB29588, sample SAMEA2154047) | human gut metagenome | biome: human gut; feature: human-associated habitat; material: faeces | place: Denmark | collected 2008/2010 ... | reverse complement strand
ACTCCTGTGGCTGCTGCCACTATGCCTCCTGCAACAGATTTCAGCAAGAGCGACGACAACGACGATCTGCCTTTCTAAGCAAATTAGCATAAACGAATTCATCAATGCTGCCCCTCTCGTTGAGCACACACTCAGCACTCAGGGCAGCATTGCTCATTTTCTCAGATTCACCACCATGCAACCCGAACAACTCATAATCATAGCCACACTCACCATCGGGGCCAGTTTTGTGCAGCGCGTGAGCGGTTTCGGTTTTGGCATCTTCATCATGACGATGCTACCATACCTAATGCCGTCGTACGGCGAAGCCACTACCCTATCAGGGCTTCTTGCCTCGGTAACATCGCTCTTTGTGGTGATAAGAATGCACCGCCACATCGTATGGCGCAAGCTATGGACAATTCTCGGCGCATTCTCCGTGTTCTCGTTTTTCGCCGTGGCACTGGTTTCCACACTCGACAATCATCTGCTCAAGAAGATTCTCGGCGTGATACTCATCTTGGTGAGTATATATTTTCTATTTCTGCGTTCTCGCATCTCGCTTAAACCCAGCACGCCCGTGCAACTGAGCATGGGCAGCCTCTCTGGCCTCATGGGCGGATTCTTCGGTATGCAAGGACCTCCAGCCGCACTATATTTTCTGGCAGCCAGCAAAAGCAAAGAGGAATACCTCGCGCTCTCGCAAATCTATTTTTTCTTGGGCAACATGGTGATGACCGCTTTTCGCTATGGCAACGGCCTCTTCACGCTCAACGTGGGCAAAGCATTCGCCTGCGGAATCTTGGCCGTGGGCATAGGCGCATGGCTTGGCAGCAAAGTGTTTAGCCTGCTCTCGCAAACCAGCCTGCAACGCATAGTGTATGCCTACATAGGCATCAGCGGCATAGTGGCACTTGCCATATAACTAATGTGTCAAAAAAATTTCATTCATTGTCAACAAAATAGTATTTTTGCAACGTATAATTAATTAAACGATATTATAAAAAAAAATGAGCAAAGCAACTATCTCCGACGCCGTTAAATATATTGGCGCTGACGACACCGACCTCGATTTGTTTGAAGGTCAATATATCATCCCTAATGGTATCTCCTACAACTCTTACGTTATCCTCGATGACAAAATCGCAGTGCTCGACACCGTAGATGCCCGCAAAACCGATGAATGGTTGGACAATCTTGAAGCAACCCTCTGCGGCAAGACCCCCGACTACCTCATCATCAACCATATGGAGCCCGACCACGCAGCAAACGTCAATCTCCTTATGGATAAATACCCTACTCTCACTGGCGTATGCAACCAAAAGGCAGCCGATATGATGAACCGCTTTTTCGGCACCGACTACAGCGGCCGACTGATGATTGTGAAGGAGCGCGACACCTTGGCGCTAGGCAGCCACACCCTGCAATTCTTCATGGCACCTATGGTTCACTGGCCCGAAGCAATGGTAACATTTGAGCAATCAGAAGGAATACTTTTCTCAGCCGACGCGTTCGGCAAATTCGGTGCTTTGTCGGCTCAGGAAGATTGGACTTGCGAGGCTCGACGCTACTACTTCAACATCTGTGGCAAATATGGCGCACCAGTGCAAACACTGCTCAAAAAAGCGGCTACACTCCACATCAATACCATCTGCCCGCTTCACGGCCCGATATTGAAAGAGAATTTAGGCTACTACATTTCATTATACAACATATGGAGCAGCTACAAGCCTGAGAACGAAGGCATATTCATAGCATATTGCAGCATGCACGGCAACACTGCCAACGCCGCCAACCGCCTGGCCGAAATCATCCGCAGCAAGAGCGACGTGAAGGTTTCTACTGCCGATCTCGCTCGCGACGATATGGCTGAAGCGCTCGAAGATGCATTCCGCTACGACCGCCTCGTGCTTGCATGCCCCACCTACGACGGCGACATCATGCCAGTGATGCACGACTTCTTGCAGCACCTCAAGGCTAAGAACTATCAAAACCGCAAGGTGGCATTCATCGAAAACGGCAGTTGGGCTCCTGTGGCAGGACGCAAAATGAAGGAAGCGATGCAACAGATGAAGGACATCACACTGGTAGACCCCGTGGTGACAGTGGAATCGACCGTCAAGGCCGACACCATCAGCCAACTCACCAGCCTTGCCGAAGCACTCATCTGATTTTACGGATTACACAATACATCAAGACCGAGGTTTCTATGCCCAAAGCATCACGAAACCTCGGTCTTCGTTATATAATGTCGTCTGCAATATTACAATCACCTGACAACAATGATTCTTCACTGCAATTTGTTCATAGCCTCAAGGATATCCACCAGCTCGCCGCGAATCGAGCGCAAGCGCTCCACCACCTCAAATCTCTTGTCAACATTCGACCGATTGTGGCGAATCTGCTCCTGAGCGGCATCAAGCTTCAGACCCTTCTCCTTCACAAGGTAATACACCTTGCGAATAGTCTCTATGTCCTGCGGAGTATAAAAACGAATATTTTTGGCATTCCTACGCGGTTTTATGATAGTAAACTGCTTCTCCCAGAAGCGCAAAGTGGAAGCAGGGACACCCAGAATCTCCGCCACATCGCCGATTTTATAGAATTTTTTATCTAAGTCGTTCACCACCATTTGCAAAAACCGTAATTATAGAGTAATTTTGTAGGCTAATATATAGCAAAGTTAAACAATTAGTTTAATTTTTTCAAAATTATACCGACAAATAAATATTTATTTTTCACATATTATATCAAACAATGCTTACAGCAAAAGAAATCAGAGAATCATTTATTGAATTCTTCCGCAGCAAAGGGCACCATATTGTTCCCTCTGCACCTATGGTCATAAAAGACGACCCAACACTGATGTTCACTAATGCTGGTATGAACCAGTTTAAGGATATAATACTGGGCAACGTAGCGATAAAGTGGCCTCGCGTATCCGATTCACAAAAATGCCTTCGCGTGAGTGGTAAGCACAACGACCTCGAAGAAGTAGGTCACGACACTTATCACCACACTATGTTTGAAATGCTTGGCAACTGGTCGTTTGGCGACTACTTCAAGAAAGACGCTATCGACTGGGCTTGGGAATACCTCACCGAGGTGCTCAAGATCAATCCAGAAAACCTCTACGCTACCGTGTTTGAAGGTTACGCACCAGAGGGCCTCGAACGCGACAACGAAGCTGCCTCTATCTGGGAAAAGCACCTTCCTGCCGACCATATCATCAATGGCAACCGCCACGACAACTTCTGGGAAATGGGCGAAACAGGTCCTTGCGGCCCTTGCTCTGAAATCCACATCGACCTTCGCAGCGACGAAGAAAAGGCACAAATCTGCGGTCGCGACCTCGTGAACCACGACCACCCACAAGTAATAGAAATCTGGAACCTCGTGTTTATGCAATACAATCGCAAAGCCGATGGTTCGCTCGAACCTCTTCCTAACAAGGTTATCGACACCGGTATGGGCTTCGAACGCCTCTGCATGGCTTTGCAAGGCAAAACATCAAACTACGATACCGACGTGTTCCAACCTCTCATCAAGAAGATTGGCGAAATTGCAGGTAAGACATACGGCGAAGACAAAGATTGCGACGTGGCAATGCGCGTAATTGCTGACCACGTGCGCACAATCGCATTCTCTATTGCCGACTCACAATTGCCATCAAATGCCAAGGCTGGCTACGTTATCCGCCGCATCTTGCGCCGCGCTGTGCGCTACGGCTACACATTCCTCGGCCAACGCGAAGCATTTATGTATCGCCTCATCGACACTCTCATCGAATCGATGGGTGAAGCTTATCCAGAAATCAAGGTGCAAAGCACCCTCATCAAGAATGTAATCAAGGAAGAAGAAGACAGCTTCCTTCGCACTCTCGAGACCGGTATCAAGATGCTCGACAAGGTGATTGCCGACACTAAGCAAGCTGGCAATCAAAAAATCAGCGGCAAAGACGCATTTGTGCTCTACGATACTTACGGCTTCCCTCTCGACCTTACCGAACTCATCCTTCGCGAAAACGGTCTTGAAGTGAACGAAGAAGAGTTTAACGAGGAAATGGCTAAGCAAAAGCAACGCGCCCGCAACGCTGCTGCCGTTGAAGCCACCGACTGGGTAGAACTCAAGGAAGGCGAAACAGAATTTGTGGGCTATGACCTCTTTGAAGTAGACACCGAAATTCTTCGCTACCGCAAAGTAAAGCAAAAGAACAACGAATACTATCAAATAGTGCTCGCCCGCACTCCTTTCTATGCTGAAATGGGTGGTCAAGTGGGCGACAAGGGTACACTCACTTGTGGCGACGAAACAATCGAAATCTTCGACACTAAGCGCGAGAACAACCTCCCTATTCACTTGAGCAAGAAATTGCCAAGCGACGTCACTGAGACATTCCACGCAGCCATCAACAAGAAAGCTCGCTTGGCTACTTCTGCCAACCACACTGCCACCCACTTGCTTCACGAAGCATTGCGTGAAGTGCTTGGCTCACACGTTGAGCAAAAAGGTAGCTACGTTGACTCTAAGGTGCTCCGATTCGACTTCTCTCACTTCCAAAAGGTGACTCAAGAAGAATTGCGCAAGGCCGAACGCATCGCCAACGAACACGTGCGCATGGCAATTCCACGCTGCGAACACCGCAACGTACCTATCGAAGAAGCTAAATCGCTCGGTGCTATGGCGCTCTTTGGCGAGAAATATGGCGATAAGGTGCGCGTGATCCAATACGGCTCATCAATCGAACTCTGTGGCGGTACACACGTTGACAACACCGGCAACATCGGCATGATTAAGATTGTGAGCGAAAGCAGCATCGCTGCCGGCATCCGCCGTATCGAAGCCATCACTGGCGAAGGCGTAGAAAATGCCATCTACGATCTCGAAGACACCCTCGGCAAGGTGCGTGAGTTGCTCAACAACACTCCTAACGTGCTCGTGGCTCTGCAAAAGTCTATTGCAGAAAACTCATCACTCCGCAAGCAAGCCGAAGAATATATGCGCGAACGCGTGAAGAATCTTGCTCAAAAGGTGCTCAACAACGCCATCGAAACAGGCGGCGTGAAGATTGCCTCACTATCGGGTCCTCGCTTGGCCGACGTGGTGAAGGGCGTAGCATTTGAGTTGAAGAACGAGACCAACGAAAAGGTGATATTCATCGCTGCTACCAAAGACAACGAAAAGCCTATGCTCACAGTGATGATTTCCGACGAACTTGTGTCTGACACTCTCAACGCATCTAAGATTGTTCGCGAAGCTGCCAAGTTGATTCAAGGTGGCGGTGGCGGCCAATCAGGATTTGCTCAAGCAGGTGGCAAGAATGCCGAAGGCTTATCTGCTGCTCTCGACAAGATGAAGGAAATCGTGCTCGCTAATATTTAATAGCACGACTTTATCCAAATAACATTTGGGGGAGAATGCCTGCATCGACAAGCGTTCTTCCCCATTTTCACCAAATCAATAGCGATTATTTTTACTCTAACGAAACCCTTCCTATCATGATCATTAAATCAGCAGAATTTGAGATATCAAATAGCGTAGTGAGCAAATGCCCTGCCACATCACTTCCTGAGTATGCCTTCATCGGCCGCTCCAACGTGGGCAAGTCGTCGCTCATCAATATGCTCACAGGCAGAAAATCTCTTGCCAAAACATCATCTATGCCTGGCAAGACTATGCTTATCAACCATTTTATTATCAATGGCGAATGGTATATCGTAGACCTCCCAGGCTACGGCTATGCACAACGTGGCAAGGACAGCCGCGAGCAACTGCGCAAAATGATTGAGGGCTACGTGCTACACCGCGAACAAATGACCAACCTGTTTGTGCTGGTGGATTCTCGTCACGCTCCACAGAAAATCGACCTTGAGTTTATGGAATGGCTCGGAGAGAATGGTGTGCCTTTCAGCATCGTCTTTACCAAGATGGACAAACTTGGCAAGGTGGCTGGCGGACGCAACGTGGCTGAATACAAAAAGCATCTGCTGGAGACATGGGAAGAGTTGCCTCCTATCTTTGAGACTTCTTCGGAAGACGGCCGCGGAAGGGATGAAATACTCGCCTACATCGCTAAAATCAACAAAAGCTTGAGCAACCAGCAAGAAATCTAAACGACACATCAGCCCATCACTCAAGGGCTGAGAGCCATAAAACAAATCCGACTAATGTGTCACCAGGCACACCAGTCGGATTTCTTATTTTAACCCAATTAGATTATCGATTTGGGATTAATCGATATCTTTTGCTTCCCAGCCAAGAGCTGAAGCGCCAAGCACTGCAGCATCGCTTTCCTTGAGTTCTGATACCAAAACCTTCACGTCGCTGAAGATGCCAAGCACGTTTTTATACAACGCCTCGCGCAGAGGACGTAGCAAATATTCGCCCGACTTCGTGAGACCGCCAAACAGCACGAATGCCTCTGGAGCAGAGAATGCGCAGAAATCAGCAAGCGCCTTGCCAAGGATTTCGCCAGTGTATTCAAAGATTTCCTTAGCGATAGTGTCATCCTTCACAGCAGCATCATATACGTCCTTCGATGTGATTTCATCGATAGGAATGTTGCGCAACAAAGAGTCTTCCTTGCGGATTTCAAGGAATTCACGAGCAGTGCGTGCTACACCTGTTGCCGAGCAATAAGTCTCCAAGCAGCCAGTGTGACCGCAACCGCATTGACGTCCGTTGCTTGGCTTAACCACCACGTGACCAAGTTCACCAGCGAAGCCATTGTGGCCATACACCATTTGTCCGTTCACTACGATACCGCTACCAACGCCGGTGCCAAGGGTAATCATGATGAAATCCTTCAAACCACGAGCCACACCATAGGTCATTTCGCCAAGGGCAGCAGCATTAGCGTCGTTAGTGATGATACATTGTATACCGAAGCGATCTGTCACCATTTGTGCCAAAGGTATTGGGCTTGGCCATGGCAAGTTTGGAGCATCCTCAATCATACCAGTGAAGTAGTTGCCATTAGGGGCTCCGATACCTATACCCTGTATCTTATCTGTTGCATTGTTTTCTTGAATTAATTTTGAGAGTTCTTGATACAACTCTTCGATGTAGTCTTTGATATCAGCATGTTTGCGAGTCTTAATAGAGCTACTTGCCAATACGTTGCCGCGAGCATCAACAATACCGAAGCAGGTATTTGTGCCGCCCATATCAACACCAATTACATATGGTTTTGCCATGATCTATAAGTTTTAAATTATTATGAAGGTTTAGAAAATTTTCTCTGTCTTTTGGTTATTTCCACCTACAAAGTTATAACTATTTTTTATAGAAAAACGTATGCAAATCATTTTTTTTGCGCTTTTGCATAAAAAAAACTCCAGTGAGGATTGCATCACATAGCGCCTCTCTGGAGTAAATACGTTTTTTCTACAAATAATTACAAAGTGATTATTCAAGATTAAGCGATTACAAACTCAGCAATTACCCAAACCACCAAGAACACCAGACCGATTATCACAGCGGTTGCTGGAGCTTTATAGTCTGCCAAGAACATTTCATTCTTTGGTGTTGGCACATATTCTGGCTTCTCTTCTGCCACTGCTGCCTTGAAATCGTCAATCTCAACGCCTTGTTCTTCTACAATCTTCTTCATATATAGTAGGTTTTATTGTTTTCTGTTTGCAAAGATAGTGTAAATTGGGCGCATAACAAAATCAAAATCCGTCGACTTTTTCATTAACCTATTTTATTTCATCGATTGTGACACAGAAAATTATTTTGTAAGTTTGTAGTAACATTCAAAAACAAAAACTGTAGCATTATGAAAATAGTAATTCTCGATGGTTACACCACCAATAGCGGTGACCTCTCGTGGGATAGCATCAAGCAACTCGGTGACCTCACCGTGTATGACCGCACAAGCAACGACCAAATCATCAATCGTTGCCAAGATGCCGAGGCGGTTCTCACCAACAAAGTGATTTTAACTGCCGAAATCATCAGCGATTTGCCAAAACTCAAATACATCGGAGTGATGGCTACTGGCTACAACGTGGTGGACATTGATGCGGCACGAAGCCGTGGCATAGTAGTGACCAACGTGCCTGCATATAGCACCGCTTCGGTGGCGCAATTAGTGTTTGCCCACCTGCTCAACATTGCCAGCCAAGTGGCGTTGCACGACAGCCAAGTGCACGAGGGCAAATGGGTGAATAGCGTGGATTTCTGTTTCTATGCGGCTCCGCTCATCGAGCTCGATGGCAAGCAAATCGGTATAGTAGGTTTGGGCCAAATCGGTTCTGCCGTGGCTCGTATAGCACAAGCAATGGGCATGAAAGTGGCTGCCTACACATCAAAAAGTCAAGAGCAACTTGGCGATGGCATCACTACGATGAGCCTTGAGCAACTTTTTGCCACAAGCGACGTGGTAACTCTGCACTGCCCTCTCACGCCTAACACAAAATACATTGTCAACGCCGAGCGTCTTGCCACAATGAAGCCAAACGCCATCATCATCAACACTGGCCGCGGACCGCTCGTCAACGAGCAAGACCTTGCCCACGCCCTCAACAACGGCACCATTGCTGCCGCTGCCGTAGATGTGCTTTCGTGCGAACCGCCTAAGGCCGACAACCCTCTGCTCACGGCAAAGAATTGCCACATCACTCCTCACATAGCATGGGCAAGCCAAGCTGCACGCACTCGCCTGATTGCCACCCTTGCATCTAATCTGCAAGCTTTCATCAACGGCAACCCTGTGAACAACGTGGCGATATAACAAACCCTTCGGATTTTAGCACACACAAAAAAGACATAACTCATTTCACACCACCTATGAAGCATCTGCACATTTTCAATCCCGACAACGACCTTGCCCTTGCCAGCGGCCTCGACTACTACACAGCCCCTCCAATGGCAGCCAAACTGGGATTAGACTTGCAGATGCTTCCTGCTTGGTGGGCTGATGATGGCGACAGCATTCTTGCTCTGCCATCACCTCAAAACGCACAATGGGCTGAGCATCTTCACGATGTTTTCGGGATAAACATCGATTTAATCGACAAAAACCACCTACAAAACCACACTTTTCACTATCGCCCGTGGGGGTGGAATCTGTCGCTTCGCAACCAACTGCTGAGTTGCTGCGTACCCGAAGAGCATCTGCCTCAACGCGCCGACATTAAGAACTGGCGCGAACTGTCGCATCGACGCGTCACGATACGCATTCATCGAAGAATTTCGCAACTATTAGGCTCACAGCCATGCCCAACACCGCAAGAATTTTTCTCGTTTCGTGATGTGGAGCGATTCAGCCTTGAGCATCCGCGCTGCTTCTTGAAAGCGCCATGGTCGAGCAGTGGCAAGGGCATTTTCCGACCCACCGGCACCGACAATCTCACGTTCTCATATTGGGCAAACGGCATATTGCAACGGCAAGGCTCGATTATCACCGAAGAAGCCATGAACAAGACAATGGACTTCGCAATGGAATTTCGCTGCTCCAAGCGAAAGGCCGAATTTGTTGGTTACAGCATCTACAGCAACAATCAGCACAATGCCTTCAACTATGGTTTGGTGGCCAACGAGGATGTGCTTCACCAGAAATTATGCGATGAAATCGGCAAAAACGGCAACGAACAAATCAATCGCATCAAGGCCGCACTCATCACCACACTCAACGAAGTTGTGGCTCCCTACTACGATGGATTTCTTGGCATTGACATGCTTGTTTTCCTCGATGATTCCGAGCAAAAGCACATCAACCCTTGCGTGGAGATGAATCTGCGTTGCACGATGGGTGTAGTGACAAGCATCGTGGGGAAGCGCTTTTTCCACCCTCACAGCATCGGCCGTTATCACGTGGAATTCCGCAAAGCGCCTTTTGATATCAGCGCCTACATGCAGCAAAAAATCAGCGAACAACCACCGATCGTGGAGACAATCAACGGACTGCTCAAAATAAAATCGGGCACCATTCTCATGGCACCCGTTTATCCAGATTCACGCTATTGCGCCTACATCGAAGCGCAGTCAATATGATTTCAGTTCTTCATAAAGTCGCTGCACCGGCAATCCCATCACATTATAGAAACTGCCGTTGATGCCACGCACACCCACCGAGCCAATCCATTCTTGTATGCCATAGGCTCCCGCCTTATCGAGCGGGCGGAAATTCGCCACATAATACTCGATTTCATCGGCAGAAAGTGGTGCAAATGTCACGTCGGTAGTCACATGAAACGAGCTCATGCGCTGCGCCGTGTTGATGGTTACACCAGTTATCACCCTGTGCGTCCTGTCCGACAACTCCGCAAGCATACGGCATGCCTCTGCCTCATCGGCTGGCTTACCATACACCTTGCCATCGAGCAGCACAATAGTGTCGCTCGTAATCACCAATTCGTTGTCGGCTATCAGGCTCTTATACGCCTCACCTTTCTTCTGAGAGATATATTGCGAAATCATCTCCGGCTCCATATCGTGCGGATAACTCTCATCCACATCGTTCAGTGCACACACCTCAAACTGCACGCCAAGTCCGGCGAGCAACTCTCGGCGTCGCGGCGAATTGCTTGCAAGCAACACACGATACTTTTTAAGATTTTCCAACGGTTTCATCGCACAAATACCATCATTTATCACCAACCGAAGGCGTGCTTATCGTCGAGCCATGCGCCCTGCACCTTCATCACTTGCTCAAGCACATCGCGAGCCACGCCGTGGCCGCCAATGCAATGTGTGACATATTTCGCCACCTCTATCGCTTCGGGGGCGGCATCAGCTGGAGCCACAGGTAAACCCACCTCGCGCATGCAATGCAGATCGGGGATGTCGTCACCACAATATGCCACCTCGGCAGGCTGCAATCCGTTATCAGCCATCCACTGCTTGAGCACAGGAAGTTTCACAGCCACGCCCATAAACACGTCGGTAATACCCAAGCCGCGATAACGCACATCTATAGCCTTGGTGTTGCCGCCAGTGAGTATGGCG
>ERZ780141.1981-NODE-1981-length-10938-cov-13.578701_pt1 | contig 10938 bp, 13 predicted proteins | sample MGYA00433080_ERZ780141 | MGnify/ENA primary metagenome ERZ780141 (study PRJEB29588, sample SAMEA2154047) | human gut metagenome | biome: human gut; feature: human-associated habitat; material: faeces | place: Denmark | collected 2008/2010 ... | reverse complement strand
ACGGCAGTTTGATGGATTTTATAGGTTTACCCCAGAAAATATCACCGCGCATTTCCGTGACAGGGATTCTCTTGCCTTTGTAATTGATATAGTCGGGCATGACGATGTCCTTGCTTGCGGCAGGCTTCTGTGTAGTCGGCTTGCTGCCGGTCGTCTGGTTCTTGACAGACTGGGTCGTCTTTACGATTTGTTTGCCGATTTTGTCTCCGATGCTCTTGAGGCCGTCCTTAAATTACTGGGCATCAGCGCATGGCATGCTCACGAGAAATGTCGTGCAGATGATTAGAATGTTTCTGGTTTTCATGTGTATTCTTATCGTTTAAACACATTTCCAAATCTACGAAAAAAAATCGTAACTGCTCTACTGTAACGATGAAAAACTGATGTTTGCCAGCTATTCCAAAATAGTTTTGATGGTTTTGGCGAGCCTCCCGTCAGGGTCGGAAAAGTGATTTCCCGGATTTGTTTCGAAATCGTGCGGGATTTCCAATTTGTCGAGTAGGGCAAGAACCTGAGCCGTGCAGTCTCCTACGCGACTCATGACGGGATGTTTCGTATTGCTTTCATTGTCGCCCAATGAAAGATATACATAATCAGGTTTTCTCCGGATTTCGTGTGTGTTTATAAAGTCAATGAATCCAGGGTACCAGAATGAGGCGGAACCGCATCCGACTCTGTGAAACACGTTTGTCTTCCATTGACTCCAGAATGCGAAGAGCCCTGCCAGTGAATATCCTGCAATTGCATTGACGGAAGATTGATGTGGCAGGCTTTTTTCTACTTCCGGCATTATCTCGTTCAGTAGTTTTTCGAGGTGTGCTTCCGCATTGCCTTTGAACATCGGCAAGCCTTTTCTGACTCCAGGCGCAAGCCATGGCGTCAGTTCGCCTTCAAAGTCGAAGTCGTGTATGGATACGAGGTTGAATTCGTGGCATCCTATTTCCCGGCATCTGTTCCATACGTTGTGTCCGTCTCCGGCAACCGAATGTATATAAACTGTCGGGAGGCTTCTGTCAGCCGCGCCTTTCCATATTGTCGTTTTCATGTTTTTCTCGCTCTGGGGAATTTTGTCTGGTTTTTTGCCACAAATTTCAAGCCTGCAAGGGGGAATTTACGTAAAATTACGCATAGGAATGTTGCTAAGGATTTCTTTTCTTTGCAGAAGTTAGGTTCAATGCACTATTATTATGAGCACCAGACATTTATTCCTCCCTTTCCTTGTCGCCTTGGCTGGATTTGTCTCCTGCGATGAATTCAAACCTGAGGTGGCTGTAGGTTGTGTAACCGTGGACAATGAGTATTTCTGCGCCCTGACCAGTGCCATTGGCGGCGATATCCGGCCTTTTGCAAAGTTTGTCATTTCTATTCTCAGACAAAATGATTTTTTGTAACTTAAGGGGGCGTAAATATATGAAAGCCCAATGGACCCTATATACAACTATTCCCTTTGTGCCGCGCTGCCGTTGATGTTGTTTTTCGGCTTCTACTTTTTGTTTGCCAGAACTCCGGAAAAGGCGATTTTTGACAATTATCTGCGCTCCCGACGCATAATGGGGGCGGCAATGCTGTTGCTCGCGGCCAACTATTCGGTGCATTTCTTTATGAAAGTCCGTTTCAATGACGCCGATGCCGCCATCCTGATGAACCTGTCCACTTATTTCCTGTGCTACTGGCTGTTCAGCTCGGCCCTAACCACATTGCTTGACCGCAAATATATCACCCGGCGCAGGTTATTGGTACATATGGCATTGTGGGTGCTGTACTCCGCGAGTTCCTGCATTGTCCTGAAACTGTTGCCGGAAGGGACGGCTCGGACAGTGGCGATATTGGCCTTGGCTGTGTGGCTGGTCGTATATGGGCTGTTCCTGACATGGCGGCTGCTGCGGACCTATCACAGGGTTATCCGCATTTTCAACGAAACCCATGCGGACGACATCGGGGCCTATATCAAGTGGCTTTCCGTTTTTACTTATTGGGCCGTAATATTCGGAGTGGGCTGCGGATTGCTGACGTTCCTGCCCGACCAATACGTCTATATCTGGATTCTGATGTCAATCCCGTTCTACATCTATCTCTTCCTTTGTTATCTGAACTATATGCTGTTTTACGAGCAGGTGGAAAATGCAATGGAGGTCAATGAAGAGCTGGATCATTTTGAGACGGAACCGATGCAAGATGCGCCGTCCTACCATGCCGAAATCGCGGAGAGAATCAAGGGTTGGGTCAATGCTGATGGTTACGTCCGGACAGGACTTACCATAAAAGACTTGTCAGAGCAGTTTCATACCAATCGTACCTATCTCTCCGAGTTCATAAATGCCACGTACGGAGTGTCATTCCGTGACTGGATTACAGGGCTCCGCATTGAATATGCGAAACGCCTGCTCGTGCAATATCCTAAGTTGACGCTGGCTGATATTTCAGAACGATCCGGCTTTTTGTCGCCGAGTCATTTCATCCGCATCTTCAAGGAAAACGCCGGATGTACGCCTGCCAGATGGCGGAAAGTCCGGATACTAGAGCAAGGCCAGCAGGCTAAGGAAGAAAACGCGATTCTGCGTGAAACTCTGGATTCTTTGCTTGGCCGGGGTCTCGTGGAGTGATTTTTCTTGGATATCTGTGTGTCTATGAATAACTTTGTCTGCAAATGGGTAAAAACACATAGACATTATGTTTGTGAAATACGTCAGGAAGTCATTGACCTTTATCGTGGCGATGAGTATCTCTTTTGTCGCGTCAGCATTGACAAGAACAGAGGAGCATCATTTTTTCCGGCATCGGGGGATGGACCGCGAGTACTTGCTTTATATTCCCGAGGGAATCGTTCCGGACGCACCTCTGGTCATGGTGCTGCACGGCTATGGCGGGCGTGCGATGAAGGGCGGGGAGAATTTGCGTGAAGTAGCTGACCGTGAGAAGTTTGCGGTGTGCTATGCGCAGGGTGCCAAGGATGCGAGAGGCAAGACTTGCTGGAACGTCGGCTATCCTTTTCAGGCGGGATTGAAGACGGATGATGTCGATTTCCTTTGTAAATTGGCGCGTCATCTTCAGAAGGAATACAATCTCAGCCGCAACAATACTTTTCTGACGGGCATGTCCAATGGCGGCGAAATGTGCTACCTGATGGCGTATTTGAGGCCTGATTTTTTCGCTGCCGTTGCACCGATTTCGGGGCTGACGCTTGTGTGGATGGACAAGGAACTTCATTCGAAAGGCCCGGTTCCGCTCATGGAGGTTCATGGTACTTCGGACAAGACTTCCGCTTGGGCCGGTGATCCTGAAAACGAAGGTGGCTGGGGTGCGTATTTGTCTGTGCCGATGGCTGTTGCGAAGTGGGCTGTAGAGGCGAAATGTACTCACGAGGTTACCGAAAATCTGCCGTTGAGGCGCAATGCCGTCGTGCTTCACCGTTATTGTGGTGGCGAGCCAGCCTGGAAGGGCGGCCCTGAAATTGAAGTCCGGCTGTATGAGGTCGTCGGCGGTAAGCACAGTTGGGCAGAGGCCGACATGGATACCTGCGACGAGATCTGGCGGTTTTTCAGCAAGTATCTGAGATAAATGGCGAGATAAATGGCGAGATAAATGGCGGGACGCGGCCACGGGGGTGAAATGTAACTGATTGATAATCAGATATCTTTTAAGATGGGGCGTGGAAACGTAGACTTTTTTTTGCTGCGTTTCCACGCTGTGTTTTGTAACTTATTGATAATCAATGTCTCTAAAAATTGAGCGTGGCCGCGTCCCGCCGTGGCTACTGTTGCCATGCTTGGGTTCCTGTCCCGATGTTTAACAAGAAATAAGAAATAGGCATTGTATGGACGCTGTGGGATTCGCTCCCGGGTGGCTGCGCACCTGCTTCCGCCGGAGTGGAGACTCACCCAATGCCTGTTCGGCGAGCACCTGCTCCCTCCTTCTCCCCGAATACACCTGGCTGGCCACAGGTGGCAAAAGTCAGTTCAATGACAGACTGATGGTCCTGAAAGGCCGGAAAGTGACAGCCTTCTCGGTCATTGCCCGCAGGAACTCAATTCCAAGGCGTACAGCAGCTGATTCGTTCTCGTACATAGGCTTCAGTCAAAGATTTGCGACCATTCGGCTGCGAGTTTATCCAAATCGCCCCAGCCATAGTTCTTGTTGCTTCCACTGGTCTCTGGCAGTATGAGAACGCGAACATCGGCCAAATCAGGATTAGCGGCCAGCGCTTTCTTGATTCTGCCACCGAAATCCTTGTATTTGCCGAAACCATTGACGGCGATGACCTTGATGGTGGAATGCTGATGGATAAAGCCAGGAATGTCATTCGGCCAGCCATCGCGAATGTCCTTGTCGTTGCTGCTATTGGGCCGGATGGCGGACTCATAGTAGTCCCAGAGGACAATGTGGTATTTCGCCAGAAGTGCTTTCTTCTGACTATATCCAATCGGCAGCGGCTCACCGGTGATGCGGCACAACACCTTCCAGATGCGGTTGGAATTGGAGTAGTAATACTGCTTCTGCTTCAATGATTCTCCGCCGGGCAACGTGCCGAGAATGAGGATTCTTGGTTCATCGCAAAGCAGTGGCGAGAAACCATAGACTCTGTGTATATGATTAAGCCCAATCTCCATCTATTAGCATCAAACTGTATCCTCTATATTTGTCCTGTCCGGAAGAATGCTGTTCCCCCGTCTCAGACCAGAACGTTAATGACTATTTGATTTTGGATAACTCGTCTTGCAGCTTGGTAATCGAGCCAGTAAACTGCTCTTCCAGCTCCGCAAACTGTTCGTCGGTCATAGCCTGGGCTGTTCCGATTTTATCTATAGCTGCAACCAGGTCTTCGTCGTTGGCATCAAATACATTGAGGATGGTTTTGAAATTCTTATCGAAAATGAAGAGATAGTTCCCGATTGTTTTACTACCACCCCGCGTATTGCACCTGAAACTATGGATGGCAGCCCATCCGATAAAACCTGATGAAAGCGTATCGGCCATTGATTTGATCTGCTTCAAATTTCTGACAGATGCCCGAGTGCCTTCAATCGAGGCAATGAGCTCTTCTATTGCTTTCTTACGAGCTTTATTATATTCCCTTGTGCTGTATGAAGACCAACCGCCACTCCAAATATTCTCAGTACGGGAGGCGTCCTCATATTTTTCATGATGCTCTTCTGATTCTTTCTCTTTCTCTACCGAATCTAAGGCAAGCGCAAGAATCTGACTGTTCATCATAGGCTGGTTATAAGCGCTATCTATAGATGCCTCTATGGGTTCATAACTCTCATAATCAAAGAGATTCTTGAACATGTAATCCTTGATCAATGCAGCAGCTTTCTGCTCATTTGATTTGCAGGCAGAAAACGAAACAATGGCGAGGACCAGCAGGATTGTGTATTGTAAGACCTTTTTCATATTTATGAGTTATTAATAGCGCTTGCAATTCCAAAGGTACGAAAAAAAATAGTCCCGTCCCAATTAAGGTGATGGACGAGCCTGTTTTTTGCACCGAGTGTATTTCCCTGATTCAGGTTGACTCGGGTTAATGATAATTACTGATAAAAGTTCACTTTCAGTTGCTATTCCTGAGATAAGTTGATTGCCTCTGTCTTTGCCTTCGAAGGAGCAGGGGAAGGGTCCGCCGGAGACAAGTTCCGCGTTAGCGGGACCCAGGAAATGGCGGAAGGGGCCGGAGCGAACAAAGAGAGCGGGGGCTTCTCAGAAGCAAACTGCTGCCGAAGTGATTGTTTTTTTGGCTGTCTTTATCAAGAAAGTCGGGAATCCCGCAGCCGCTACGCGTGACGTAAAGAAAAGCTCCTGGTGCGCCTTGGCGAATGAAATGAGGAAGTAGAAGTTACGTGAAGGAAGGGAACGCCTTGAATATGGTCAGAAGAGAGATAAGTTCGTCTTTCAGACTATGCCTCACGAAATTCTTCATCTCACCTTCGGTGAGCTCACCTAAACCGCTAATTAGACTCTTTTCCGAGATTTCCTGAATACTTGCGATGCATTTGTCTAGATATTCTTCAATTGGCATTTCCATGCGGGATTCTACGATTCCTTTATTGATGGATGTCCTTTCTTTCAGGAAGAACCAACAGTCGAATACATCTCGGCTGGTGATTTCTGTACGGTCAAGAAGGGCGCATAGTTTGTGGGCGAACATATCTTCCTTCACCATCACGCGCATTTGGAGGCCCAGATAGTTCTTGATCTCATAGTGATTGTCGTACAGTCGGTTGGATATCTCAATCTTAAGTTTTCTTTCGCCGATTCCATAGTCAAGCACGATGATGATTCCGTAGTGCTTGATGGCCTCATCGTGAATCTTCCCGTATTTCAAGACAATCTTCCTGACCCGTTCATAAACATCTTCTTCTTTCTCTGGCTCCAGCAGGTTGAAATCCAAGTCTGTCGAGAAACGCGGCAGATTGTGAAAGAACATGGTGGCGGTACCGCCCTTGAAGGCCAGCACAGAGGACAGCAGTGCATCGGAAAAGATGTCTTTCAGCAGCTGCAGCATAAAGAATTTATGTTTGTTCGTATCCATTATCCAATTATTATTGAGACCCGCTGCTCAAGCGTTTTGCTGTTGTAAATAGGGAGAAGAGATAACACTTTTTCCTTGTCCAGGGAAGAGGGATTGTCGAAATAGTAGTTGCTGTCCAGGTAAAGCGTGTCCAGGAACGCCCTTTCGGGGGAAGCGATATTCACATTGCCTTCACGGATGATGCCTGAAGTATCGACGAGGATTTCCCCCTTGATCTTTCGGTATCGATACACTTTTCCGTCAATTTCGATACTGCGGCTCAGATTCCCGACGGAGGTGATCTCATCACTATACTGAAAAACGATTCCGGCTCTCTGTAGCACGTATTCCAGGGAAACGTAAGAAGGCGTGTAAAGAAGGCAGGCAAGCTCTTTTTCGTCGTAACCGGGTTTCGCATAGATTCCCTTACGTGGGTTGAGAATCTCACCTTTTCTGACATATCCGATCATCCTGTTCTTTACCATATCTCTGTCTAGCCCCTGACCATAGGCCATGGCAATCCCTTGCATAGTGAAAACACTTGCTTTATCCTTGTAAAGATCTAGGAGAAGCTGATTTTGTAAACCCATAGTGGAGTTGTGCGTTACTTTTAGTTCACAAAAATAGAAATAATAGTTGAAATCTGCAAATTAATCCATTAAATAGCGGGCACCACTTTTGCGTAATCCTGATACTACAACTACCACCATCGTCACCAAGGAATCAACCGTACAGCACCAAGCAAACTCTACATTCGTCAGGCAGCTTGGTCTTAACTAAGAACAACACTGTACCTGTTTAAATAACGATAGTATTGTATTATCAATGTTCATCGTGCTTTAGCAATAATCATCCATTACGTCGCCTCCGGTCCATTTGCGGCCGAGGGCGATGGTTAGGTATTTTTCTGCTCCGATTTCTTCGTTGTAGGGGTGGTGATTCTCGTGGACAAAGTAACCATTTTCGTATTTGATTACGGATAGTACGTAGCCGCTGGTTCCTTTGACGTGTTCGCTTGTTGTAATTACTGCAAGTGTGTTGCCGTCATCGGAGATTTCGGCTTTGTGCACCCTTCGGAAACGTCACCTGCGAAATCAAATCAACTTTTATAGCCCCAGTCCGGCAGGTATTGTTTCCAGAACTCGGCATTTCCGCTTCCATATACCTTCCCGTGTACATTTTTTGTTTCTATGACGAAGACCTCAAGGCTGGGGATGTTGTGAATATCGAAACTGCCGAGGGCGACGAAGCCTGCTATGAGAAGGGTATTCTTCAATGCGATTTAGTGAAAACAATCTAACAGTATACTGTTGGGGCGAGTCTTTTATGAGCCCTTTGTGAACCCTTTGACAACGTAATATGTTCCCTTACCGGTTGTGCCCTTCACTTCAAGATAATCGGACAAAGAAGCCAATAGTCGCGTGGCTGTGGGTTTACTGACCTTGGCCATCTCTTGAACATCAGTGTTCGTTATGCGCCCGTTCTTCAAAGCGAATTCAACGGCCAGGATGCCTCGGTCGCCAGGTCATCGCCTTCCCCGACCTCGGCGCCTGCGACCGATGGCGGAAGAAGGCAAAGGACTATCCCCTGCTGGACATCACCGTGTCCGACTACCTTGAGAAGAACGCCACCCCGCAGCAGCGGGAGATTGGCGCCGATCTGGCGGATTTGGTGGTGGAGATGGGAGGGATATCATGAGGGTGAGCCTCTTACTTCATGAACTTGAACGCCTTGTCCAGACACTTCTTCTTTTGCTCCAGATTCGGATGCACGTACAGATTCAGCGTCGTGCCGATGTTTGAATGGCCCAGCAGCACGCTCACAGTTTTGTAGTCACAATTGCTCTCAATGCATCTGGTCGCAAAACTATGACGAAGTCCATGGAACTTGATTCTCGGTATTCCTAGCTCCTGCATCAGCGCCTTGTAATAATTCCTGTACGTCCGAGGTTCAATCGGCTTGCTCTCATTGCTCAGGACATAGTAGTCCGGATTGACAATGCCACACAACGGCTTCAGCATCTTCATCAGGTTCTTCGTTATGGGAATGTCGCGAACCGAGTTCACGGTTTTCGGCATTCCCTCTATCAGGACCGTCCTTCTGGGTTCTTCGTCCATTACATACACCCGCTCCAGCGTCCGGCGAACATGTATCACACTCTCGCGGACATCAATGTCTTCCCATTTGAGAGCACAAATCTCCCCTATTCTCAGTCCCGACGACAAGCACACATACACGCCCAGGTTCTTAAACGTAAAGTTCCCCTGAATGTAGTTCATGATCTTCCTGTGATTCTCAATGCTAAGCACCTCTATTGCATCTTTGCCCTGTGATGTAGGATAATGGAGCTGCCAATCTGATTTCCAGTCAAGTCCGAGCTTTGCCCCATACCTGACAACCATCTTCAGCACGATCACAATGTCTCGTACAGTTTTCTGGCGCATGCCGGATTCCAATTTGTTGAATACGAACGTCTGAACATCATCCTCGCTGATGGTTTTATTTTCTCCGAACGCAGGCAGAATGTGATTCTCTAGGATTAAGATGTAAGCAGCGTATGTTGACTGCTTTACATACTGTTTCTTGTCCCTCTTCCAGAGGTCAGAAACTTCTTTGATTGATTTCTCTGTCATAACTCTGTAATAATTAAGTCTATATACTAGAGAAATATAAGATCCGTCAAGAGCCAGTATCTTCAAAGTTCCAGCTTTGAGATTCCCGGAATTTAGTGGGGAGTGGGAGAGGTATAGACTAGATGAATGCGTTACGTTTCTTGATGAAAAGCGCAAACCAATCAAAAGTTCAGATAGAGTCTCTGAAAAAGGATTGTATCCATACTACGGAGCGTCAGGCATTATTGATAGAATAGACAATTTCATTTTTGATGATGACCTTGTTCTTTTAAGTGAAGACGGTGCAAACATTTTAGATCGCAATTATAGGGTTGCATTTATCGTACGTGGAAAGGCATGGATTAATAATCATGCCCATGTACTTAAACCGAATTGCCACACGGATATCGTCTTTCTTTCTGAATCACTTGAGAGAATAGATTATGCGCCCTATAACACCGGCACTACTATGCCGAAATTAAATCAAGAAGTTTGTAGAGGTATAATGCTTTATATGCCAACTCCTACAGAACAGGCAAAAATTGGTTCACTTTTAAAGCTTGTAAATGAACGTATTGAAGCCCAAAGCAAGATAATTGAGGAACTTACGGCCTTAAGGTCTGCACTAATTGAAAAATGCGCTAAGCAGTCAGGAAACTTTTATTCCTTGACAGACATCCTGCAAGAAATGGAGGAACGGAGCACTGCCCCTAATCAGTACCAGGTGCTTAGCTCAACCGTGAAAGGCATATTCTCTCAAAAAGAATACTTTAATAAAGATATCGCCAGTGAAGATAATAAAGGCTACAAAGTAGTACGAAGAGGTCATATAGTTTTAAGTCCTCAAAACCTGTGGATGGGGAATATCAACTACAATGATCGGTTTGATATAGGCATTGTTTCTCCATCCTATAAGGTCTTTTCGATTAAGGAAGGGTTCAATCCAATATTTATCGCAGCCCTTCTTCAGACAAAGAAGGCACTTAACGAATACATGCTCGCGTCTGAACAAGGTGCAAGCATAGTGCGACGCAACTTGAATATTGAAGCATTTATGGCTATCAAGTTCCGGATTCCAGATGCACGTCAACAAGACTCATTATCAATGGCAATCACAGCAATCAATGCCAAACTGAATAATGAGCGGTGTTATTTGGAACAGCTTACAATGCAGAAGTCTTGTCTCTTGGAGAATATGTTTATATAAACATCTGTTTCAGAAGCCATTCCTTTTGTCTAATATAAGCTCTTAAAATACTGTCTTCCAACTTGATTTTTGAAGATATGTTACCAATCTTATCAGTAATTGACCGTTGCACTAAAAGAGCAGGGCGTGGCATATGAATTTCACACAACGCTTCAAAAGAAAGGCACCTTCTGACACTCCCTTCCAGGCGAATCTCCATTTCATCTTTGAATGCTTTAGTTTCTAGGAACAGTTCAAAAAATGATGGGTCAACGATGGTATCATCAACTTGGAAACATATATACATGGGACTGACAATTCCAGATTCGAAGCTCTTAAGCATAGCAATTGAGCCGACATTGATTCTAGCAGGATTATATGCGAAATCGCCTCTATGTACTACTTTGTAGTTCCGAACATCATCACTGGCTACATTTCTGTCCTCAAACTGTTCTGATTGGTTAATGAAGCCGAATCTATTGCTCACCGATAGGACATTTGAGTATCTGCACAACTTATTCCGTTCGGAAGTTTGATGTGCAATAGCTCCTAACTCGAGTGTCGGATTTGATACTTGAAATCACTACTGTCCCGTTTAAACTAATTAATACTGAATAAGTTAGGATATTCGTCAG
>ERZ780141.1970-NODE-1970-length-11004-cov-7.717782_pt1 | contig 11004 bp, 8 predicted proteins | sample MGYA00433080_ERZ780141 | MGnify/ENA primary metagenome ERZ780141 (study PRJEB29588, sample SAMEA2154047) | human gut metagenome | biome: human gut; feature: human-associated habitat; material: faeces | place: Denmark | collected 2008/2010 ... | reverse complement strand
ATGTCAGGTGTTTCATTGTGACATCGGAGATATATGCGAAGTTATTTTAGATGAAGATTAAAACACGGAGGTAATTATAGATGGCAAGGGCTGCTAAACCAAAGAAAGAAATATCAATGGAAGAAGCACTTTGGAAAAGTGCTGATAAACTGAGAGGTTCTGTTGAGCCTGCGGAGTATAAGCACGTTGTTCTGAGTTTATTCTTCCTTAAATTTGCTAGTGACAAGTTTGAGGAATGCCGTAATAAAATTATTGCTACACACGGCGAAAAGTATGCGGATATGAAGCCGTTTTATACTCAGGAAAATGTATTCTATCTTCCTGAAGAAAGCCGTTGGAAGTACATTATTGAAAATGCAAAGCAGGACGATATTGCCCTGAAGATAGATACAGCACTTTATACGATTGAAAAGAACAACCCGGCACTGAAAGGTGCTTTGCCGGATAACTATTACTCCCGCTTACATATTGATACTGCAAAGTTGGCTTCTTTGCTTGATGAAATCAATCGTATCAACACTGATGATAAAGAGAACGACATTATAGGTCGTGTATATGAGTATTTTCTTAGTAAGTTCGCTCTTGCAGAAGGAAAAGGTAAAGGAGAGTTCTACACACCAAAGTGTATTGTAAACCTGATTGCCGAAATGCTTGAGCCTTACGATGGAATACTTTATGACCCTTGTTGCGGTTCGGGCGGTATGTTTGTGCAGTCCATCAAGTTCGTAGAAGCACACAGCGGTAATAAAAAGAAAGTGTCTATTTACGGTCAGGAATACACAAATACCACTTTCAAACTGGCAAAAATGAACTTAGCTATCCGTGGTATTTCTGCAAATCTTGGAGAAATGGCAGCCAATACATTTACCAATGACCAGCACAAAGACCTTAAAGCAGATTTCATTATGGCAAACCCGCCTTTCAATCAGAAGCAGTGGAGAGCCGAAAATGAGCTTGTAGATGACCCTCGTTGGAACGGCTATGAAGTTCCGCCGACAAGTAATGCAAACTATGGTTGGATACTGAATATTGTTTCCAAACTCTCTCAAAACGGTGTGGCAGGTTTCCTGCTTGCCAATGGTGCATTATCTGATGATGGTACAGAGTTGAAAATCAGACAGCAGCTTATAGAAAATCACTTGGTAGAAGCGATTATTATTCTTCCGAGAAACCTTTTCTATACCACTGACATCAGCGTTACCCTTTGGGTACTCAATAAGAATAAAAAGGCTCGTGTTGTGGAACAGAACGGAAAGCTCAAACGCTATCGTGACCGAGAAGATGAAATACTCTTTATGGATTTACGACAGATGGGCAGTCCTTATGAGAAGAAGTACATTGAATTGACAGAGGAAGATAGAGCTAAAGTTACAAGTGTATATCATAACTGGCAGCAGGAAGGCTATGAGGAAACTTATGAGAATGTACCAGAGTTTTGTTATTCTGCTTCTTTTGATGAAGTAAAGGAAAAAGGATTTACTCTTGTACCGAGCAGATATATTGAGTTTGTCAACCGTGATGAGAACATCGACTTTGATACAAAAATGAAGTCATTGCAGGGAGAACTCAAAGAACTTCTTGTTCAAGAGGAAAAATCTAAATCAGATTTGCTTGCTGTATTTAAGGAGTTGGGATATGAAATCGAATTATAATCAGTTAGGACAATATATTGAAATGGTATCCAGAACAAACTCTGATTTGAAATATGGTATTGAAGATGTTCGAGGTTGTTCTAATACAAAGCAGATGATGCAAACAAGGGCAAACTTAATTGGACGTACTTATGAGAAATTCATTGTTTTAAGACCGCAGGAGTTTGTATTTAATAGACGTACAACTCGCAATGGAGAAAAAATCGGTATGGCATACAATAATACCGATAGAGAGTATATTTTTACGAATGATTATGTCGCATTTAGAGTTAAGCAGGAATATCTTGATAAATTGCTGCCAGATTATTTGTACATGTTCTTTTGTAGGGACGAATTTGATAGATATGCTCGATATAAGTCAACTGGCAGTGCCACGGAATTCTTTAACTGGGAGGATATGTGTGCAGTCCCATTTGAAATTCCACCAATGGATTTTCAACAGCTTGTTGTAAATGCTTATAAGGTTTTGAACGAAAGAATAGAAACTAAACAGAAGATAAATGATAATTTAGTAGCTTGTATTGATACTATATTCAATGAACAATTTGGTAATTTCAAAGCATTAGCTGAAAGTTCTACTGCTAATACTGATTTTAGTTCATTGCCTGATGGGTGGACTATTGAAAATGCAGTTCATTCGTTTGATATTTCTATTGGAAAAACACCTCCAAGAAGTGAGCCAGAATGGTTTACCAGTAATCAAACGGATAATGTTTGGATTTCAATAGCGGATATGAAAACAAACTCCCCGTTTATTTTCAAAAGTGCAGAATATTTAACCAATGAAGCAGTAAAAAAGCATAATGTAAAAATAGTTCCAGCTAATTCAGTATTGCTAAGTTTTAAAATGACAGTTGGTCGAGTTGCAATAGTGACTAATGAAGTAACTACAAATGAAGCGATTGCTCATTTCCCTTGCACAAAAGAAAATCTTTTCTTTGTGTATTGCTATCTGAAAAATTTTAATTACGGTTATTTAGGCAGTACTTCTTCAATAACGACAGCCATAAATTCTAAAATAATTAAAGAAATGCCATTTTTAATGCCAAGCAAAAAAGAATTAGATTTGTTTAACCACAAAGTTTCAGGTTTATTTGAACAATTAAAATACATTTCAAAAGAGCTTGATATTCTTGAAGAATTATCAAAAATGTTACTACCGCAGTTATTAGGACACTGTTAAGCCACTAAATTATCATTTACAATAGAACTCCCATCAGTGGCGGGAGTTAAAACAAGGGACTGCCACTGGTAGTCGTTCTCTTAAAAAATAAAAGGAGAATTGACTATGAAACAGAACCTAATTACAGATGTTATTCAAGGAATGTTACCTTATTTGAATAACGCACAGACAGAAAGATTGCAAGAGGTGTTGCAACATACACTTTTTGATTATGAGGTAACAAAGACAGAAAGAGATAAGGAACTTTCAGAACAGAATTTAGTAGAGTCTTTCTTATCGGCAAAGCGTATTGAAGGCTGTTCTGAGAAAACCTTGAAATACTATAATGCAACGATACAGGCAATGCTTGATGGCATTGGAAAGGGCATCAAATATATTGTGACCGACGATATTCGTTGTTATTTGACAGAGTATCAAGCTAAGAAAAAATCCAGTAAAGTTACAATAGATAATATAAGACGAATACTTTCCAGTTTTTTCTCTTGGCTTGAGGACGAGGATTATATTTTGAAAAGTCCGGTAAGGCGAATACATAAGGTTAAGACCGGAACGAACATTAAGGAAACCTATTCAGATGAAGCACTTGAATTGATGAGAGATAATTGCACAGAACTCAGGGACTTGGCAATGATTGATATGCTTGCTTCAACGGGTATGCGTGTCGGAGAAATGGTGTTACTTAATCGTGAGGATATAGACTTTAACGAAAGAGAATGTGTCGTTTTCGGTAAAGGGGATAAGGAGCGAATAGTATATTTTGATGCAAGAACAAAAATACATTTGCAGAATTACTTAAACAGCCGAAAGGACGACAATCCAGCACTTTTTGTTTCATTACAATCTCCGTATAATCGAATGAATATCGGAGGTATTGAAGTGAGATTACGACAGCTTGGAAAACGATTGGGACTAAATAAGGTACACCCTCATAAATTCAGGCGAACACTTGCGACAATGGCAATAGACAAAGGAATGCCAATAGAGCAGCTTCAGCAGCTCTTGGGACATAAAAGAATAGATACTACATTGCAATATGCAATGGTTAAGCAGAGTAATGTGAAAATTGCTCATAGAAAATACATTGGTTAAGGTGGTAGGAATGAAAGAAGGATACAGATTTCTTGGGGAATATATACGACAGGTAGATATTCGCAATAAGGAAGGGAAAAAAGAAAATCTCTTAGGTGTTTCTGTACAAAAGCAGTTTATTCAGTCTATTGCAAATACTGTTGGGACAGATTTTACAAAATATAAGGTAGTTAAAAAAGGACAATTCACATATATACCAGATACCTCTCGTAGAGGAGATAAAATCGCTATTGCATTGCTTGAAGATTATGAAGAAGGGCTTGTAAGCAATGTTTATACAGTATTTGAGGTGATAGATACAGAGAAACTTTTGCCGGAATATTTAATGTTGTGGTTTAGCCGCCCTGAATTTGATAGATATGCTCGTTTTAAATCGCACGGCAGTGTACGTGAAGTAATGGATTGGGAGGAAATGTGTAAGGTGGAACTTCCAGTACCAGATATTGAAAAGCAGAGAAAAATTGTGAAAGCCTACAAGACAATAACTGATAGAATAGCTTTGAAACAGAAGATAAATGATAATTTAGTTTCAACTTTACAGATTATATATAAAAAAATGTTTTTGGAATCACAAAACACATATATAACAAAACCTCTTGCAGATTTATGTTCCAAAATAGGTAGTGGTGCAACTCCTAAAGGTGGAAAAGCTGCATATTTTGATAAAGGAATATCGCTAATCCGTAGTATGAATGTTTTTGACTATTTCTTTTCGTATCCGGAGTTGGCTCATATCTCTCAAATTCAAGCAAATGCGTTGGCAAATGTGGAAATACAACAGGCAGATGGCAACTGGACAGAAGTGCAACTGGCCAATTTGTGGGAATCTGTTTACCGTGTAAAACTGGAAGGAAAGGAAGTGACTGCTTTCCGCCTGACTAATCGGGCAGGGCAGTCAAAAGAATGCCGGTTGAAGACGTTGTATTTGCAGCAGGCAACCGCCAAAACAGCCGATAAGAAATAGGAGAGACGATTGCTGTTCTTTCTGTGGTCAAGGCATAAAAAGAGCCACGGCTTTTCGGAAATGATTCCTTCCGACAGCCGTGGCTCTTCTTGTTCTGTTCTTTATCGCTTCGGAATATCGACAGATGTTTCCTGTTCTCCCAACAAATGGTTAGAGAAATAATCTACCATTCGCCAGTAGAAGTATTCATCCATATCGCCAAAGCCGTGGCGCTGTTGCGGTAACAGCAACATGTCGAAGCGTTTTCCGGCGCGGATCAATGCATCTACCACACGCAACGTATTGCCCGGATGGACATTGTTGTCAATGTCTCCGTGTACCAGCATCAGATGACCTTTCAGCTGATGGGCAATCTCTTCGTTCGTCTTGATGTTGTAGATGAAAGTTGTATCACCTTTTTCGGTAATCTCTTCTTTCACGCCGTGATGTGTCTCACTCCACCAGCGGTTGTAAATACGGTTGTCGTGGTTTCCTGCACACGAAACGGCTACCTTGAAGAAATCCGGATATTGCAGGATTGCAGCCGTTGACATGAATCCGCCTCCCGAATGCCCATGAATACCTACACGGTTGATATCGATGAACGAGTAGCGGTTGGCCAGTTGCTCGATAGCTGCTTTCTGGTCGGCCAATCCGTAATCGCGCAGATTGCCGTAACCATAATTATGATACCACTTCGAACGGCTTGGGTGTCCGCCTCGGTTACCTACGGTGATAACGATGAAGCCGGCTTGTGCCAAACGATCGGTCCGGACACTCATACGTGTAAACGGATAAACGGTGGCTTCTACCTGCGGACCCGGATATACATAATCAATCACCGGATAAACCATGGTAGAATCAAAGTCGAATGGCTTATACATAACACCGTATAAGTCGGTTACGCCATCGGCAGCCTTCACCTGGAACGGTTCCGGGAACTGATATCCGGCAGCAAACAGCTGAGAGAAATCACTTTCTTCGAGTGACATGATCGTTTTACCTGTATTATCTACCAGATCCGTCTTTGGAACGGTATTGACGCGCGAATAATTGTTCACCACAAACTGAGCCTGATCGTCCATCGCTACTGTATGGAAGAAATTCCCTTTGGTAACCAACTGCACTCCCGAACCATCCAGATTAGCCCGATAGAGATGCTCATAATACGGATTTTCGCCTTCTTCTTTTCCGTTAGCCAGGAAGTAAACTACCCGGCGGCTTTCGTCCACTTTCACAATCTGATCCACATGCCACGGACCGGAAGTAATGCGGTTCTTCAGGTTTCCTTCGCCATCATACAGATACAAATGTGCCCAACCGTCACGTTCGCTCCAATGAATCAGTTCTTTCCCGTTCTGGATGGTTGCCAGCGGACGCACTTCCTGATAAGTATTCATCCGTTCTTCTATCAGCGGACGAATGGTATCTTGTCCGATGGTATAAGAACAAATGTCAATGCGATGTAAGTCGCGGCTGGAGCGTGTCAGGTAAAAATGATTGCTGTCGCCTAACCATTCTACCGGGACTTCGTGCATATCGCGCTGTTTCTGCAAGCGTGGCTTGCGGGCCAGATTGATTGTCTGGTTTTTATAAGCCGAAGTCTTGATTTCCTTATACGTATTGTTCTGCATATCGAACAGATACAAGTGTTCTTCGGGAGCTTCTTTCTCGCCCGGCATCTGGTATTTGTAGGATTCCAAAGTCGGTCGGGGCGAAGCCATTGAATTAATCACCCACAAGTCTTTTACCTTTCTTTCGTCTGTTGCCGTCACAGCAAAGTAACGGGAATCAGGCGACCAGACAATTCCATAGACACGTTTCCGTTTGCCGTTGCAAAGCGTATCCGTATTCAGCAGACTGTAAGGCTGACCAAAGCCGAAATCCTTTTCGCCGAAAGTTGTCAGCTGGATATCTACGACGGTACTGTCTTTTTCGTTCTCTTTCAGCTTTTCGTAATCGGCCCTTGACATACGATACAGATTCAAGTCCTTGGCATAGACAACCGTTTGGCCATCCGGAGAAAAAGAAGCCCATTCCGGATACTTCGTGTCTTCCTTTTTGTCTTCCAGCCAAGTCAGCTTTTGTGTCGGATAATCGTAGGAGAAATAAAATACCTGCTTCTTGTTCTTCTTCTTGTCGGTCGTATCTTTAGGAGCATCTTTGGTAGAAGTGATTTGGAACGTAAAAGTACGTCCGTCGGGTTGTGCTTCCAGTTTCTGGATCGGCAATTGCTGGGCTGTAAACGGATCTTTAACGATCTCAGTCAACTGAGCCGCTATTTTGTCCTGGTCAAACAACGTCTTTTTAGTCCGTGCAGCCGGATCAACAACATACCATACATTGCCTTTGCTTGTTTTGTATTCATACCAGAAGCAATTTCCCTGTTGGAACCAGTGCGGATCAACAGTTGTCGAGAACAGCATCTTGGAAAGTTTGTCTTTGGTAAATTTCTCAGCCTGCACGTAGCCCGGAAGGCGATCGTAAGTCTGAGCCTGTAAATGCGGAACAAGCATAAAGCCTGCACAACATAGTAAAGTAAATAGTTTCCGATTCATTTTCTTTCTGGTGTTAGATCGTTTCAATAACTATTCAGCTCTTTCGATTTGAGTTGATAAACTCACCTATTTATCCTGTTATAACGCTTGCTGGTCATCAGAGTTGCTCCCTGATGGTCGTCAGGATCACTCACTGAAGGTCGTCAGAATTGTCCTCTGATGGTCATCAGGCGTACTAGTAAAGTTACGGCATCCGTAATAGCTAGGTTACGGATGCCGTAGTAAGAATATTCCTGAATGTAAGCCTTGTCTTATACCAAGAACGTACCTACCAGTGCCAAGATAGCATAGAATTCAGGAAGAGCGGCATAAATCATGGTGTTAGTCTGAACATCATGACCTTGAGCCATTCCTGTGATACCATTAGCACAAAGCTGTCCCTGACGAACGGCAGAGATTAAGAATACCAGACCAACGCTTAATCCCATACCAAACTTCAACAGCGCATTTTCAGGAGTGATTTCACCAGCTGTCATAAAGGCAACGAAACCATACAAACCCTGAGAAGCAGGCATGGCTGAAAGAATCATATAGCCTGCTGATTTAGAAGGATCTTTCTTCAATGCGCCTTCTGCTGCATTTGCTGCGATTGTTGTTCCATAGCAGCTTCCGATACCTGCCAGGGCCAGCATTAAGCCTAAGCCCAAATAGCCTAATAATAATGTTACGTCCATAATGATTATAAAATTAAATTGTTATTAAATCTTTGTTTATTCTTTGTCTTTAATCGAAGAGAAAGGTTTGTAAGCCGAACCTTTTCCTTCATAACCTGAATTCTTGAAATATTCTACAAATGTAAGACGGATGGAGTGTACATAACCGCTCAAGCAAGAAAGAGCAATGTTCAGTCCGTGTCCGAATACGAAGATTAAACCGAAGCAAATCCAGCCCGGAATGCCCCAAAGGAAATCAGCCATGCTGTCGTGCAACTGCATTCCCAGATTATTGAATACGCCGCCCAACATACCGCCTGCCAAGCCTAAGGCATATAGTCGGAGGTAAGACAGCAAGTCGCCCATCAAACCAGTAGCCATGTTGTATGTATCCCACAAACCTGCTCCCACATTGATCAGGATGTTACGACGGATATTATTCAACAGATAAATACCGATAGCCGAAACGGCAGCAATTACGATGAAAGCCATCTTGGAAGCGTCCATGGTAATAACACCCAGGTAATTCAATGTTCCAATGGTTACGGAACCACCAACGAACAGAAGCCATCCCCAGGCAGAGAGTGAATTCTTGAATCCGTAACGGGCCGTAGCGCAAACCGCTTTGACAACCATGGCAAAGCAAATGTGGAACATACCGACCATCAGGGCAAAGATCATCGTCTTGTCATAACCGGTGTCTCCATATTTGCCTGTAATCATGACGTTCTTTATCCATTCCGGAAGATCCAGCTTTACTAGTTCAACACCGAAGAAGGTTCCAACCAAAGCACCGACAATGGTCGTTGCAGCTCCCAATGTGATAAGCAGGTTCATGATTCCCTGCATGGACTGACCGACTTTCTTCTTCAGATAGAAGCCTAATGCTACCAATAACAAACCATATCCGGCGTCACCTACACAAAGTCCGAAGAACAAAGCATAGAAAGGTGCCAGCATCGGCGTTGGATCAAATTCTCCATAATCAGGCAGACCGTACATTTTAGTCAGCACTTCAAAGAGATGAGTGACAAAATTGTTCTTCAGCTTGATAGGAGCGTTGTCTTCTTTCTCGGCCGGACGTATCTCATAATAGATACCATTCGCTTCCAGCATATTGCGGACTTCTTCCGTATTATCAACCGGAACCCAACCTTCCAATAGAACAACTGAACCGTCAGCCATCTTCTCTCCGCCTAATTTGACTTCAAGCAGTTCGATATCGCCTTGCAACTGGTCGATAGCCGCTTCGACTACCGGCAAATGAACCACACAGAAGCGGGTCAGTTGTCTTTTGGCCTCCTCCAGGTCTTTATTCAGTTCCTGCTGCTGGTTGATCAGCTCAGACAACTTGTGCTTAGGTAACCGGACAGCTTCTGCCTCCAGTTCAACGGGAGCCGGATTGACAGTAATGAAATAACACTGTCCGCCTTTCCGGGTGATCACTTGTGCATGATATTCATCTTGCCACTTTTCGTCGAAACTCTTGTCCGGACAATTGAAGAACTGGATGATCCAGCCGTTATCCTTCAGCTTGTCGATAAGATTCCAGTCAAATTCACCCCAGACTTCCAGTTGGGCGATTTCCCTTTCCAAAGCTGGGATTTGCTGTGTCAGCAGTTGTATGCTCTGCTGTTTGTCGTTATAGCCTTCCAGTGTCTCTCCGATAGATTCCTGAGCTGCCGTTTCTTTTTTATCCTGTTCATCAGCCTGGTGGGCCCATGAAGTCATTTCCTTCTGCAAAGTCTTGTACGAAGTATGCTTCTGCAAGAGTTTCTGGAGTGATTCATCCACTTCGCCGCTCTGACGGATTTCTACATGTACAACACCCAATGCACGGAGCTTTTCCAGGAAGGCTTCGTATTCCTTATGATAAATCAGGAATGTAAGTTTGTTCATTTTTACAATCATACGCCAACCTCCTCTTCTTTAGCTTTCCGTTTTTCCTGGTTAGCCCGCATAATCTTCTGTGAAGACTTTGACAGACTTTCCTCATCTTCCATAAAGCGTTTCACTTTTCGGATAGCATCTTTATATCCCGGAATCTGAACTTTCTCAAACAGGTTCACCTTTTGAGTTGTTTTCTTCCTGGCATGCTCCAATAACTCCAGCTTCATTCCAGAGAATTCGGCTTCAATCCCTGTGCGGGCCAGCTTCTTGAGCAACCCGATGCCATCAGTAAACCAAGCCGGAGTATTAAACAGGCTGTAACGGCCTATTTCAAACTCTATCTCATCCAGAACCGGAACGATCACACCGGCAATCTTCTTGGTGGAAAGCGAAACATCCTTAACCGCTATCAGCGACGGATTGAACTCATTCCACAAGGCTACCATGTTTTCGTAGCTCTGGATCTCCTGTTCAAGCTGAAGTTCCAATTGATTCACTTCGTCTTTGGTTCGCTTCACTTCGATACGCAGCGCACTTTCCTTGCTTTTGATAGTAGGAAGCGAGCGTTCACGCATCTTCAGCTGCTTTTCCAATTGCTGAAGTGATGTTTTGTTATATTGAAACTTAATCGCCATTTTATTAATGTATAATTCGCATTTGATTTGGTGTTACCTGAAGTCTGATGCTTAGATCAGATAACAAAACCTCTCTTATTTCTTCCAATACTTATCAACCAACGCCTGTTTGATGTTGACTTCAGCCGGCTGGAAGTATTTTCCGAACAAGCTCCATGCTACATCCAGCATTTCGGTTGTATCCAGATTTACGTCTATAGCCAATAACTTCGATGAATAATCTTTCGCGAAGGCTAAGGCGCGGTTATCATAATCAGTCAGGTCGAAACCGTTTTCCATCTTTGTCTTGGCATTGGCAGCATCAGCATACAGACGGACTGCGGCATTCATCACCTGCGGATGGTCCTTACGAGTCTTCTTACCACTCACCAACTGTTTCAAACGAGACAACGAACGGAACG
>ERZ780141.1965-NODE-1965-length-11024-cov-4.240040_pt1 | contig 11024 bp, 6 predicted proteins | sample MGYA00433080_ERZ780141 | MGnify/ENA primary metagenome ERZ780141 (study PRJEB29588, sample SAMEA2154047) | human gut metagenome | biome: human gut; feature: human-associated habitat; material: faeces | place: Denmark | collected 2008/2010 ... | reverse complement strand
GGCTGCGAGGTGTATATGGCGGCGCGCACCCGCTTTGACAAAGTCCACGCCCTCGACTCCGAGCGCTATCATCTGATACTGCTCTGCGAAAATGAAACAGGATATAAGAATCTGATAAAGCTTGTGTCGGAGGGATTCGTCACGGGCTTTTATACAAAACCGCGAATAGACCGTGAGCTCCTCGAAAAATATCACGAGGGGCTTATTGCACTTTCTGCGTGCCTCGCGGGCGAAATCCCGCGCGCCCTGCTCAGCGGCGACTACGAGGGCGCGAAGAAAAAAGCCCTTTGGTATCGCTCCGTCATGGGCGAAAACAACTTCTTCCTCGAGATTCAGGATCACGGTCTGCCCGAGCAGAGGCGTATAATCCCGATGCTCGCCCAGCTTTCGAGGGAGACGGGGATACCGCTCGTCGCCACGAACGATGTCCACTATATCTCCAAAGAGGATGCCGAGATGCAGCAGGTGCTCATCTGCATCCAGACGAACCATACCCTCGGCGAGGATACGGGCATGGAGTTCCAGACTCAGGAGTTCTATTTGAAAAGCGAGCAGGAGATGCTCTCGCTCTTCCCGGAGTACCCCGACGCGGTCGAGCGGACTTCGGAGATAGCCGAACGCTGCAATGTCGAGTTCGAGTTCGGCAAAACAAAGCTCCCGCATTTTGAAGTGCCCGGGAATCAGGATCATTTTGAATATCTTAAAAATATGGCGCAGGAGGGGATGCGCCGCCGTTACGGAGAGAATATCCCCGAGGAGTATCAGAAGCGCCTCGACTACGAGCTCTCGGTCATCAGCAGAATGGGCTATGTCGACTATTATCTGATAGTCCACGATTTCATAAATCATGCGCGAAGCCGCAATATCCCCGTGGGTCCCGGCAGAGGTTCGGGAGCGGGCAGTATAACCGCCTATGCTATCGGTATAACCGGTATCGACCCGATGAAATACAGCCTGCTGTTTGAGCGCTTTCTCAATCCCGAGCGCGTCAGTATGCCCGATTTCGATGTCGATTTCTGCTACGAACGCCGAAGCGAAGTTATAGACTATGTCATTGAAAAATACGGCTCCGATCATGTCGCGCAGATAGTGACCTTCGGCACAATGGCGGCGCGCGCCGCAGTGCGCGATGTCGGCAGGGTGCTCGGTATGCCTTATAACGATGTCGATACCGTCGCGAAGCTCATCCCGCGCGAGCTCGGCATAACGATAGACAAGGCACTCAAATCGTCGGATCTCCGCGCCCTCTATGAAAACGACGAGAATGTCCGCAGACTTATTGACCTCTCGCGCAAAGTCGAGGGTATGCCGCGCCACGCCTCGACCCATGCGGCGGGCGTAGTTATAACCCGCGACACGGTCGAGAGCTATGTGCCCCTCGCGCGAAACGACGAGTCGATAGTCACGCAGTTTACCATGACCACCCTCGAGGAGCTCGGACTGCTGAAGATAGATTTTCTCGGTCTGCGCACTTTGACAGTTATAGATTACGCAAAGCGCAGTATAAAAAAACGCATCCCGGATTTCTCCGAGGATATGATAGATTACGAGGACGAAGAAGTGTTCAAAATGCTCTCGTCCGGCAAAACGGAGGGCGTGTTTCAGTTTGAATCCGCGGGTATGCGCAGTGTGCTCATGGGTCTCAAGCCGCAGAGCATAGAAGATCTGATAGCTGTTATCTCGCTCTATAGACCGGGTCCCATGGACTCGATACCCACATATATCGCGAACCGCCACGACCCGTCGAAAATACGCTACAAGACCCCGATGCTCGAGGGCATACTCAAGGTCACCTACGGCTGTATGATTTATCAGGAGCAGGTCATGGAGATATTCCGCACCCTCGCGGGCTATTCCTATGGCCGCGCCGATATCGTCCGCCGCGCCATGTCGAAAAAGAAGCACGATGTCATGGAGCGCGAACGCCATAATTTCATATACGGACTCGTCAATGAGGACGGTACGGTCGAGTGCGAAGGCGCGGTGAAGCGCGGAGTTGACGAAAAGACCGCGAATGATATCTTTAATGATATGTCCTCATTCGCGTCCTATGCGTTCAACAAATCCCACGCCGCCGCCTATGCCTTTGTTGCCTATACAACGGCGTGGCTCAAGTGCCATTATCCATGCGAGTTCATGGCGGCGCTCATTAGCAGCGTGCTCGACGATACGCCGAAAGTTGCCGAATATATCGCGGAGTGCTCGCGCCTCGGTATTGAGGTCGTGCCGCCCCATGTCAATGTCAGCTCCGAGCGTTTCACGCCAAAGGACGGGAAGATATATTTCGGTCTGCTCGCCGTGAGAAATGTCGGTGCGGGCTTTATCAGAGAGATTGAACGCGAGCGTGAAACAGGCGGTGAGTTCAAATCTTTCTATTCGTTTTGCAAGCGTATGCAGGATAAGGAGTTCAACAAGCGCGCGGTCGAGAGCCTCATAAAATGCGGCGCACTTGACGGACTCGGCGCGAACCGCCGCCAGATGCTCTACGCTTTCCCGGAGATATCGGCTCAGCTCGAGAACGACCGCCGCCGCAATATCGACGGTCAGCTCGGCTTCTTCGACGCCGCCCCGAGCGAAGCGCCGCAGGGCGAATATAAAATGCCGACCCTCGAAGAGATGGAAAAGCGCGAATTGCTAAGACTCGAAAAAGAGATGACCGGACTCTACCTCATGGGTCACCCCATGGCGGAATACGAACAGCTCGCTGAGCGCCTCGGCTGCGCCAATACGGCGGATCTCCGTAACGCCGATGAGGTCGGCGACATATATAAAGATGAGTCGCGCGTTGATCTTCTCTGCATAATAACGAATGTCAGAAAAAAGATAACAAAAAATAACACCACAATGGCTTTTATAACGGCGGAGGATGTGTTCGGCTCAATAGAAGTCATAGTGTTCCCGAAAATATATGAGCGCCAGACTCAGCTCTTTACCGAGGGCAATGTAATTCTTATCCACGGCAGACTCAGCGTGCGCGAGGACGAGGAGGCAAAGCTCGTCTGCGAGTCGGCGGAGCTGTGTCCGCCTGCGGACGCGAAGAGAAAAGTCTCCGAGCAGGTGAGACAGGCTTCAAATGCTGTCACACAGCCGCAGAAAAAGGCCGCAAAAACGCCCGGACTCTTCCTGCGCTTTGAGGGTGAAAATTGTCCCGAGATCGAGCGGGCTCAGAGAGTTCTCGACTTCTTTGACGGCAATAAGACAGTGTATTTTTACTATTGCGACACGAAAAAATATATCCGTCAGCCATATTCTCACAACGCGGATGTCAACGCGCCGATGCTCAAGGAGCTCAGGCGGATCCTCGGCGAAGAGAATGTTATTTATATCGATGACAGGCAGGGAGGACAGTGAAAATGAAGAATATAAACCCGCAGAAAAGCAACAGCCTGACAATAGACATCTGCAAGTTCCTCGGGGCGTATATGGTCGTCGCGATACATACGACGCCGTGGAATCTTTTTGGCACCGGAGCGTTCAATACGGTGTATCTGAATTTTATCTACTGCGCCGTGCCCTGTTTCTTCATGGCGTCGGGCTATCTGCTCGCCGGGCGTATGGAATGGCCGCTTACGGCAAAGGATAATCTTCCGAAGGTCGCCCATGCGTTTTTCAAAATGCTCAAGCTCTATCTGCTTTGGTCGCTCGCTTATCTGCCCCTTGCGATATTCGATTACAGGCGCTCGGGTCTCGGCGTTCGCGAAGCGGCGATAAGATATATAAAAGGACTCGTTTTCAGCGGCGAACATTACGGTTCGTGGATGCTCTGGTATATGATCTCGGCAATATATGCGCTCGGGATTATTTATCTTCTCTTAAAAATAAAAGTCAACCCCTGGGCAATAACCGCGCTCGGACTTGTGTTCATTCTCTGCGGAGCGGCTCTCGATATGCTCTCCGGCACGACGAACGATATCTCGCCCGCGATAAACTTTATCAGAAAGCTCATGTGGGCGACTACCGGCAACGGAAAGGTGTTCCGCGGTCTGTTCTATATTTCGTTCGGCATGCTGCTCACGAAGATAAAAATACCCGTGTGGGCGGATGTTTTGATCACTCTCTGCGGCTTCGCCGGGTGCGTGGCGTTCAACAAATATACCGGATTTTTTGTTATTCTCTGCGCCGTCGGACTTTTCGGAATAATAATATCCGTGAAAGTGCCGTATGTTTCGGACAGAAAAATACTCAGACGCGCGAGCATGATAATATATTTCATGCATCTTTATGTCTATATGATTCTCGTGCTGCGCTTCGGACTGCACAGCGGAAAACGGGCATTTTTAATAGTTGCCCTGATAACAACGGCGATCGCTTTTGCATATATTGCAATTTGCGACCTCATAAAACGAAAAAATGCGGTAAAATGCAAAGAAAAAGCTTAATTTTGCAGAAAAAGTGTATTTTTATTTGACTTTGATTCGATAAAAGTGTATTATATAAAAACAGTGTTTACTAATTAACAGGAATAAGATCATAAACAACGACGGAGGAATGACGATGAAGAGCATAGCAGTGCTTACAAGCGGCGGAGACGCGCCGGGTATGAATCCCGCTGTACGCGCAGTCGTGCGTACGGCCTGTCAGAGAGGTATCAAAGTTTACGGTGTTGACAGAGGATACACCGGACTTATAAACGGCGATATACATGAGATGAACCTCCGCTCCGTGTCCGATATAATCACGAGAGGCGGCACGATTCTCTATTCCGCAAGATGCCCCGAGTTCAAGACCGAAGAGGGACTTCAGAAAGCCGTTTCAACCTGCAAAAAGTTCGGCATCGACGGTATGGTCATCATCGGCGGCGACGGCTCGTTCAGAGGCGCAAGGGATCTTTCTCTGCGCGGCATTCCGTGCATCGGACTGCCCGGAACTATAGACAACGATATCTCCTGCACCGATTATACAATAGGTTATGACACCTGCCTTAACACCATCGTTCAGATGGTCGACCGCATCCGCGACACTTCCGAGTCTCACGACCGCTGCACGGTCGTCGAGGTCATGGGACGCGGCGCAGGTTATCTCGCACTTGAAGCGGGCATCGCTGTCGGCGCAACGTCGATAATCGTGCCCGAGGTCGAGTACGATATCGAGCGCGATGTTATCGCGCGTATCCGCGAGTTCCAGAAGACCGGCAAGAAGCACTTTATAGTTATCGTTGCCGAGGGCGTCGGCGGAACCGCTGAGATAGCAAAGAAAATCGAAGCCGAGACCGGCGTCGAGTCGAGAGCAACCATTCTCGGCCATGTCCAGCGCGGCGGATCGCCGACTGCGAGAGACAGGATAATGGCAAGCCAGATGGGCTCGCGCGCCGTTGACCTGCTCACTCAGGGCATAGGCAACAGAGTTGTCGGCATAAGAGACAACAAGATAGTCGATTTCGATATCTTCGAGGCTCTCAAAATGACCAAGACCATAGATATGAAAGACTATGAGCTTGCGCACGAAATCTCCATATAAAGGTGTAATATGAGCATAGAAAAACTGATTTCTTTAAGACAGCAGATAATCAAAAAAGACTTCAGTCGGATGAATGATATGCAGCTTGAAGCGGTCCTTACTACCAAAGGACCGCTTTTGGTACTTGCGGGAGCAGGCAGCGGAAAAACCACCGTGCTCGTCAACCGTATCGTCAACCTCGTCAAATACGGCGAGGCTTATTATTCCTCTGACTTTTCCCGCCCGATACGCGAGGGCGACGAGGCGCTGCTTGAAAACTATCTCGCAGGCGACACGAGCCTTTTCGAGGCGGAGGATCTTTTGAGCGTCCGTCCCGCGAAGCCGTGGCAGATTCTCGCGATAACCTTCACAAATAAAGCCGCAGGCGAGCTCAAGGAGCGTATCTGCAAGGCTCTCGGCGAAGACGGCAACGATGTCTGGGCGAGCACATTCCACTCGACCTGCGCCAAGATTCTGCGCCGCCACGCCGATGAGATAGGCTATACGCATAATTTCACTATCTACGACTCCGACGACTCCAAACGCGCTGCCAAGGAGTGCATAAAGCGCCTCGGATATGATGAGAAGATGATTCCCGTCAAGTCCGTGCTTGCCGAGATAAGCCGCGCCAAGGACGAGCTGATTACCCCCGCCGAGTTCATTTCGACGAACCAGGCGGATATACGCCTGAAGAAGATAGGCGAAGTCTACGAGGAGTATCAGAAGTTCCTCAAGGCGGCGGACGCTATGGACTTTGACGATCTGATAGTCAACATGGTAAAGCTCCTCAAAACGAACAAGGAGACCCGCGAATACTATCAGAACCGCTTCAAATACATAATGGTCGATGAGTATCAGGATACGAACCACGCGCAGTATGTGCTCACCGCACTTCTCGCGGCGGGGCACGAGAATATCTGCGTCGTCGGCGATGACGATCAGAGTATATATCGTTTCCGCGGCGCTACCATCGAAAACATCCTGAGCTTTGAAAAGCAGTATAAAAATGCGAAGGTCATCCGCCTCGAGCAGAACTACCGCTCGACCCAGACGATACTCGATGCCGCCAACGCCGTTATCGCGAACAACGAACAGCGAAAGGGCAAAAATCTTTGGACAGATAACGGGCAGGGCGCGAAAATCGAGTTCTATGTCGCCGAAGACGAGATGGCGGAGAGCCGCCATGTTGCCGATACGATTGTCTCCAATGTCGCCGACGGCGAGGAGTGGAACGACCATGCGGTGCTCTACAGAATGAATGCGCAGTCGAACCTTATCGAGCAGTCGTTTATCCGCAGCGGCGTACCCTACAGAATGATAGGCGGTCACAGATTCTACGACCGCAAGGAGATAAAGGACGCCATGGCGTATCTCCATGTCGTCAATAACACGGCGGACGAGATAAGGCTCGAAAGAATAATCAACGAGCCAAAGCGCGGAATAGGCGAGACCTCGCTCAATGCCGTCTTTGAGATAGCAAACGGGCTCGGCGTCGAGCCGTTCGAGGTCATACGCTCGGCGGATCAGTATGCGAAGCTTTCCCGTGCATCCTCAAAGCTTATGGCGTTCGGGAAGCTCATTGACTCGTTCCGCGAGAAGCTGGAGATTATGCCCCTTGCCGACCTGCTCGGCGTGATACTCGACGAGACGGGCTACACGCTCTCGCTTGCCAACGAGCCCGAGAAATATCAGGAGCGCGTGGCGAACCTGGCGGAGCTCGGAAACAACATACGCCGCTACTGCGAGGAAAACCCCGAGGGCGACCTCAACGGCTTCCTGCAGGAGACCGCGCTGCTCACGGATATAGATAACTACAACGCCCAGACCCAGGCGGTCGTCATGATGACGATACACTCCGCCAAGGGACTCGAATTTCCGAATGTGTTTATCGTCGGCATGGAGGAGGGAATATTCCCCGGAATGCAGACGATACTCTATGAGCCGGAGAATATCGAGGAGGAGCGCAGACTCGCCTATGTCGCGATAACGCGCGCGAAGAAAAAACTTTATATCTCCAGCGCATCAACGCGAATGCTCTACGGCATGACGAACCGCAACCGCCCGTCGAGATTCGTCGAAGAGATACCCGAGGAGCTGCTCGATAAAAAGGGCGCAAGACCGATGTCTTATCAGACCCACGGCATCCCGCAGCAGCGTTCCGCAGGGCAGGGAAGCTCGTCGAGAGAATTTTCAAAGATTTCATCTCAGTCACCCGCAAGATCGTCGAATTCAATCCCGTCGAAGCCCGCTTACAGCTTCTCCGCTTCGTCCGGCTTCTCCGGCGCGGGCGCGAAAAAGCCCGTCGCCGCGCAGAGCTATTCCGTCGGCGAGACAGTCAAGCATAAGGCATATGGCACGGGCGTGATACTCAGTATGCAGAAAATGGCGAACGATACCATGCTCGAGATAGCCTTTGAAAAAGTCGGCACAAAGAAGATAATGGCGAACTACGCCAAGCTTGAAAAAGTATAAAAATTATAATAAACCCCGGTCAGTGCATTTGATTTTGCACCGACCGGGGTTCTCTTTTTTATAGGTACTCATGCGAGTGCTGAATGCGAGCAGCCTTATTTTTTGACAACCGACGACTTGAACATTATCTTCGCCTCGAATATTCTCTCGTCCGCGCAGTCGAACGATGCCTGTCCGCCGTATTTTTGAATTATCTTGCTTATGCGAGCCGCCCTCTCGCTGTTCTTTATGTCCGGCGAGCCGTCCACGCTGTGGCGGACGTTGAACACGACATATGCCTCGTTGAAGCTGCCGATGCTCATGTCGATAAAGCGCTCTTCTGATTTTTCGGCGGATTTGTATGCCCCGTTGAGGGTGTTGTCGAGTAATATTGTGAGGTCGCTGTCCGAAAGAAAAGAAAAATCAATGCTGCGCACATCGCAGTTGAATTTTATCTCCGAATTTGCGCACAGATTGGCGTATCTGCTTATTATGACATTTGCGAGCTTGTTGCTGCTGAACTGCTTCACCGCGCCCATCGCGCCGCTGTTGTATATCGAGTCGATGTAGCTGTTTATGCGGTCGTTTTCTCCGTTTTGCGAGAGCTGCTTTATCGTGCGGAGATGTCCCTTTATGTCGTGGATAATAATGTCGCGCAGGTCGTATTGATGCTCAAGCTCCGCATAGTATTCCGCGTTCAGCTTCTGCCGCTGTTCTTCGAGAAGCGATTCGGTGGAGTTCGAGATTTTGCAGACCAATTTTCTGTGCGCCATGCAAACTGCGGATATCGCCAGCGGAAGAATGACCGATATCAGTGTCAAAACCAGGTTGCTCCCCGGGAAAAATGCGAAGCCTGCAATCATTGCGGCGCAGACCAAAGAGAGCATTGACACCAGCACCGAATAGACGATCATGTCGTCTTTGTGCCTTGACACTGCATATGAAAATGTAAAATACAGTGCACTCGAAGAAATTCCGAGCAATAACATTCCGTTTCCGGGCGGCTCGTGACCGATGATTTTCGGCAGACCGAACATTATTATAAACGCTGACATCGCGGCGAGCACTTCGAGCAGTAAGCAATGGATCAGCGACTGCTTTATGCCCGCTCGGTATATTATGAGCGCGGCGCAGAGATTGCTTATAAAAAGCAATGCTATATTGAGCGCGGCAAGCCCCGCGAAGCTTACGGCGAATTGTACGGCAGCAGCCGCCGCAAAAAATCCGCAAACCGCGGCAATCGGACATTTTGTTTCAAACCGCCTTGAAAAATAGCAGTACGCGGCAAATTGTCCGAAAGCGCAGGCAATCAATTTACACACAGTGTCCATCATATACCTCCCGCAAAGTTAAAAAATGCCTTTCTGAAGGCGGGGTATTTGCGCTGGGACATATATACGCTTACCGTTTCGCCGTCGCCTTTTCTGAGCGTGACGCTGTCTTTTGAAAAGTCGATGACGTTTTGCAGATTGACTATGTAGCTCGCGTGGGAATAGACAAAGCAGTCCGGCTGACCGGTCTTTGCTATCCAGTCCTTTAGCCTGACTCCCGTCGCATATTCGGCATCTTTCGTCACGAGCAGTGCGCCGTAGCGCCTGTTTTCAATATAGAGAATGTCTTTTGTCTTTATCTTTTTGACTATATCATGGGTTTCGAGAATTATCGTCTTGCTCAGCGTGCGGTATTCCTGAACAGCGTCAAAGAGATTCTTGTTGAAGCGATTGACATCGACGGGCTTCGAGAGATATCTGAAAACATGGATGCGCATCGCGTCGTCGAGATATCGCTGAAACGAGGTCAGGACGATAATCAGCACATCTGGATTCTGCTTCTTGAGCTCGACCGCGAGTTCGAGTCCGCTCATTTCCGGCATCTCGATATCAATAAAAGCGATGTCATATTTGTGCTTGTTTTCGAGAATGAATTTTCCCGACTGACGGCAGTCTATATTGAAGCTGACAGTGTTCACTTTTTCCCATGCGCACAGCAGTTTTTTAACCTGTTCAACTATTTCCGCGCTGTCGTCGCAGACAAGTATATCTATCAAAAGAATCACGCTCCCGCAAATATTATACCACATTTTGTCGAAAAAGCAAACAGAAAAATAAAAAATGTCATCAGCGATTATTTTTTACTGTTTGCCGGTCACCGCTTGAATTGAGTTTTGCGACCTCGGCAAATTAAACTCACGAAAAACATCGTTTTCGCCCAAAATCGCATCACTTTTGCAAAAATTCACACTTCCGGCGGCAAATGCGCTAAAATAGTGTTGACCTCTGAAAAGAGCATGAATTTGAAATCTATCTCCTACATAACTCCTATATAAAAGAAAGCGGGCAGGGTACACACCTTGCCTGCTTTCTTTATTTATAATGACAGTGTCTGAGCATAAAAAATATTTCAACAGACCGCGCGGATATTTTCATATAACCTCACACCGCGGCGGACTTATATTTATTGTAAAGTATGTTCTTACACTTTTTGTAAACTATCTTATTACACTGTACAAACAAAATGTCGTTCATGTGCCTAAAATGGCACGCGACAATTTGTCAAAATATGTCGTATATTCGCTACATAGAAAAATAACTGCTCAAAATATATCGTTTTTGCCCATTTTTACATCACTTTTTGAAAAATCAACACTTTTTGCTTGCAATGCGTTAAAATTATGGCGTACTCAAGCGAAGTACATAAATGAAGTCAACTACCTCCTATACTCCTATACGGCGGGAAGCGGGCGGGTTTTTCCGTCTGCTGCCTGACCGCCGGAAGCGCGGAGGCATACGGCAGGCGGCAAAACGCACCTGCAGATAAATTCAAGGGACGGATAGTAATGCTAAAAGAATACGACGGACTTCCGGATGTCGGCTCGCGCTATGTGCTCGAATGCCGATGCAAGAAAATCGGAGAGGACGGCAGCGAGATAGGCGCCTGCGATGACACCGTCAACCCCGTTAGCGGATTTATTTATGCTGAGAATGAAGAACAGGCTGTCAACTACGGTATAGACTTCATCATGAAGTATGCGGGAGATAACCTCCTGCTCGAGGATAACAGCATTCTCCTGCTCGACGATAATCGCCCGATGGATCTGTACTATGACTTTTCGGCAGTCGAGGTCGGATGATTTCGAC
>ERZ780141.1960-NODE-1960-length-11046-cov-2.405059_pt1 | contig 11046 bp, 9 predicted proteins | sample MGYA00433080_ERZ780141 | MGnify/ENA primary metagenome ERZ780141 (study PRJEB29588, sample SAMEA2154047) | human gut metagenome | biome: human gut; feature: human-associated habitat; material: faeces | place: Denmark | collected 2008/2010 ... | reverse complement strand
ATCGACAAGTTCGATAACTACGAAATCAGCAGTACCGGACACCGGATTCTGATTCTCTGTGATGTGGAACCGATTTACCGCCGCTCTACACAGGCAATGGTTTATGACTATGACGTACGCCGTAACTACCTGAAACCGCTGAGCGATACTCCGGGGAAGCAGATGATTCCGACTTTCTCGCCGGATGGCCGTATGTGTGCCTATGTGAAAGACAATAACATCTGGATCCGCAAGTTTGACTATGATACGGAAATACAGATTACCAAAGACGGCAAACAGAATGCCATTCTGAACGGTATCACCGACTGGGTTTATGAAGAAGAGTTTTCGGTGACGAACCTGATGGCCTGGTCGCCCGACAGTAAAATCCTCGCTTTTGTCCGTTCCGATGAATCAGAAGTACCGGAATACTCCATGCAGATTTATGGCGACGGCCTGTATCCCGGTTATTACAACTTCAAATATCCGAAAGCTGGCGAGAAAAACTCAACGGTATCGGTCATGGCTTATAATATAGAAAGCAAGGATACCAAGAAGCTGGATATTCCGATGGATGCCGACGGCTATATTCCACGTATCACCTTTACGACGAAACCCGAACAATTGGCAGGCATGACCTTGAACCGCCAGCAGAACCGTTTCAATATGTTTTATACGAATCCGAAAAGTGGTGTTTCCAAGCTGATCCTGAAGGATGAGAACAAATGTTATGTAGATTCAGAGTGGCTGACTTCCATTCATTTTATGGAAAGCGGTTTCACCTACGTCAGCGAACAGGATGGCTATTCTCACATCTACCTGTATTCTCCGACAGGCGTCATGCAGCGCCAGATCACCAAAGGGAACTGGGATGTCACGGCTTTATTGGGTTATGACGAACTGACCAAAACGACTTATTACGAATCGGCCGAAGAAAGTCCGCTCCGCCGGGCTATCTATAAGATCGATGCCAAAGGAGTCAAGACGAAGTTATCAACGAAAGAAGGGACAAACCATGCTGATTTCAGCGCGAACTTCGCCTATTACGTCAATCGTTTCTCGAATGTCAATACGCCGATGCAGATCACAGTCAACGAAACGAAGAAGAATCGGGTGCTGCGCGTACTTCAGGACAATACGGCACTCACCAAGAAGCTGGCTGCCAAATCCTATTCTCCGAAAGAATTCATGACCGTCACGACAAAATCCGGTTATGAACTGAATGCCTGGATGGTGAAACCGGTTAACTTCGACAAGAACAAGAAATATCCGGTCCTGATGGTTCAGTACAGCGGTCCGAATTCTCAACAAGTACTGGATCAGTACGGCATGGACTGGGAACAATATCTGGCATCGAAAGGAATCATCGTAGTTTCAGTGGATGGACGTGGAACCGGTGCCCGTGGAGAAGCCTTCCGCAAATGTACTTATATGAAGATGGGAATCCTGGAATCGCAAGACCAGGTTGAAGCAGCCCAAGCCTTAGGTGAACTGCCTTATATCGACAAGAACCGGATGGCAATCTGGGGCTGGAGTTTCGGCGGATACAATACACTGATGGCACTGACGGTTGGAAAGGGAACCTTCAAAGTCGGTATCGCCGTAGCGCCTCCGACCGACTGGAAATACTATGATACCGTCTATACCGAACGATACATGCGTACGCCGCAGGAAAACTTTGAAGGCTATGCAGAAACGTCACCGTTACGTCGGGTGAAAGACATGCAAGGGAAACTGCTGCTGATCCACGGAACAGCCGACGACAACGTACACTTCATGCAATCGCTGGAATATGCCGAAGCGTTGGTTCAGGCCGGAAAGCAATTTGACATGCACGTCTATAAAGACCGCAATCACGGCATTTCGGGAGGTAACACCCGTTATCACTTATACACCAAGATGTCTAATTATTTGTTCGATAATCTATAAACATGGCAGAACATATCAAGAAGCCGGATTGGTTGAAAATCCGGCTTCGTGGAAATGAACATTTCACACAGACAAAAAGAATTGTAGAATCGCATTGCCTGCATACCATTTGTACCAGCGGCAAATGTCCGAATATGGGCGAATGCTGGAGCCGCGGAACGGCGACCTTCATGATTGGAGGCGATATCTGTACCCGCTCGTGCCGCTTTTGTAACACACTGACCGGTAAACCGCTGCCCCTGGATCCGAAAGAGCCGGAAAATGTAGCAGAAAGTATCCGGCTGATGCAGTTGAAACATGCCGTTGTCACTTCAGTCGATCGGGACGATCTGCCCGACTTAGGCGCTTCCCACTGGGCTGCTACCATCCGGGCTATCAAACGGGCGAATCCGACAACTACACTCGAAGTGCTGATACCCGACTTTCAAGGCAAGCTGGAACTGGTTGATCAGGTCATCGACGCCGCTCCCGAAATTATCTCACACAACATGGAAACAATCCGGCGTATCACACCGTTGGTGCGCAGTGCTGCCCGCTATGACGTGAGCCTGTCGGTTCTGAAGCGGATTGCATCACGAAACATTGTTGCCAAAACAGGTATCATGGTCGGACTGGGAGAAACGGAAGAAGAAGTCTGCGAACTGATGGACGATGTGCTGGCAGTCGGTGTTTCGGTGCTGACCATCGGTCAATATCTGCAACCATCACGCAAGAACATTCCCGTATCAGCCTATATTCATCCCGATCAATTCGAGAAATACCGGACAATCGCCTTGGAAAAGGGCTTCAAACATGTAGAAAGCGCTCCGCTGGTCCGTTCCTCTTATCATGCCGAAAAGCATGTATAGAAGAGTGTATGGTGGATATTTATTCAGAAAAACAGAACTTTTTCTGGTTCATTTTTGTTCTTATATTGAAACTGATCAAAAAAACACAAGGGAAGACAGAAGGTTTCCTGCCGAATTCATTGAAAATGAAAGAAAAGAGAACGATCAGGAGTAATTGAAATAAGAACAAGAATTATGACTCGTATCAGAAAAAGTTGGGAAAATCAAGCTCTAGGAATATTGCCGTTACTGTTGTTTTTATTGCTGGATAATTATATTTCCTATCTGCAAGCCTATACAGTATCGGCCATATTCTGCGTCTTGAGTATGTTTGTCTTCCATATTTTGCGGAAAGACAAAATATATTCTTTCATGCTGCTGCCGTCTTTTCTCACCTTAATCCTCTACGCCTTCTTTCTTATCTTCATGCGCGTGGAAGAAGTTCTGGCCGTCTATACACCACTGATTACAGAAATTCTTCTCATCATCGTATTGACGGTGGTCAAGATTGTCAAGAAACCGCTGCTGCATCGCGTACGCGACGCCCAGCATCCGGCCTACGAAAAGACGCACAACCTGACCATGCTGAATGAGTTCTTCTTTATCGCCCAGCTCTTCCGAAACTTATATATTCTTCACTTGTTAGGAATCGCCTTCTATAACATTCTGCCGGAAGAGATGAAGGATATCCGCTTCAACCGGTTTCTATACCGGGATATGGGACTGATTATCGGTGTGGCGGTTATTGTCTACGAACAAATCCGTTTGCTCATGGTCCGTGGACGACTGAAGAAAGAAATGTGGCTGCCCGTACTCAACGACAAAGGTTCGGTTATTGGTTGTATAGCCTATTCCGTCAGTCGTCTGCTACCCAAAAAGTACTACCATCCGATTGTCCGCATAGCTCTGGTCCACAAAGGCATGCTTTATCTGGCCAAACGGAATGAATACGCTTACGTATCAGCTTCCATGATTGATTATCCGTTTTACCGCTACGTTTTGTTCCGCCAGAGCATAGAAGCGGCAGCGCAGGAGGCTGTTGAAGGACTGAAAACCTTGGTTGGTAAGATTCAGCCCCGCTTGCTTATCCGTTATACATTCGAAAACGAACGGGTAAAACACCAGGTTTCCTTATTTGTCATCTGCATCCAGGATGAACAGGTGATCGAACAGTACAAGCAAGTGCAAGACGGCAAGTTGTGGTCTATCCAGCAGATCGAAGAGAATTTAGGAAAAGGCATATTCTCTGTTTACTTCGAACGTGAATTTTCCTATTTGAAAAACACAATCCTGCTGGCTGAAAATCTGTGTCTGTGCGGTGAACAACAAGAAGCAAAGCCTGAATAGCATTAACGGTTTCCAAGCTCAATGACTTCCAGATCCTTGATCTTATCACCATCAATATTAAAACGCAGCAAGGTTCTTTTCAGGTGAAAACCGCTTTTCCCGGCTGCTCCCGGATTCATATACAGGCATGACAAAGTCGGATCAAATGCCACCTTCAATATATGAGAATGCCCGGCTATGAACAGCTGCGGACGCGTATCAAAGAGTTCTTTCCGGATTTCAGGATTATAACGCCCCGGATAACCGCCGATATGCGTCATCATCACGCGGACCTGTTCAATCTGGAAATGCGCGATCTTCGGATATTCCAGGCGCAGATTCTGACCGTCTATATTTCCATAAACGGCCCTCAAAGGACGGATAGCCGCCAAACGGGCCGCCAATTCATCCGAGCCAATATCTCCGGCATGCCAGATTTCATCACAATCGGCAAAGTATTTTCTGTATTTGTCATCCCAATAACCATGGGTATCCGACAAGAGCCCAATTTTTCTCATATTTCCATTCGTTTGTTTGACAAAAGTATCTATATTTACGATTCCAAGCGAAGCATATTATGGAAAATGTTTATCAATATTTCAAGCGGGATATTAGTTGGCTGTCTTTCAACTACCGGGTACTGATGGAAGCCGAAAATGAATCATTGCCGGTGTATGAACGGATCAAGTTTCTCTCGATCTATTCATCCAACCTGGAGGAATTCTATGAAATCCGTGTTGCCGAACACCGCGGTGTAATCATGAAGAAGAATTATACCGAAGAAAGTACGGAAGAAGCCGAAGAAACACTGGCAGCAATCACCCGCGAAGTAAACTGGCAACAGCAGGAGTACAAACGGGTCTTCCGGGAAGTCGTAGCCGAACTGAAGCGTCAGCACATTCATTTGTATCTCGACAGTCAGCCGGAACCTTTTCATGAAGCGTTTGTCCAAAACTTCTTTAATGAAGAAGTCTTTCCATTCCTGGCTCCGGTGATGATCCAGAAAGATGACATCCGCACCTTCATCCGCGACCGCCGTCTTTATCTGGTGATCCGAATGACAAAGAAAAGGCATGCTCAGGATGCTGTTCCGACAACCGGACAACCGCCTTACCAATATGCGCTGATGAAAATACCTTATTCCAAAGTGCCTCGCTTCATCGAGCTACCCAGCCACGATGGAGAATATTACATCATGTTTATCGATGATATCATCCGGGCGAATTTATCTTCTATTTTCCCCGGTTATGACATCGATTCATGCTACAACATCAAGATATCACGTGATGCCGACATATATCTGGAAGATGAGACCAGCAGCAGTATTGTCGAGAACATCCGCAAGAAACTGAAGAAACGCAAGATAGGAGCCTTGAGCCGTTTCATGTATGACATGAGTATGCCGGATGACTTTGTAGACTTCCTGTGCAAGGCCTTTAATATTGCAGAAGAAGACCTGGTAAAAGGCGGCCGCTATCATAATCTGCAAGATCTGGCCAAACTGCCCAATCCACGGGGAAAGGAATTGGAACGTCAGGTTCCTTCACCCATGCGCGTACCTTTCCTGGATGAGATGGGCTCGATGTTCCGGGCAGTCAAGAAGCGGGATGTGTTCCTGCATTTTCCATATCAGTCTTTCGATTACCTGATCCGTCTGCTGATGGAAGCTGCTTTCGATCCGAAAGTAGATGAAATCAAGATTACGCAATACCGCGTTGCCGAAAACTCCGCCGTGATCAATACACTGATCAGCGCGGCCCAGAATGGAAAGAAAGTCACCGTATTTGTGGAACTGAAGGCTCGCTTCGATGAAGAGAACAACATGAGCGCAGCCGAACGGATGATGCAGGCAGGCATTCGGATTATCTATAGCATTCCGGGATTGAAAGTCCATGCGAAGGTAGCCGTCATTCTCCGAAAAGACGCTGACGACGGACGAAAACGAAAAGATATAGCTTACCTCAGCACCGGGAACTTCAACGAGAAGACAGCCCGCATATATTCGGATATGGCCCTACTGACCTGCAATGAAGCTTTAGTACAAGACATCAACAAAGTATTTGCCGTATTGGAAGGCCGCCTGTCGAACCCGACATTCTCTCATCTGCTGGTGGCACGCTTCAACATGGTACCTGAACTGGAACGGATGATTGAACGGGAGATTGAACATGTGCGCCAGGGACGAAGAGGAAGAATTGTCCTCAAGATGAACGGGCTGCATGACAAACATATGATTGACTGCCTGTATCATGCCAGTGAATGTGGTGTAGAAATCGATCTGATTGTCCGGGGAATTTGTTGCCTGGTACCTAATCAACCTTATAGCCAGCATATCCGGATCACGCGCATCGTGGATATGTTTCTCGAACATGCCCGCGTGTGGTATTTCTATAACGACGGGCAAGAAGACTTATACCTGACATCGGCCGACTGGATGCGGAGAAACCTGAACCGCCGCATCGAAACGGCATTCCCTATTCTGGATCCTGATATCAAACAGCAGATTATCGATATCCTGCAAATCCAGTTGAAAGATAATGTCAAAGCCTGCTGGATCGATGAACATTTGAAGAATATCCCGAAAGTGGACGATCATCCGGAGAAAGTCTGCGCACAGCTGGCAATTTACGAGTACATCAAAAGCAGAAATACGAAATAAAGGACATGGACTGGAGCGAATTTTATCCTTTCCTCTTCGGTATCGGACTGATTGCAGCGGTCATGTTAGCGTATGGCCTGGGTTTGCATGTAGGCAAACGGCAGGAACGAGTTGCCATCAGCCGGAAACGGTGGAAGCAGAAACAATTCCTGATCGGCCGACAACAGACGGAACGGGAACAATATCTGGAGAAAATCCAGTTCTTGGAAAAGGAACTCGGACGGATCAGCCAGGAATCAGCAGACTATCAGCAGAAGCTGGACGATATCGCATTCTATCGGCAGAAGATTCTGATTTGTGAACAGCAGATCAAACAACTCTCGTCGGCGGAAACAGAACATCCCGGCTTATCGATTCTCCTGCAATTAAAGGAAGACCCGCAGCATACGAATCTTTCCCGGCAGGAATGGGAAACCTTGTTTGCCTTCACCGACCTGCTGTTCAACAACACACTCTCGTCTTTGCAGGAGAAATATAACCTCACCCGCCATGAGCAGGAAATCTGCTGCCTGCTGAAGTGGCAGTTTTCCCGCAAGGAACAGCTCGCCATCTTCAACAACACATCTGAAGCACTTGCCAAATCGAAGAACCGCCTGAAAAAGCATCTTCAGCTCGACGATAGGACCGATTTGGATTTATTTGTCTGGCAATTTTAATCCTAGATTTGTCCGCTTCCCATCTGGATATTTTCCTCCACTCCCTTATAATCTACTGATATACAACAAATAGGCATGGATTCCATTTGTCCGCCTATAAAATAAAGGAATCCGATAAAGCCATACTACCTTTGCCTCTGTGCTTTTTCACTCATATTTGTTTATTCAGGTTTAATAGAAAATGGCTTTATGAAAACGAAACATCTACTCTCGATTCCACTCCTATTGAGTGGAATCATATTACTCGGACTGGCGAGTTGTAATTCCGGTTCCATCATCAAGCGGGCCACCGGAGTTCCGTATGAAGTACTGGTTGTAATGGATACGAGCTTATGGAAAGGACAAGTAGGCGAAGCAGTCCGCGATAAACTACAGGAATCCTACCCTGCCCTGCCCCAGGCGGAACCAACGGCTGCCATCTCCTATTGCGAACCGGCATCTTTCAACGATTTCATGCGTTATGTACGCAACATCCTGTTGGTGGATATCAATCCTAACGCTTATACCAAAGTCTCACTCATTGCCGACAAGGATGTATGGGCCAATGGGCAACAAGTGATACGTCTTCAGTCGCCTTCAGCAGATTCTCTGTTGTTGTATATGCAAGGGAAGAACAATGATATCCTAACCTATATCCGGCAACTGGAACAGAAACGCTATGCCCAATATTTGCAGGAAAACCACAACAGCCTGCTGGCAGAAAAGACACGTTCATCTCTGCAGCTGGAAATCTGTGCCCCGGAAGAGATGAATTCTTCGCAGATCGATTCTACATTTCTCTGGTTTTCCAACAATGCGAACACCGGACGGATGGATCTGATCTTCTATGCTTTTCCAGCAGAAAATGCTGACGCGCTTGACAAATCGCATCTTGTAGCCATGCGCGACTCGGTAACCCGAGTGCATATTCCCGGTTCGTTTGAAGGATCGTACATGACAACAGAAAGTCGTTTCCCGGTCGAATATGAACCATTACCCAACGGGAAACAGCCAGGTGCTGTGATACGTGGCTTGTGGAAGATGCAAGGCGACATGATGGGCGGACCATTTGTCTCGTATGCCTGGTATGATGCGCCCCGCCATCGGGTAGTTGTAGCAGAAGGATTCGTCTATGCTCCCGAAACCAACAAGAAGCTCTATATGCACCGGCTGGAATCCGCCCTGCTCACGGCACGGATTTTATAACACCAACCGACGGATTTCTTCCGGATTATAACTGCTGCGGATGCGCCACTCTTGCGGATAAAGGTTATTCGCCCGGTTTCCTAAATTCTTCACGAATCCGATAGGACGCTGCTGATAAGTCAGCAAGACATATCCTTTCTCCGCATCAGCCGGAAGCACCAGCGCTTCTTTCCGGAAATAACGGATAGCCGTCTCATCATCCACTTCACATTGTGGAAAAGCTGTTGGATTTAAGGCTGTACTCAACGCCAATGCTTGCGCTGGCACCCAGTCTTTTCCCTTCCATTCGCCCAATTCGATTCCTGCAGAAAGGATATGAAGTTTCTCTTGCAGTAATGGATAGATGGCCTGTACTTCGGATGACAGCAAGGACAGACGACTATCATTCCAGACGGGTTGATAAGTCTCGCTTGCACGAACAGCAGCAAGGATGGATGCCGGGATGTCGGGTTGCTTCTTTCCTTTCTGTTTCTTGTCTTTATTCTTAGTCTTGATCCGAAGCTCCTCACGTTCGCCATCTTCCGCAAAGCTGCCAGGAAAAAGCCTTCACCGCGTGTCCGATGTGGGAAAAATCGATATACCGGATTTGCATATTTCAAGGCTCCGCACACGCCCCAAGCATCATCGATCGGAATAGACAATGGCTCGGCTCCCAATTCATCGATGATGTATTGGATGTTCTCCTCATCTTCTTCCGTATTATACGTACAAGTACTGTACACCAACAGTCCTCCGGGTTTCAGGGCATTCCAAATGTCGTGAAGGATACGCCGCTGGCGGGAAGCACAAAGCTCGACATTCGCCACACTCCACTCACCCGTGCTATCCGTATCCTTACGAAACATGCCTTCGCCCGAACAGGGCACATCTGTTACAATCACATCAAAGAGATGAGTCAGTTCACCCACTTCTGCCGGATCATTATTCGTGACAACATGGTTCGGATAGCCCCATTTCTGGATATTCTCTGCCAGAATATAGCTACGCGACCGGATTACTTCATTGCTCACCAGTACACTTCCTTCGGGAAGAAGGCTCAACAAATGAGTAGATTTTCCTCCCGGTGCCGCACACAGATCCAGACAGGCCACCGGTTCCTGTACATACGTCCGGATTGCCTGTTCAAGAAACATCGACGAAGCCTCCTGTACATAATAAGTGCCATTCTGGAACAACGGGTCGAAAGTGAACGAAAGGCGTTCGGGCAGATAATAACCCAGCTGGCTCCACGGAACTGGAGTTGCCTCCGGCCGCTTGTCGCTCTTCTTCGGATTTATTCGGATACTGACCGGAACATCAGCCATCAGCGCTTTTTCCAGTGCTGCATATTCGTCGCCTAAAAGTACCCGCGTACGGGTAATAAAATCAATAGGAAGTGCCATGTGTGCATGAATTGTTTCGTGCAAAAGTACTACATTTGCGGAAAATTAGAACTATGCAAGCATCATTATATCTGATACCGGTCACCTTGGGCGATACCGAACATCGCCGGGTATTGCCGGACTATAACCGGGATGTCATCTTGGGCATCCGTCATTTCATCGTTGAGAATGTCCGCACGGCACGCCGCTTCTTGAAGAAAGTGGAACCATCCATTGTGATCGACGACTTGACTTTCTATGAACTGAACAAGCACACATCGCCTGAGCAGGTGGCAGGCTATCTGAATCCACTGGCACAAGGCGAATCGGTGGGAGTGATTTCCGAAGCCGGCTGTCCGGCTGTGGCCGATCCGGGAGCCGATGTGGTAGCGATTGCCCAGCGCAAACATTATCGGGTCGTTCCTCTGGTAGGTCCGTCGTCTATTATTTTATCCGTGATGGCATCCGGATTTAACGGACAGAGCTTTGCTTTTCATGGTTATCTGCCTATCGAGGCAGCGGAACGTACCAGTACCATCAAGAAGCTGGAAGGACGGATTTATGCCGAGAACCAGACGCAGCTCTTTATCGAGACTCCTTACCGCAACCGTAAACTGGCAGAAGAACTAATCCGTACCTGCCGCCCGTCCACGAAGCTGTGTATTGCGTCGAATATCACTTGTGCAGATGAATGTATCCAAACACGACCGGTCAAGGAATGGGCCGGGAAGTTACCCGATTTCGACAAGAAACCGACCATCTTTTTAATCTATAAATAAAATATGGAAAACTACGAAGCACATCCAACAGCCGTCATCGACGAAGGCTGTCAGATCGGAGAAGGCACACACATCTGGCACTTCTCGCACATCATGTCAGGCTGCCGTATCGGGAAACATTGCAATATCGGGCAAAATGTAGTCATCTCGCCCGGTGTAGAAATCGGTAATCAGGTAAAGATTCAGAACAACGTGTCCGTCTATACCGGTGTCATCTGCGAAGACGATGTTTTCTTAGGTCCCAGTTGTGTTTTCACCAACGTGATCAATCCGAGAAGCGCCATTTCCCGCAAGCATGAATACCGGAGTACCCGTGTGAAACGAGGAGCCACCATCGGAGCCAAT
>ERZ780141.1957-NODE-1957-length-11082-cov-2.969439_pt1 | contig 11082 bp, 10 predicted proteins | sample MGYA00433080_ERZ780141 | MGnify/ENA primary metagenome ERZ780141 (study PRJEB29588, sample SAMEA2154047) | human gut metagenome | biome: human gut; feature: human-associated habitat; material: faeces | place: Denmark | collected 2008/2010 ... | reverse complement strand
TATCCGCCATACAAGGCGTCGGGTATAGGATACGTAAACTTCGCAAGAAAAGAACCCGAACTTTTCAAGGCTCTTTTCATGCGTTCGAGAAAGAACGAAGACGGGAAAAAAGAGGACGCGGCGTTCGACGCGATATCGCAGAAAGTTGCCGAAAGGTATAAAATCGACTATGCCGACGCAAGGAAATTTCACCTTATGATGTGGATCGTCGTTCACGGTATAGCGACACAGATAGCGACGGAATACCTCAACTTATCCGAGGCAGACGTTTCGGATATTCTGACGGAAAGTTTCACCGCTCTGTCGGCAAGATTTGCGAACAAGAAACAAGAAATAAATACCGAAAACAATAAATCCGGATAAAGGACAAACGATATGCACGAAATCATAACAGAAAATATCAATAAATATTACGGGCAGATTCACGCCCTTAAAGACGTTTCGCTCGAGATAGAAGAAAACTCGCTTTTCGGGCTTCTCGGCGTGAACGGCGCCGGCAAAACCACGCTGATAAAGACGCTTTTGCATAAGATACCGTTGCACCGAAGGCTTTGCATATTGCCTGATGTCCGAGGCATACGCCAAGAATTGGTATTCTGCCTGCAAAATATTTAATAATATCTATACATATTCCGGCATTTTCAGGTCTTCCCGGCCCCGGCGATATAATTATTAAATCGGGATTTAATAATTCAATTTCTTTTACAGTCATTTCATCATTTCTTATAACCTTTATATCAGGTTCAATCTCACCTGTAAGCTGGTATAAATTATAGGAAAAGCTGTCATAATTATCTACAAGTAATATCATTGTCAATTCCTCCCTCTGCTTCTTTTAAAGCATTCATTACAGCCTTAGCTTTATTAATGCATTCTTCAAATTCATTTTCGGGAACCGAATCGGCAACAATTCCTGCTCCAGACCTTACAAACACTTTTCCGTTTTTGGCAAATGCCAGTCTTATCGCAATACATGTATCAAGATTTCCTGTGAAATCTATGTAACCTATGGCACCGCCATAAATTCCTCTTTTATTATTTTCAAGCTCACATATAAGCTCGCAGGCCTTAAGTTTCGGTGCCCCGGAAAGCGTTCCCGCAGGCAGTATTGAATCCACTGCATTTAAAGCATCCATATCGTCTCTTATGATACCTCTTACCGTTGAACCGATGTGCATTACATGGGAGTATCTTTGTATCTCCATATATCTTTCAACTTCAACAGAACCGATTCTGCTTATTCTGCCTATATCGTTTCTTCCCAGATCAACAAGCATATTGTGTTCGGCAAGTTCTTTTTCGTCCTGCAGAAGTTCTTTTTCAAGTCTTAAATCTTCTTCTGTATCCGCCCCTCTTTTTCTTGTTCCTGCAAGGGGAAAAGTATGAAGCTCTCCGTTTTCAAGTTTTACAAGGGTCTCCGGTGACGCACCTGCGATTTCCACATCATCACTTGAAAAATAAAACATATAAGGCGATGGGTTGGTGGTTCTTAGTACCCTGTAAGTGTCAAAAAGACTTCCTTCAATATCTGCCTCAACCCTGTTTGAAAGGACAATCTGGAATATGTCACCTTCAAAAATATGTCTTTTGCCCTTCTTGACCATTTCACAATACTGTTCTTTGTCAAAAAGATACCTGAAATCACTTTTAAGCTGCAATGGTCTGTTTTCTTCCATTTCACCCTCAAGCAGCAGTTTCTTCATATTTTCAAGTTCCATCACCCCTTTATTATAAGAGGTGTCAAAATTCTCTGTTCTGACATTCACAATCAGTATTATTTTCTGTCTGTAATTATCAAAACATATTATTTTGTCAAAAAGCATAAGGTCAACGTCCTTAAAGGATTCCTCGTCCTTAGCGCTTAACTTTAACGAAGGCTCGCTGTATTTTATATAATCGTAAGAAAAATATCCTACCAGTCCGCCTGCAAAAGGTGGAAGTCCTTCAAGTACAGGTGTTTTATTGTCTTTGATGATTTTTCTTATATATTCCATGGGATGGGTCACTTTTTCGGTAATCTCAAATCCGCTTTTTATTTTTAAAACTCCATCCTGGCAGGTAAGTTCAAGTGTAGGGTCGAATCCCAAAAAAGTATATCTTCCCCACTTCTTATCTGCCTCAGCACTTTCTAACATAAAACAGTGATGGCTTACTTTCTTAAGTCTTTTCACTGCCATAACAGGTGTTACCATATCGGAATTAAGTTCCATGGTTACAGGAATTCTCTTGTAATCGCCTGTTGCAATAATTTTCTTAGCTTCCTCCGGTGTCGGATACATATTTTCCTCTCTTTCCTGTCAGGAAGCAATAAAAAAGCCCCTGACAATATCATTAATATTGTCAAGGGCGAATATTCAATCCGCGGTGCCACCTTGATTCACATAAAATGTGCTCTCTTCGAGATACCAACATATCCCAGGCAACTAACGTATGCCCTACGTCATAGAATACTAAGCCCTTAGCTGTTCACTATGCCCTCAGTGGTCCATTTGATAATCTGCGTTCAACCCGGCTCTCACCATCCCAGGCTCTCTGTGTGTGCAACAACTAACGTTATCTCCACTTCAACGGTTTAAAGTGTTCAATTTATTTCTTATAAATTACCATAGGGCACCTGTATTGTCAATGATATTTTTTAAGATTATTATCAATTTCCACTGCCCTGTGTCTCCACAGATGGCCGCTGCATACAAGCATATGCCCCTGTTTTGCAATGTCGTCCCTATGTACTGCACTGTTTACTATGTCAGGAATCTCCTGCATATTATCAAGACTGAATCTTAGATATTCTACACCATCTTTTGCTATCTCATCTATATAGAGGGAACTGTCAGATACCACAACTGAGCCCTGTGCCATGCCATTAAAAAATCTGTCATGGACACCGTCTTTAAACCAAGGCATAATATTTACCGATACTTTGCTTCTTTTCATATATCTGAGGCATTCCAAAGAATCCCTTTGTCCTATCAGAACCAGATTTTCAGGTTTCTTACATCCGGCTTTTTCCCAGTCTTTCCCGATAATATGTACCTTAATTCCATTTTCCGCAAGATTACATATAATCTTTTGCCTGAAATATGACCTTATATACAAGTCAATTACCATCATCTTATTAGTAACCATAAGCATATCTTCTCTTGTAATATCAGGTATATCAGCTCTTACATGCTCCTCAATTACTTCATCTATTCCTTTGCCTGTATTGGTCTTTAAATCCTCAATCATTGAATAACAAAATTCCCTGTTGTCCTTATCCAGCATATTTATTCTGTCTTCAAGCGGTTTGATATTCACATAATTTCCCGCAAAAAATACATCAATATCCCTTTTTTGCCCACCTTCGTCAAGGGAAGTTCCCGCAAGAGGTAAAAAATCAACCTTCTTACCGGGATAATATCTTCTTATAAAATCCACATGCTGCCTGTCAATACAATACAGCATACAATCATTAATCATTTCCAGCTGGTCCCTGTAATAAAGAGGATGGTCAACCATGATGCAGACTTTTTTAATACCATAATAATCCCAGACAGAAGTCTCTTTACCATCTGTTCCCTCAGCCATAAACTGGCTTTCCCCGCTTAGTCCGATAAAATTAAAAGTTATAAGTACAGCCTTTTCTCTTATGTTTTCAATAAAGTGCCTGCTCTCAAGAGGTTTTTTCATATCCCATGCAATTACGTTTTTATTTAATTCCGTATAAAATGTCTCCGCCAGCCTCTCCGAAAAAAAAGACAGTGTTTCCACCGGACCTTTTATAATTATAACGTCAGTATAATCCATAATATGCCCTCCGTTTACATTTACAAAAAAAGTACCGGGAAATCCCATTTCCGGTACTCTTAAAAATGCGGATAACAGGAGTTGAACCTGCACGGGTGTTCCCACTAGAACCTAAATCTAGCGCGTCTGCCAATTCCGCCATATCCGCCCGCAGCATTTATTGACTGCTCCTATGATTATATCCTTTTTTATTATTTTATTCAACTGTTTTATCAGCAGCTTCATATATTGCCTGCGCAAGACTTGAAAGTGCCGCTTTATCGCTTTCCTTAACCGTGGACTTAATCGTTACAACAGGTTCAACCACTGTAATATTTTTGAAGGTATCAACAATGTTTCTCATCACTCTTGCCGCACATGGTGCCCAGGAACCGTTCTCAACCATTCCCACAGTTCTGTTCTGATAAGCCTTTGACTGCAGGCGTAAAAGGAAATCCTGCATGCAAGGGAACACCCCTCCGTCATAACTTGCGGCACAAAGAATCATTCTGTCATATCTGAAAGCATCTTCAATTACCTCTGCCATATCTTCTCTTGATAAATCACTTACTACAACCTTATCTTCACCTGCTTTTTTAAGCATATCGGCAAGTTCATGTGCAGCCTTAGCCGTATTACCATGAATGGACGCATAAGCTATCAATACGCCTTTATTTTCAGGTTCATATCTGCTCCATGTATCATAAAGTCCTATGTAATATCCAAGATTATCTTTAAGTACAGGTCCGTGAAGCGGGCATATCATATTGACATCAAGTCCTGCTGCTTTTTTTAAGAGCTGCTGTACAGGTCCGCCGTATTTGCCTACTATGTTAAAATAATACCTTCTTGCTTCACAAGCCCAGTCTTTATCCTTGGTAAGTTCTATCGCTCCGAATTTGCCGAAACCATCAGCCGAAAATAGAATTTTCTCGGTTGCTTCGTATGTGACCATTACCTCAGGCCAGTGAACCATCGGTGCCATGTAAAAGACTAATTTATGTGTTCCCAGTGAAAGTTCTTCTCCTTCTTTTACGACAATGCTTCTTTCTGAAAAATCCATGTCAAAAAACTGGGGAAGCATCTGAAATGTCTTGGCATTGCCTACAAGCTTCATATCAGGATATCTGACTGCAAGTCTTTCAATATTGGACGAATGATCAGGTTCCAGATGGGATATCACAAGATAGTCCGGATGTCTGTCTTCAAGAACTTCTGTAAGATTACTAAACCACTCATCTGTCTTTCTTTCATCAACAGTATCCATAACTGCAATTTTATCATCTAAAATTACGTAGGAATTATATGAAACACCATCAGGTACCGGATACTGGCTCTCAAACAAATCTATGTCAGTATCATCAACGCCTATATATTTAACACTATCCGAAACTATCATTTTATCTACCTCGTTTCTAAAAATATTTTACTATAGTAACATCATATGGATTTTTCCACATAATTTATAAATGCCTCTTTAATACTTGTATATCTGTTTCTTGATAAATATGCTACGTATTTATCGCCGCAAAGATACACTGTGTTTTTGTCAATCCTTGATACATACTTAAGATTGATTATGAAACTCCGATGGCACATTACAAACATAAGCGGATTCAGTCCTATCAGAAAATCATTAATTGTTCCCATAACCCTTATTACTTCGCCATTCTTCATATATAGTTTCAGTCTTCTTGAATCTTTCTCAACCATAACGATATTATATGTATTAACTTTGCGGTACACACAATTCCCCTCATCAATCACAACATTAATTCTTCTCTTACACAGAATATTAAATGCATCACATATACATTTTACAATACGTTCCTGATTCAATGGTTTAGATATATATCTGAATACACAAAAGCTCATCGCATCATCCAGAAATTCAGTATGTGACGTTACATATGCTATAAGCACATCGGAATCATCCTGCTTTAATGCTCTGCCGACACTAATCCCATCAGCCCCCGGCATCTCTATATCCAGAAAAACAAGATCCTTTTCGCCTTCATCTTCTAACAAATCTTTTCCGTTGTCATATTCGTCACATTCCAGCAATCCCTGATAACCGCTTTTTCTCATACTTTTGAAAGCCAGTCTGATATTATCATGTAATCTCTGTCTTATGTATTCGTCATCATCACATATTATTACTCTCATATTATTTCTCCACATACAATATTGCAACTGCATGAAAGACCTTATCTTCAGGACTATAATAAGCAGAAAATTCTCCGCCGTTTTTCTTAATCGTACTCTTAATACTCTTAAGCCCCAGACCATGCATTGTTTTATCCGGTTTGTCTGAAATAAAGTCCCCATATTTATTCTGGACCGGTTTCTTTACACTTCTGTTCAATATATTTATATTAACATAACTGTCATTTTTTTTCTGAATAGATATATTTATAAAAGGAGACTCGCCTCCACAATTCTCTATTGCGTTATCAAGCAGGTTATATAGTATCGTAGTAATGGTCATTTCATCAATGCCATCAATGCACTTATCCCTTATATCGCAATTCATTTTTATATTCTTTTCTTTGGCCTTTAATGTATATCTGTAAAGAATCGCACCCAGAAAAGTATTGTTGGAAATATCCTCTACGGACTTCACATCCGAATCTTCCAACAGGTTATCCAGATATTTATTAACCTTGTCCACTTCACCGTATTCATTCATAAGCTTAAGCGTCTGAAAATGCTTTTTCATATCATGGATGAGAATTCTCATCTTCTCGTCCTTTTCCGAAGCAGTTTTTAAAAGCACTTCATCGCCCTCACGTTTCTGAATTGCAAGCTGTACCATTCTGAGCTCTTCATTCCTCTTATTTGCCAATGAGAGCAATGACATGGTAAGAATCAACACTATCGAAGAAATCAACAGTGCAATAAATACCGTCAAACCTCCATTATCAATATCAGGAATTATCATCAAAACCTTGGTAAGAGCCGCATATAATACCAATATGCATAACACAATTCCGGTTGCAAGAAATCCTTCTATTTCGGCTTTTTCAGACTGTTTCCTCTTTTTCTGGAAATATACAATTACCATTGCAACCAAAAAAAGAACAGCTCTTGCCAGTAGCATTAAAAATTTCAGATTACTGCCATACACTTCATTCAAAAAGCCTGTATGAAAGTAATTAATTATATTAACAATTTCCAGTTCACACAAGAAATTAACGGCAACAAGTATTGCTGCGTTAAAAAAAGAGTCCGCCGGATTTCCGGTATATACAAACCCGAATACCAGTACCCCTGCCATAACATCCGCAAATGCGTTAAGCATGGAATTATCCGAATGGGTAAGCGTGGCACACCCATATAAAATAATATATATCAATATACGAATCGGAAGCTTAAACCTTGGTATATACATACACCTTGCAAATATAACTGTTACAAAAGCCTCCAGGAAATATGACATTACAATTACGTCCATTATTACTTTATCCTTAATCGTTAATTATCCCAAAAATTACTAAATAATTATACATTTTTTTAGTAAATCAGTCAATAATATGTGAGCCTCCTATACACGGCCATTGTAACGATGCAGTAAGCAGCATTCCCAACGTAAGAAACCTTGAAAAATACCCTATATGCATGATAAAAAGTACAAATACCACAATTAAAATAATCGTGGACAAAATAATTGCTGTTAATTTAAAATGTATAATTCTGCCGGAGTCTATCTTCTTATCAGGGGATACAATTGGACTCAACACATCAATGGATACAGCGCTTATAACTGCTGTAACATAATAAAATATATCGCATGATACAAAAACGCCGATTGAGAATATTGCAAGATATGACAATGTAGAAACCACAAGACACAATTTAATACTTTTCAAGTGAAATCCTCCGCAGAAACTGCGGAGGACTACATAGGGAACTGCCATAAGTAAAGCCTCTGCCACCATCCTGAACACCATTCCCACAACAAGTGCAATTACAAACGGTGCAAACAGAAAGACAAGGCTTCTACAGGCATAATCGTACAAATCTCTGTCTTCTGCCTGTATTACATTACTCTTTATAAGCCAATCAGTGATTTTCCCTTTTTTCACGTTCTACAACTCTTTCGTACAAATTATCAGGTGTCTTTTCCTGATATGTAATAGGTGATGAAACAGTCACCACCTCGTTCCTGAGGACAACGTCAAGAAGTTTCTTAACTACATTTGCTGTTTTAGTTTTCATATAAACTACCACCCTTTCTAACTTTTGTAATACCATTGTAATTTATTTTTCTTCTGATGAAAAGGAAAAATTCGCTACGGATTGTGCAAAAATTGTATTTTTATGGATTATATCTTTTTGTCTCCAATCCATTTAAGATATGCATCTTCAACATTTTCTTCATCATCAAGGGTACAAAGGAACTTTCCGTGGTTCATAATAATAATTTCATTGGCTATCATTTCTATATCTGAAATAATATGTGTGGATATTAGGACAATTCTGTCTTTTGCAATACTATGGATATAATTTCTTATATTAACTCTTTCCTGCGGATCAACCCCTGCTGTCGGTTCATCAAGAACTAACAGGCTTGGATTGTTAAGAAGTGATTGTGCCAGTAAAACTCTCTGTTTCATTCCTCCTGACATCTTTTCCAATGTTTTATTGCGGAATTCATACATATTTACTTCATTAAGAAGTTCTTCCGTCCTGGCTTTTGCCTCTTTTTTATCAAGCCCTTTTAATCCGGCAAGATACATCATAAAAGCATAGGCCGTAAATTCACCATAATAACCCTGCTGCTGTGGCATATACCCCAGTTCATTTCTGTATTTCTTTCCCAGCCTGAGAATTTCATTTCCATTCCAGAGAATACTTCCGGAATCTCTCTTTATGTTATCTGTAATTGCATTAATTAACGTGCTTTTACCGGCACCGTTAGGTCCTAACAAACCATATATTCCATTATGAAAAGTATAATTTATATTGTTTAACGCCTTAACGTCCTTGAACTGTTTATTTAAGTTGATAATTTCTAATTCATTTTTCATCATTTACACCATTTCCTATAAGCAATATGATACACCGAAGCTGTTGCAGCCGTTAAAAATACCATAGCATATATTATTGCATTTACACTGCCATGTCTGACAATATACGGAGAGACCGACATTACATCAATTATTGATAATTTTTCCATAAAATTAATCCCGATAAGGTACAATAATGATGGTATACAAAGAATAAAGGCAAACATAAACGAAATTGTCTGGCTTGTAATAACTGACAGCGAAGCAGCTACCATTGCAATCATCACAGTTATTGCTATTCTCATAAGGCACACGAATATGTAAAACATACCAATACTGCAATTCCATTTTACAAACCAGAACGTCTCAAGGCTCTGTACAGGGGCTTTCATAACAATCGCTCCATATCCGTGTATAGCAGAACTTACTTCAAGTATTATTTCAAAAATTCCTACGGCTGACGCCGTCAGAACGGCATATCTCATCTTTTTGTTAAAAAGCTTCTCTCTACCGTTAATGCACTGCCTCAGGAGTCCATTCATGCCTTTTTTGCGCTCATAGTAAAAGATACCGCTGCATAACAATACAACAGTCACAAACGTAACAAGGTTTACCATGGTATTATCATTTTTAAACAGTCTGCCATATTTGTATTTATTGACATACCATCCATTTTTTGTATTTTCTTTAAGATAATCTGTCTGGCTTTCTATTTCCTGCAAAAACATTTTATCTTCCATATATGTCTGCATAACAAGCTGCATATTTATATATTCCGAATCACTGACAAGGCCTTTACTATGGGCTTCTTCAACTCTTTGATACTGTGCATCCACTTCGTCAAGTGTATTCCTTAAATCATCGATTTCTTTTGCCGAATCATATCCCGGAACACCTTCATACTTGTCCATAAATGCAAAATACATATCCTTTGCCCTGTTTTTTTCATTGACTCCAAAATATGTGCTTCTTATAACAACAAAAGCAAGCACAGCCAGTATGACTAATCCTTTTTCTATCCACATTATTTTATATGTTTCAGGAATTTTTAACTGGACCGAATTTCTTATATTACCTATTGTCTTACCAAGGATATTTATTTTTAAACCTTTAACGTAAGTTCTTTTGCAATGGCTTACCAGTATGCCCGTTAATGAGGCTATAGCAATGTTAATGCCCACAAATCCTGCCATCATTACATTTTTACCGACAGCCTTATTAAACACATTAATATTTTTGTACCTGGTAAAAAATGTATTGCTCGATGCGAGACAGTACAAATTACAATATTTCAAAATATTACATGCCGTATTATCATTAGTGAGTCTCGTCATTCCATACTGGATTCCACCTATAATGGCAGCAATCCCCAGAGGAATAATTTCATTATTAAAAATAGTAAACAACATATACAATATTGCAGATATTGCAAATAGAATAAATACTCTATATACATAATATTTCAGCAAAAAGATTCCTATCGTATCTGTTGCCGTCCAGTTTTTAAATATTTCTATTGATTGTATAGGATATGTAAGGCTTGTAAACACATTACCTTTTAATATTATTCCGCTGCATATAAGATTAGCCCCATAAAACGCCATGACAATTAAAGCATCCCATAAGAGAATAGCTGTCAGGCGTCTGGCTGCCATCACGCCCCGCCCATTTTTTGTCGCATATAAAAGTCCTTTTATGCCCTTTTCCTTTTCGGGTTTGTATACAAATACCACCAAAATTCCTGCAATAAGTACAAATCCAAAAAGTTCCTTATATTGGAAATGAGCAGTCATAAAATTGTCATCAAAGGAAGCAATCTTTACATCCTGCAGTTTCTTATAGTCTTTCAAAGTCTTTTCAATATTCGCCTTTGAAAACGAATCCGCTTTATAAAATATGCTTACTTTGGACATACTTTCTGCTTTTTTTACCACTTCTCCAACATAATCCGAATAATTCAGGGTATAATTTTCATCATGTACAGTTTTGACGTAATTCCTATTGATATATGCAAAAAACAGCAACTGTAAAATACATAAAAAGGCTATTCCTGCAAATATTTTTTTATAAATAATTACCTTCTTAAATTCCATATCAATTCTCTGTCTCGTAAACTTCTATCGGTATAAACGTGTCATCAGAAGCTATCTTAAAATATCCTAGTCCTTTTATTCCTTTAATTCCCGGTTCTCCCTTCTTGTAAATATATACAAAAACAGTATCTCCGTCTATTCCATATATACTGCTGATATTATCTTTATCCAGATTTCTTTCATACACCTTTTTGCCCGTAAAATCATATACCTGC
>ERZ780141.1950-NODE-1950-length-11103-cov-7.099113_pt1 | contig 11103 bp, 9 predicted proteins | sample MGYA00433080_ERZ780141 | MGnify/ENA primary metagenome ERZ780141 (study PRJEB29588, sample SAMEA2154047) | human gut metagenome | biome: human gut; feature: human-associated habitat; material: faeces | place: Denmark | collected 2008/2010 ... | reverse complement strand
CCGAAAGACTCCAAGCAGTAGAAAATTCTCACATTTACGTCCTAATGACCAATTTGGGTTAAAGCCCAATTAACCCCAAACCAGCCAACCGGCCGATTTGGGGTTAATCATTTTTTCTTAAACCCTATCGGGTTAAAAATTATAGGCTATCGATGCATAGAAGCCCCAATCAACCTTTCTATCGGGATAAAACCGCTCGAGCGATTCTGACTTAAACCGCAGATGACGCGACGAAGAATAAGCATCAAGCGACGAAGCACACACACCAAGCGCAATGTTAAACCTATCTGCGCGTATCATCACACCGGCTTTGCAATCTGGAGCGATCCATTGCCCGGCGCTCACGCTGATTTTCTCGCAATTTCCGGTTTCATGACCATGCGCATCCACATAGTTCACCCAAGCTTTGCGATATGGCACGAAGAGCATCACTCCCGGCTCGGCATACAAGCGCCACTCTATGCCTCCAGTGTTTAAAAGCATCGGCGTGAAAAACTGCACCGAAGGTCGAAGATACACATTAGTCTCTTTGCACGACCCGCCATCCATCCTCCAGCCATCGCCCGAAGGTTTCGGGCCATCGACATACTGGGTGAACACACCAAGCGAGCCTCCCACGCCAACATAGGCATTCACCTTATAATGATAGGCAAAATCGATATAAAGCAAATCGCGGGTTGTGACCATACCTGTCAATTCCACATTGTGATGCATAAATTCGCCATCATCGTTTCGCTGAGCACGCGCCTGATGCGTATCGGTGCAGCACAGCATCACCGCCAGCAATAGGGCAAATCTCATGTATTTCATAATTCATCGTTTAACAGTTGACCTTCGATTTTTTTCGATATCTTGCGCCAATCCTTCGAGCGCAGATATTCCGCTATGACATCGGCATGTTCGAGGTTATGCATATCGCTTCCGAGGAAATCGCAAAACCCGTTATTGATAATCCATTCAGCAAGCCCCCTTGCCCCAGAGCCGAAATATCCGCTAAGCGACAACAGATTCACCTGAAATTTAGCACCGGCATTGTGCAACGTGCGCAAGCGGTCGTGGCGACACCCGTAATAATGATACCTCTCGGGGTGAGCAAGTATCGGCAAAAATCCCTTCAACTGAATGTCAAACATCAAGTCATCGAGCATCATCAACTCCTGCTGGAAGCTGTTTTCCAAAAGAATGTGGTTGCCAGGCAACGGAATCAACTTACCCTCATCGCGTTGGCGCATCCAGTAGTCATCCATACGATACTCCGCCGAATAGCACAGGTCGATGTCGATATGCTCAGCCTCAACGGCAGTCTTCAGTCTTTCAAAACCGGCAGCCAAGGTCTCAGGCGTGTTTTCAAACGTATTAGCTGTGACGTGCGATGTGAGGAAAATGCGGCAGATACCCATCTCCATTTCCCGGCTGATTAAAGCCAATGAATCCTCCACGGTCTTAGCGCCGTGATCCACTCCCGGCATAATGTGACAATGCACATCGGTGTGATAAAAAAGTTTTACATTATCTTGTTTCTTGCGAAAAAGTCCAAACATAGTGTTTCGTTTCTACCTATCCTATAATAATTTGTGATTTTTTGCGAAAATTATTTTTCCCGCTAAGCACAAATATACAAAAAAATTCATCATTTATACATAGGGAACCGCGACAAATCAACATTCTTAGCACCCAAATCGCACCATATTAGCACAAAATGGCACTATATCGCAATTTTGTGCACTTCCACCCAAAAGCTGTTCTTAAAGAATTTTTCAAAAACTACAATAAATATTCTCGCTCACACACACTTTTTCTAAAGTTAATTGTTATCTTTGCAATGACACGGCTTACAATGCTCTGAAAAGGGCAATTTTAGGCAAATACATTTTTAATTATACTATATTACATGAAAAAACTAAAAATCAGAGATTTGACCCTCCGCGACGGTCAACAATCACTATTTGCAACCCGACTTCCACAGTCGAGCATTGACGCTCTTTTACCTTACTACGAAGAAGCTGGTTTCTATGCAATGGAAGTATGGGGAGGTGCCGTTCCAGACTCTGTAATGCGCTACCTCGATGAATCACCATGGTATCGTCTTAAATCTATCAGCGACAAGATCAACGGAGACAAGCACAGATCTTATCTCACTGCTCTTTCTCGTGGTCGCAACCTCTTCGGTTATGCGCCTTATCCAACAAGTGTGATTGAAGGCTTCTACATCGAAGCTATCAAGAACGGCCTTGGCATCATGCGTATCTTCGACGCACTCAACGACCTTGACAACGTGAAAGAATCAGTAGAAATTATCAACAAACTCGGCGGCATTCCTGATGGCGCAGTTTGCTATACCGTTGACCCTAAAGACGACGGCGCAACTAAGAAGATTTTCACTGACGAATATTTCGTAGAAAAAGCTAAAGGATACGAAGCACTCGGTGCTAAGATTATCACAATAAAGGACATGGCAGGTCTTGTTAATCCTGCTCGCGTAGCCACTCTTATGCCTAAGTTGAAGGCTGCTGTGAATGTTCCTATCGACTTCCACACTCACTGTACTCCTGGCTACGGTTTGGCATCTTGCGTGATGGCTATCATGAATGGTGTTGACATCCTCGACACTAACATTTGGTGGTTTGCCGAAGGTTCTGCCGCTCCTGCTATCGAGTTCATCTACATCTTCGCTAAGAAACTTGGCGTAGAATTAGAGTGCAACATGGAGGCTGTGGGCAAAATCCGCAAAGAACTCTACAATGCTCGTAAGGGTCTTGCTGCTGTTGACCTTCACAAAGACAACTTCCCTAACGACTTCGATCCACTCAACGATACTCTTCCTGCAGAAATCGACGCTCAATTCGATAAGGCTATCGAAGCAGGCAAGAACGGCGACGAACAAGCTATGCTCGACGCTTGCCACGCTATCGAAGCCTACTTCGGTTTCCCAAAACCAAACGAAATCGTTAAGCACGCCGAAGTTCCTGGTGGTATGTATAGCAACATGGTGGCTAACCTCCGTGCTCTTGGCGCAGAAGACATGCTCGAAGAAGCAATGAAGCTTATACCTAAGGTTCGTCGCGATGCAGGTCTTGTACCATTGGTTACTCCTACAAGCCAAATCGTTGGTGCTCAAGCAGTAAACGTAGCCGTTGACCGCAAGGCTGGCAAGCCAGACTATTCTAACAAGTCTAAGCAATTCATCGACCTCGTTCTCGGTAAATACGGTAAGACTCCAGTTCCTGTTGATCCAGAATTCCGTATGCAAATCTGTGGCACTTCTGAAGAAACTCCTTACGACGTATCTTCTTATCAAGATCCTGAGAACCCAGTTCTTCCAGAATACGGCAACGTGAAATTGGCTAAGGACGAAAAGGAATTCTTGTTGCTTCAACTCCTTCCATTGCCAGCTAAGAAGTTCCTCGCTAACCGTCGTGCTGAAGAATATGCTGCTAACAAGGAAAATGCACCTGCTGGCGCAACAACTGCTGCTGCAGTTGACGAAGATGCTCCTATTACCGGACCAACTCTCAACGCTCCTATGGGTGGCACCGTTATCGAATTGCTCGTTAAACCTGGCGACGTTGTCACTAAGGGTCAAGCTGTGATGGTATACGAAGCAATGAAGATGCAAAACAACATCGAATCTGAAATGGCTGGTAAAGTGGGCCGCATCTTGGTTAAGCCAGGAGAAACCATCGCTACCGACCAACCTCTCATCGAATTCGTTGACGAAAACGCTCCTGCAGTAGAAGAAGAGGAAGACAACTCTAACGGCCCAGTGCTCAACGCTCCTATGGGCGGTACAGTGATCGAACTGCTCGTTAAGGCTGGCGACCACGTTAAGAAGGGTCAAGAAGTAATCGTCTATGAGGCAATGAAGATGCAAAACAACATCGAATCTGAAATTGAAGGCACGGTGAAGAAGGTGCTCGTTGCTGAAGGCGATGTGATTGCCGCAAATCAGCCACTTATCGAATTTAAGTAAATTCACATCTTATGCTTTGCTGGCAAAGCATAAGATACACTACAAATATTAATATTTTGGCTAACTGCTTTGCTTTTAGCCAAAATATTTTTGTTATTAGCAAAATTGTTTGTAAATTTGCAAGCCATTACGAGTAAAGCGTCCACCAAACGCTGATTTTTTTGATTAATAAATTAAACATTAGAATAAAAATGAAACAAGGTATCCATCCTGAGAACTACCGCGAAGTGGTGTTCAAAGATATGTCGAACGAAGAAATTTTCATCACTCGTTCAACAGTTGCTTCTAAAGAAACAATCGAAATTGACGGTGTTACTTATCCATTAGTTAAGTTGGAAATCACAAGTTCGTCACACCCATTCTTCACTGGTAAGCAAAAGCTCGTCGATACAGCTGGTCGCGTAGACAAGTTCATGAGCCGCTACGGCAACCGCAAGAAGAAATAAGCAGTCAAAACATGTTTATTTTGATTAACGATAAAAAAGCGTTTTCACCATTAGCGAAAACGCTTTTTTGTTTCTATACGTTATTGTTTAATATTACTTCTTGAGCGACTGCTCTTCTGCATCAACCTGCACCGCAGCAGTCACATCGGTAGTCTCGGCAGCGCTCGCTTCAGCCTGCGCACGCATCTTAGCGGCAGTGCGCTCTGCCAATGCAGTGATCACGCTTGTCACCACCATAGCAATGAGCGAAACACCCGTGGTGAGAAATATCAGCGCATTGTTGTCGATAGGCATCAGCAATGTAGCAAATCCCGCACACGCCACAATGCTCGGCAACACATAATACCATGCCGGCACCACCACTCGGCTACGGGCGAACGCCAAATAAAACATATAATACAATCCGCCAACTATCAGCAGCATCGCAAACAGATATTTCAGCAATCCAACGAAAACAGCAGCCTTCACCACTATCACAAGCCCAAAACTCAAACCGCCAATCACCGGAATGAGATTGTAACGCGGATTATATCGCACGTCGTTCTGAGGCACATTCACGAAAAGAAGCATAATCGTAGAGAACAACGATGGAGCCAAAAACAGCACACCAAGCGCTATGGTGACAAACTCAGCCATACGATCATCGTTATAGAAGGCAATGAGCACCACACCAAGCGCCAGCATCACCAGATTTGTCAAATAAATAGTATATTTTCCTTTCATAACCATAAAGAAGTTTTGTGATTTTAGTCTATAAAATTAGTCAAAATTACTTAGATAAGCCCATATCTAAAGTTTTTTTTGTAGATTTGTAATCTAAAATGGACAATAAGAAGAAATTATTAGTGGTCATAAACCCTATCTCTGGCTCTGCCCATAGAGAATATATGCCTGAAATCGTGGCAAACAACCTCGATTCAAGTATATACAACCACACTATACGCTTCACTCAAGGTCCAGGCCATGCCACAGAATTGGCAAAAGCCGCTATCAACCAGGGATTTTACGGCGTAATAGCAATTGGCGGCGACGGCACAATCAACGAAACAGCATCGGCGCTCATCAACTCTCCTGTAGCATTGGGCATTGTGCCCTGCGGCTCGGGCAACGGATTGGCACGCCACCTCACCATTCCCATCATCCCAGAGAAAGCGATAAAGGTAATCAACGAAAACCACGTTGACGACCTCGACTATTGCACCGTAAACGACACTCCTTTTTTCTGCACATGCGGCGTGGGATTTGACGCAGCTGTAAGCGAAAAATTTGCACAAGCCAAGCGTCGAGGCCCTATCAGCTACGCCAAAAATGCCATCCTCGAATACCTCAACTATCGCAGCGAGGAATACGTGATAAAAACTCCCAAAAGCGAGAGCACTGAGCACGCGTTTGTAATCGCTTGCGGCAATGCTTCGCAATATGGCAACAACGCATTTATCGCCCCTAAAGCGAGCATGCAAGACGGCTTGATAGACGTGACCGTGATTCACCCATTCAAGCCCATTGAGACGCCTATCATAGGCATACAACTCTTCACCAAGCAAATCGATAAAAACACCAATATCCACTGCTTCCGCACCGACGAGCTCACCATCTTCCGACCGAAAGCATCGGTGATGCACATCGATGGCGAACCAATCATGATGGAGGCCAACCTCAACATCAAATGCCACAAAGCAGGCATCAAAATATTCACGCCTGCCAACAGCAGCCGCTCTATTCTCACACCTATAGAGAACGGCTTCTACGACTTCGTCAATGCCGTGCGCACCGAGCTCGACATCTGACCGAAAGCCTTTTTTCACGCCTCACAACCTATCATAGCCCACATTTCCACCCCAAAAGCACCTTTTTGGGTGAATATCTTAACATCTTGAATAAATTGCGCATATTTTTTTGCATACAACGAAAATTTTCAGTAAATTCGCTTAAAACTAATTACATTCTTACAACCAAAAAAACACGCTCTTATGAGTTACTTAAAGTTTGATAAAAGCTTGATGATTAACCTGGATCAATCCTTGCCAAAAGAAATGCTCCGTACCAATCAGTCAGGCGCATATCATTGTACATCTTTGGTGGGATGTAACACCCGCAAACAGCATGGATTGCTCGTGATTCCTATTCCAGAACTCAACGACAACAACCATGTGCTACTATCATCGCTCGACGAGACAGTTATACAGCACGGTGCTCCATTCAACTTGGGCATCCACCAGTACAGTGGTAACGTTTTTAGTCCTAACGGACACAAATACATCCGCGAATATGATTGCGAAAGAGTGCCAACAACCACCTATCGCGTGGGCGGCGTGATTCTAACAAAAGAAAAGATTTTCATTTCTCACGAAAATAGAATCCTCATCCGCTACACCCTTGTAGACGCTCACTCTGAAACAATCCTTCAGTTCCGACCATTCCTTGCTTTCCGCGATGCCAACAGCCTATGCATGGCCAACAGCGTGGCAAGCACCGAATACGCCGAAGTGCCAAACGGCATCTCTACTTGCATGTATGAAGGCTACCCTACACTTTTCATGCAACTCAGCAAGAAGCCAGAATTTGTATTCCAGCCTAACTGGTATAAAGGCATCGAATACAACAAAGACCGCGAACGTGGCATCCCATACACCGAAGACTTGTATGTTCCCGGATATTTCCAAGTGAAAATCAAGAAGGGAGAAAGCATCATCTTCTCTGCAGGCACCGAGAAAGTCAACACTCGCCAGCTCAACAAGATGTATGAAGACGAGATTAAGACTCGCACTCCTCGCACAAGCTTCTACAACTGTATGAAGAACTGCGCAAAGCAATTCTATGTCACTAAGCCCGACGGCAGCCGATATATTTTGGCTGGTTACCCCTGGTTTAAGATTCGCGCCCGCGACGAATTTATTGCTTTACCTGGCACAACACTCTCTGTGCACCACCGCCCAGACTTCGAGGGTATTATGGACACCGCTCAAAAAGCGCTCAACGCATTTATCACCGAAGGAACCCTCGACCAGCACCTCGACGGCCTCGACCTTCCAGACGTGCCATTGTGGGCTATTTGGGACGTGCAACAATATGCTAAAGAAGCCGGCAACCCAGAGGCTGCAAGCAGATACGGCAAACTGGTGAAAGACTTGATTAAATACATCATCGATCAAAAGCACCCTTACTTGAAGGTTGCCAACAATGGCCTCGTAGCCGTAGACGGCACACAGAAGCCAATGACCTGGATGGATGCATCTCGTCCTGACGGTTCTCCTATCATCCCTCGCTCAGGCTTCATCGTTGAATTCAACGCTTTGTGGTACAACGCACTTCGCTTCGCGCAAAATCTGTTTGCAGACGATGTTGCTTGCATCGACGAGATAAAAATCTGGGAAGAACTCTCCGAAAAGGTTAAGCAATCGTTTATCGCTACATTCCTTAACGATTCTGGCTACCTCTACGATTACGTAGACGGCTACTACGCCGACCCAAGCGTTCGTCCAAATATGATTATCGCCGCAGGTCTCGATTATTCGCCACTCGACCGTCGCCAACGCAAGAGCGTGCTCGACTTCGTAACCCGCGAATTGCTCACACCTAAGGGTTTGCGCACACTTAGCCCTAACAGCTATGGCTACAAGCCCTGGTATCTTGGTAATCCTCAAGAACGCGAAGAAGCCTACTATCAAGGCAGCGCTCGCCCATGGCTTATCGGCTTCTATGCCGACGCCTACATCAGAGTGTTCGGCTTGAGTGGACTTTCATTTATCGAACGTCAATTGATTGGCTACGACGACGAAATGAGCCAAGGTTGTATCGGTTCGCTATCCGAACTATACGATGGCAACCCTCCATACACTGGCCGTGGCGCAGTGAGCTTCGCTGCAAACGTCAGTGGCGTGCTACGCGTATTGCGTATGATTAAGAACATCGATGACGAATCCATGAAACTACATTACTTACAAACAGTATGAAAGCATTAATGTTTGGATGGGAATTCCCACCTCATATCCTCGGTGGACTTGGTACAGCCAGCTATGGCTTGACCAAAGGCATCTACCAAAACGGCGATATGGATATCACTTTCGTCATTCCTCGTCCGATGGGCGACGAAGAGAAGACATTCGCTAAAATCATTGGCGCAAGCAATACCCCTGTGGTATGGCGTGACGTTAACTGGGATTATGTGCAACAACGCCAAGGCAACGTGATGGACCCTCAAACCTATTACGACCTTCGCAACCACATATATGCCGACTTCAGTTATCTTAATGTCAACGACCTTGGCTGCATAGAGTTTTCCGGAAAATATCCGCAAAACCTCATGGAAGAGATCAACAACTACTCAATAGTTGCTGGCGTGATTGCACGCACTGCACAATTTGATGTTATCCACTCTCACGACTGGCTCACCTACCCTGCCGGCATCCACGCCAAGCAAGTGAGCGGCAAGCCTCTTGTGATTCACGTGCACGCCACCGACTACGACCGTAGCCGCGGCAACGTAAATCCTGTGGTGTTTGGCATCGAAAAAGACGGTATGACTCAAGCCGACCACATCATCACTGTGAGCAACCTCACTCGCCGCACCGTGATTGAGAAATATGGCATCTCGCCCGACAAGGTTACTACTGTGCACAACGCTGTAGAACCTTTGCCCGACGACTACCTCAAAATCGAAAAGACCCCTCGTAAAGAGAAAATTGTCACTTTCTTGGGACGTATCACTATGCAGAAAGGTCCTGAATACTTTGTTGAAGCAGCAGCAATGGTGCTCAAAAAAGTGCACAATGTGCGATTTGTAATGGCTGGTGGTGGAGATATGATGGAGAAGATGATCAGACTGGCCGCTCGACGCGACATCTCCGACCGCTTCCACTTCATAGGCTTCCTACGCGGTAAAGAAGTGTATGAGATGTATCGAAACAGCGACGTTTTCATTATGCCTTCGGTGAGCGAACCGTTTGGTATCGCACCGCTTGAGGCTATGCAAATGGGCGTTCCGTCTATCATCTCTAAGCAATCTGGCTGTGCCGAAATTCTTGACAATGTGATAAAGGTAGACTACTGGGATGTAAACGAAATGGCCAACGCCATCTACTCTATCATCTCTTACCCTGCCATGTCGCAACAATTGCAGCAAAAAGGCCTCGAAGAGGTGGCTGGAATCGTTTGGAAGAAAGCAGGTGCAAAAGTAATCAACATCTACAAGAATTTGGTAAATAGATAATCACAACCACACATTAACACAACTAAAAACAATAATACAATGAAAGCAATCTGTTTTTATTTTAACATACATCAGCCTTACCGCTTGAAGAAGTACCGCTTCTTTGAAATTGGTAACGACCACTATTACTACGACGATTTCGCCAACGACGACATCATCACTCGCGTAGCGCACAACTCATATATCCCTGCTACTGAAATGCTGCTCGACCTCATCAAGGAGAACGGCAAGAAATTTAAAGTGGCATTCTCTATCAGTGGCACCGCTATTGAGCAATTGCAACAATACGTTCCAGAATTTATCGATAAGCTGAAAGAACTCGTGGCTACAGGATGTGTAGAATTTTTGTCAGAAACATTCTCTCACTCTCTTGCTTCTCTCTACGACATCGAGGAATTCCGTCGTCAAGTGGAAGCTCACGACACTCTCATCTATCAACTTTTCGGTCAAAAACCTAAGGTATTCCGCAACACAGAGTTGCTCTACGACGACGAAATCGCTACTTGGGTGGCTGGCCTTGGCATGAAGGGTATCGTTACCGAAGGCGCTAAGCACATCCTCGGATGGAAGTCGCCTAACTACCTCTACGCTTCGTCTTCAGCTCCTAAATTGAAGCTATTGCTTCGCAACAGCAAGCTCACCGAAGACATCACGGCAAGATTCAACAACACCGATTGGGAGTCTTATCCACTCACAGCCGACAAGTATATGGGTTGGATTGCTGCTCTTCCTCAAGAAGAACAACTCATCAACATCTGCATGAGCTATGAGACATTCGGCGAAATGATTCCTCGCGAAAGCGGTATCTTCGATTTCTTCAAGGCGCTTCCTAAGTATGCTGCCGACAACAACATCGAGTTTTGGACCCCAAGCGAAGCCATCTCTCGACTGAAACCAGTTTCTCAAATCTCTGTGCCATTCCCAATGACATGGTCGGGTGAAGCTCGCGATGCAAGCAGCTGGCAAGGCAACTTGCTCCAACAAGAAGCCCTCAACAAGCTTTATTCTGTAGCCGAACGCGTAAGCCTCTGCGAAGAACCAAGCCTCAAGGTAGACTTTATGCGCTTGCAATCAAGCGACCACTTCTTCTATATGAACACAAGCGGTCCTTACGCATTCAGCCCATATAGCACGCCTTACGAAGGCTTCACCAACTATATGAACGTGCTTTCCGACTTCATCGTACGCGTTGAAGAGCAATATCCTTTGTCAATCGAGGACGAGGAACTCAATGCGCTTCTCACTACAATCCGCAACCAAGCTAACGAAATCAGCGAATTGAACCGAGAAGTGGAGATGCTAAGAAACAACATCGTGAAGGACGACGAAGCACCTGTTGAGAAGAAAAAAGCTCCTGCAAAGCGCGAATGCAAGAATAAGAAAGCCACTACAAAGAAAGCTAAGAAAGAATAACCGAGTGTAATTAGGGACATTCAGTAAATAGTATAAAATTAGCCAACTAATTCATAGACAAAATG
>ERZ780141.1947-NODE-1947-length-11121-cov-2.401048_pt1 | contig 11121 bp, 10 predicted proteins | sample MGYA00433080_ERZ780141 | MGnify/ENA primary metagenome ERZ780141 (study PRJEB29588, sample SAMEA2154047) | human gut metagenome | biome: human gut; feature: human-associated habitat; material: faeces | place: Denmark | collected 2008/2010 ... | reverse complement strand
CGAGCCCAGTTGGGGGAGCCACAACAGAGTAGTTTTTTGACTACTCTGTTTTTTTATCTAAATTTACTGTTAAATCGGGCGAGAAGGTGAGCGTTAAGAAAACAGTCCTGTGGACTGTTTTGGCTCTATAATAAAAGTTGGGGTAAGGGATAGAGCCTACAAAAAAATTTCGGCTCAATTTCAATAGTTGGGGTAACCCGAAAAATAGAATATATGATAATTACAAGCGACAAAAATTATGCTGTCGCTTGTTTTGTTGTAGAATTAATATGTTTATGAACATACGCCTGACTATAAATCTTAAAATATCACCGCGGGCATGGTGCCAAACTTTTTAATCTATCATTTATTACATTGACATTTTCAACCATACAATAGACAATAATACATATATATGTTATGATAATCATATAACTAATTCTAAATGAGGAATACATAATGGTAAAACGATCATATTATTCAAATGACATTCAAAGTTTCCTAAATCAAGATAATTACAGTATATTTGGCGAAATAACAACGAATGACCAGTTTTCTGCTGAGGACTTACAAAAGAATACTTGGAATAGAGAAATTGAAATTTTGAAGCGAGAGTTATCTCAGCTTTTAGATGGATATATTATATTTGAATATACTATTCCACGAATAGGTAATCGAATTGATAATATTGTTATTTATAAAGGAATAATTTTTCTGTTAGAATTTAAAGTTGGTGAAAAGAAATACCCTTCATATGCTATTGAACAAGTAACTGACTATGCTTTTGATTTGAGTTGTTTTCACAAAGAAAGTCATAACAGACTTTTAGTTCCAATTTTAATTTCTACTAAGGCTCACAGCGTAAAACAAGAAATTCGGATTTCAAAAGATAATGTTTTAGAAACGATTTGTTGCAACGAATACGAAATTGCCAAATACATAACAGAAGTTTCTTTAAAATTTATTCAGGATGAAATAATACCTGATGATTGGATTAACTCACTTTATATGCCAACACCGACGATTATAGAGGCTGCACAGGCCTTGTATCTTGGTCACAATGTTGAAGATATTTCGAGAAATGATGCAAGTGCGAAAAATCTTAATCAAACTACTAAAGCGATCAATAAAATTATAGATTATAGCAAAGCTCATAACAGAAAATCAATTTGTTTTATTACAGGTGTTCCGGGTGCAGGAAAAACTCTTGCAGGTCTTAATATAGCTGTAGAAAGGCAGAAAATAGCTGAAGATGAGCATGCTGTATTTCTCTCGGGCAATGGACCGCTTGTTGATGTTTTACAAGAGGCACTTGCTCGTGATGATGCAAAGAGAAATAATATTTCAAGAAAAGAAGCCTCCAGAAAGGTAAAAGAATTTATACAAATTATTCATCATTTTAGGGATGATGCAATATCTGTTGATACTCCTCCTGTTGAAAAAGTTGCAATTTTCGATGAAGCTCAACGAGCTTGGGACGAACAAAATTTGACTGATTTTATGAAAAAGAAGAAACACATTGAAGATTTTAATATGTCAGAACCTGAATTCCTGATTAGTATATTAAACCGTCACAATGACTGGGCAACAATAATATGTTTAATCGGTGGTGGTCAAGAAATCAATAAGGGCGAATCGGCCGGTATTTATGGGTGGTTTGATTCTTTGAGAAATAATTATCCAAACTGGGACATTTATGTTTCAGATAAAATCACTGATGACGAATATTCCAAAGGGCATAATTTTGCCGAAATGACGAAAAATATGAATGTAAACATAATTGAAGATTTGCACTTAGCCGTTTCGTTACGTTCATTCAGAAGTGAAAATGTTTCAAATTTTGTAAAGGCTCTTCTTGATGTTGATATTGATACTGCTAAAAGATTGTATGAGCAGTTTAACAATGATTATCCTGTCTTTGTGACTCGAAATCTACACAAAGCAAAACTATGGGTTAGAAGTCAGGCAAAAGGATCGCAAAGATATGGGCTTACTGCAAGCTCCGGTGCCAAAAGACTCAGAAAATACGGTATATGGGTTCAAAATAAAATTGAAGCCACGAATTGGTTTTTAAACGGTAAAAACGATGTTCGTTCATCATTTCATTTAGAGGAAACCGCAACAGAATTCGACATTCAAGGTCTTGAACTTGATTGGACAATTGTTTGTTGGGATGCAGATTTAAGATTTGAAAACGGTAATTTCAAACATCTGAAATTTGTTGGCACAAAATGGCAAAATATAAAATCTGCAGATAATATCCTTTATTTAAAAAACGCTTATAGAGTCCTCCTGACGAGGGCAAGACAGGGATTTGTTATTTTTGTACCGAGAGGTGATGAAACTGACATGACCGCAAAACCGGAATATTATGACGGAATTTACCGGTATTTGAAAAGTGTAGGAATCAAAGAATTGGAATAACATTATCGTTCAGAAGCTGAATTTGAAGTAAATAATGTAAGATACTCACGAAAAAGGAATGTTCAGACGCTATTTTATCATACTGACCTGCTGAGATTACTACGGGAGTCGCCTGACAATTTAAATCAAGGAGACCGCCGAGAATTTTGTGTTTTGAGAATAGTCCGGTCTGTGCCTGCTTAACCTTATCCTGCCAGTCGGGGTCATACCCCTCAAGATTTGCGTTTGCACTTGCAAGCTGATTTGATACATCATCGTACTTGTCCTTTTCGACATACTGACCACCTGCAAGGTTGCCGAGCTTAACATCTGCCGCATTGTTTACCTTTTCGGCAAACTGTTCAAAGGTTAATGCCTCGTCACCAAACAGGGCTTTTAAAATTTCCATTAAGTCCATTTGTTTGCTCCTTTCAATTTATTAGCAATTGTGTGTATGCTCAGATATTTGAGCAATATTAAAAGCCCCCGAAATTCGGGAGCTTATAACCATAATCTGTAATTTTCGGGGTAAAAGTAAAAGGAATGTTCTAAACACCACTTTAATACCCTTTTAAATTCGTTTAATTTTGCTTTTATTCAATCAACTATGTAACTCTTTACCTTTCGGCATTTAAAGCCAATACAATTAAAAATAAGCATAAATAATTATCTACCTTTTGCTACAGGCAAATCATCATAATTACTCTCAGCTCTTTCTGTTTCTATTGTATAATGCTTGCAAAATTGCTTTTCGGCTAAAAACTCTTTTGGAATTCCTTTTAAATAATATTTACATATAGTACCAAATTTGTTTTTTCTGTTAGCACAACTACTACACCTTGGTAAATTTGCCATTTTAATATCTCCTTAAATAAGTGTCTATATATTCATAATATACATCCAAATATTTCTTGCTTATACTTTTTCCTTTGTTTATAGCAACATACACCTCATTAAGAAACTCATCAGGATATTATCAACCAATTTACAAAAACCTTTTACACGAGTATCTTCATTTAAAAATTGATATAACTGTTCAGTCTTCTCAAACGAATTATAGTAGTTAATGCAAGCATGCATTATTTCGTGATTTACTAAATCTTCGATGTTCTCACTTTGCCACCAACCTGAATCGTAATAATTCAAACAAGCAGCATTAAACTCATCTAATGTTACATTTAAAAAATAATCTCTATTTAAATACAACTGAGTTTTAGGGTGTACACCTGTTTCATAGTTAGTAATGAATACAGATTTATTCCCAATAGGAAATTTAGCAATTTTAATTTCATCAAATATGAAATCGTCATTTTCGGATAATCTTTTTTCGATTGCACCGTTAATTGCTTTAAGAATATCTGCAGATAACTCGCTTTCATTATATTTTCCAAAATTAGTTTCTGATTTTAATAAATAATTACAATTATCAGGAAATTTCACCGATTTAATTATAGTTTTAATTATACTCTTTTCAGCGGAATTTGCAACTGCTTTCTTATTTCTCCACACCGCTTTTTGAGCAGTACTTCTGCCAAAACCATAAGCCTGTTGACGAGAACCGTCAGGAAGTAATCCTGTTCTTTTACAAAAGCTATTCAGTTCTGACTCCTGCTGTTTCAACTTGCTTGAATAGTGGCTGAAATTTTTTCTAATTTTTGTAATAGTTCTTCGTCAGAGAGGTTATTAAGAGCCTCATCACAAGCGGCAAGTATTCGTTTTGTTTCACGAATTTTGCGTTCAAAAGCTCTTTGCTGTTGTTCTGCCTCATACAGCGTGTGCATTGAGCCGTCTGGATACTCAATTTTTTTAGCATTAAGTTCTTCGATGTCTTTGGCTGAGTACATTCGAGCAGAACCATAAGAGCTTTTCTGTAAAATATCTGTAGAGCATATTTTGTCCTCCGTTTCAGGTTTTTAAGCAATTCCTTTTAACGGATCTTGGCAAAATATGCTCTACTTTTTTTACTTTTTATTTGCAGCTCTTTTTCTGCCCTAACTTTTATTATAGAGCAATATTTGAAATAGAAGGGTGTTGATGAGGGTTAGGGTTACGCTCTGCAAGCAATTGGCGGGGCAGAAATCTTTTGATTTTAAAAATGTATAATACGACATACTGATAGTAGTATGTTATACTATGCAAAATATATAGAAAGTATACCGAAATTGTATAATTGAATAAAATGTACTAAAAATAAGGATAAAATAACTTAAAGATATTGAAAATAACTACAGTATGTGCTAAAATTAGACAAAAGAAAAGGATTCGGAAAACCGAATCCTCAAATCACACACTGTGATGGTTGCCTAAGCAACGGATAGAATGAATTTTTATTTGAACTCATAGTGTAAATCCAATAAGGTAATTAGATTATCTTAATAATATTACAAAATAAATACTTTGTCAATAGAAAAGGAGGAAATTTATGAAGAATTTTAATGACGATTATTATGTAGGATTTGATATAGGAACGGATTCTGTCGGATATGCAGTAGCCGATACCGATTACAATCTTTGCAAATTTAAAGGCAATGCTATGTGGGGTGTTGATCTCTTTGAGGAGAGTAATTCAGCTGCCAACGCTGATTTCATTTCCATATCTGATGCATGGAATTGATACTCTATTTTTCAGTTCAAATGTGTCTGATAATTTATTCATTTGACGATCCTTCTTGTCTTTGATAATTAAATGATAGTCCTTGGAGTTCACTCTGTGTCAAGCTTTTTTTCAGAGATTAAAAGAAAGTTGTCTGTATCTTGATGACAAATCATCGAATGTTCCGTATGCGGTTTTTGCAGACGGTAATTACACCGATAAAGAATTCCATACAGACTACCCCACAATATATCATCTTAGAAAAGAATTGATTAAGAGCTCACAACCACACGATATAAGACTTGTATATCTTGCGTTACATCATATTATAAAACACAGGGGACATTTCTTGTTTGATAATATGGGGTCTGATTTTGAAAGTGAGTCCTCGTTTGAAGCTCTTTTTGACGATTTAAAACTTTACTTAAAAGAAGAATATGAAATTGAATTTGAGTGCAATGATTCGTTAAGATTTTCAGAAATATTAAAGGACAAAACATTGAAGAAAACTGCAAAATCGTCCGAATTATACAAGCTTTTCGGTTACAGTAAAAGGAATAATCCATATGAAACCGCTTTGATAGATTTGATGTGTGGCAGAAAGGTTAAATTTTCTGATATGTTCGGTGATAAGTCGTTTGACAGTGAGGAGGTAAACGGTATTACCTTTGAAAGCGGTTATGACGATAATGAAAATACATACCGTGATTTGTTACAAGAAAAGTTTGAACTTATCGAAAAAGCAAAGGCGGTTTATGACTGGGCAATTCTTGCAGATATTTTGAACGGTGAAAAGTATATTTCATTTGCCAAAGTTAAAACATACGAAGAACATAGTTCAGATTTGAAAATGCTCAAAGATTTCGTTAAAGAGAGATGTAAATCGTTATATGACGAAATCTTTAGAATTACAAAGGACAAGCTTGATAACTATACGGCATATTGCGGAAAGTACAAAGAAAACGGCAGAAACGGTGTGATTCAGTACCGTACAAATCAGGCGGATTTCTGCAAATATCTGAAGAAAAAGTTTGAAAAGCTTGACAAAACAGGCTATGAAGAAATGTTTGATAAGATTGAAAACGGCACATTTATGCCGAAAATTGTCGTAAAAGATAACGGCGTTATTCCTATGCAGGTGAATAGGAGTGAACTGAAAGCAATTCTGAAAAATGCTTCAACTTATCTTGAATTTCTTAATAAAAAAGATGAAAACGGAATTTCTGTAAGTGACAAGATAGTCAAAATTTTTGAATTCAGAATACCGTATTATGTAGGTCCGCTGAATAATCACAGCCTAAAATTCTGGCTTGTCAGAAGTGATGAAAAAATATATCCGTGGAATTTTGACAGTGTTGTTGACATAGAGCAATCGGCAGAGAATTTTATAAATAATCTGACTTCAAAATGTACATATCTTCCAACGAAGGATGTAATACCTAAGAATTCGATTTTATACAGTGCTTTTACGGTTCTTAATGAACTGAATAATTTAAGACTTGACGGAAAAAAGCCTGATGTAAGTCTTAAACAGGCAATATTTAATGACTTGTTTATGACGCATAAAAAGGTCAGAAGAAAAGATTTGCTAAATTATCTAAAAAGCGAAAAAGGTGTTGCTTTTGATATCACAGGCATTGACGGTGATTTTAAGTCAAGTATGCGTTCCGCAATTGAAATGTCACAGTTTAATCTGACCGACAGCGAAAAAGAGGACGCTATAAAAGCTATAACTGTATTTGGCGATGATAAAAAACTTTTAAGAAAGCGTTTAAAAAGGCAGCTCGGTTCAAAATTATCGGATGAAGATATAATGAGAATTTCTAAACTCAAATACAAGGATTGGGGAAGATTATCAAAGGAGTTTCTTACCGAAGTTTATAATGTCGATAAAAATACAGGCGAGTTGCAATTTAACATTATCCATGCACTATGGCAGACAAATGATAATCTTATGGAGCTGCTTGGCTCAAAATACGGTTTTGAACAGAGCAGACAAAACTATCTTGATGGTATTCAGACAGGGCAAAGCCTTGAGAAAATGGTGGAGAATCTCTATATTTCTCCTGCGGTAAAACGCCCTGTGTATCAGTCTTTGAAAATTATGCATGAAATCAACAAAATTCAAGGTCATGCACCTAAAAAGATATTTGTTGAGATGACAAGAAAAGACGGTGTGAAAGGTGACAAAGGCCGTAAAGAGTCAAGAAAGACCAAGCTTGTAGATTTGTATAAAAAGTGCGGTGAGGATTCGGGCGAACTCTGGGAATCTCTTGAAAAAACACCTGATGATGAATTTAAAAGAGACAGACTGTATTTTTACTATACTCAATTCGGCAAGTGTATGTACACGGGAGAACCGATAAATCTGTCGGAATTGTACAATCAAAACATTTACGATGTGGATCACATTTTCCCTCGTTCAAAAGTTAAAGATGACAGCCTTGATAACCGTGTCCTTGTAAAGAAACAGGTTAATGCTCACAAGGATAATACATATCCGCTTGACAGCTCCATTCGTGAAAAGATGAAAGGCTTCTGGCATTTGCTTATGGATAAAGGCCTTATTAGCAAGAAAAAGTACGAGAGGCTTACAAGGGCAACTGAGCTTACTGACAGCGAACTTTCAGATTTTATTGCAAGACAGATTGTTGAAACATCTCAATCAACAAAAGCAGTTGCGTCACTTTTTAAAGAATTGTATCCCGATACTGAAATTGTGTATGTAAAAGCGTCAACGGTTTCTGAATTCAGACACGAATATGATTTCTTAAAATGCAGAGAAGTAAACGATTTTCACCATGCAAAAGATGCCTATCTAAATATTGTTGTCGGCAATGTGTATAACGAACGCTGTACACACAACAAATCCATATTTATAAAAGGTTTGCAGACTAAAACATACAGTCTTAACAAAATGTTCAGTTTTAATACACCGAACGCATGGTCAATTGATGATAATAAGTCAATCAAAATTGTCAGAAAGACTATGAACAAGAACAATATCCGTTTTACAAGGTATGCTTTAACAAGAAACGGCGGACTTTTCAAGATGAATCCTCTGAAAAAAGGAAGCGGTCAGGTTTCGCTAAAACAGAACTCTCCGCTTTCGGATATCAGTAAATACGGAGGTTATGACAAGCCGGCATCTTCGTACTTTTCATTTGTGAAATATGAGGGTAAAAAGGGTAAAGAAATGCGTCGTCTTGTTGCAATTGATTCTTACATTAAAGCTCGGTATGAGGCAAATCCTGAAAAATATCTGAGTGAAACTCTTGGCTTGAAAAATCCTGTGGTTCTGATTCCAGTTGTAAAATATAATGCCTGCATTGAAATTGACGGTTTCAGAATGCATATAAGCAGTAAGTCAAAAGGCGGCAAAAAAATTGTATACAAACCTGCTATGCAGTTAACAGTTAGTTATGATACGGAAAAATATATCAGAAATGTCGTTAAGTTAAATTCCATGCCTGAAAATTACAATATTAAAGAGCTTGACAAAGTGAGTGCCGATGAGAATTTGAAGTTGTTTGATATTTTAACCTCTAAAATGACAGATACAATTCTAAAGGTTAAATTCGGTGATATGGGTGTTAAAATCGCAGCTCACCGTGATGCTTTTGAAAAACTGGATGTAAGAAAACAATGTTTTGTTCTTGCAGAAATTCTTAAAATTATTCACTCAAATGTTGTTACCGGTGACTTAACTTTAATCGACGAAGCTAAAAAAGCGGGAGTTGTTTCTACAAATTCCGTATTGTCGGAGATTAAAGGTGTAAAGTCGATTTATCTTGTTCATCAGTCGGTAACAGGTTTGTTTGAGAAAAAGATTGATTTGTTAAATATGTAAGTTATCAGAAAAGAGGAAATTTAGATGAGTTGGAGAACGGTAGTAATTACGAAAACATCCAAGCTGGATTACAGCATGGGACACCTTGTTGTGCGTGATGTTGAAAGCACGGTAAAGGTGCATATAAGTGAAATATCCGTGCTTGTTATTGAAAGTACAGCTGTTTCGGGTATTGCCGCTCTCCTTTGTGAGCTTATCAAGAAAAAAGTAAAGGTCATATTCTGCGATGAAAAGCACAATCCTCTTTCGGAACTTACGCCATATTACGGTAGTCATGACTGCAGTCTTAAAATTAAAAGACAAATTGCGTGGAATGAAACGGTAAAGCAATGTGTGTGGACTCAGATTGTAGCCGAAAAAATTAAGAATCAAGCTAAGGTTCTTGAAATATACAAACTTCCACAAAGCAGTATGCTTATGGGTTATATAGATGAGCTTGAACTTAATGATAAATCAAACAGAGAGGGACATGCCGCCAAGGTGTATTTTAATGCCTTGTTCGGAAAATCATTCAGTCGCAATGACGAATGTCCTATAAATGCTGCTTTGAACTATGGCTACAGTATTGTTCTTTCCGTTTTTAACCGAGAAATTACAGCAAACGGATATCTCACACAATTGGGATTATTTCACGATAATATGTTTAATCAATACAACCTGAGCTGTGATTTAATGGAACCTTTTCGCCCATTTGTTGATATAGCGGTAAAGGATATGAATCCTCATAAATTTGAAAAAGAAGAGAAAATATCAATATTCAATTTGTTAAACGATGAATTCAAAATTGACGGTAGAACACAAACTTTTATAAATGCCGTGAAAATATACTGCAAAAGTGTTTTTGATGCAATAGAAGAATGTGATACCTCGCTTATAAGGTTTGCAGGAAAATGAGTTACAGATTTATGAGAATAATGGTTTTATTTGATTTGCCCGTTGAAACTCCTTTACAGAGGCATAACTACGGAAAATTCAGAAGATATTTAATAAAAAACGGTTTTATGATGATGCAGGAATCTGTGTATGTTAAGCTTGCGTTGAATCAAAATACGGCAGCGGCAATAATTGACGCTTTGAAAAAGAATAAACCGCCGGAGGGACTTGTTCAGATTTTGTCAGTTACCGAAAAACAGTTTTCAAAAATTGAGATAATTACAGGCGATTATTCAAGTGATACCGTTGACAGTGACGAAAGGTTGTTAATGTTATGAAATTTCTTTTCAAGTATATGTCGGAGCCTTTTGATTTTTCAAAAAGCAATGCGGTCACTCTTGTTATAGAAAATAAAAAACTTTTCAGACATACAATACTTTCGGTTAGTGAATGTGATTGTAATGAAATGTTTGTGTTTTCCGAAAATTTTAAGCCGCTTGATTTTTCAAAATCAGTCAAATATGTTGACAGCGTTCTTACATTTGAATTTTCTGACAGAAAAATGATGACTAAGGTAAATTCTTTTTTTGAAAATTTGTGTAATACAAAATATTTTCCGCAAATTTCAGAAATTAAAGCTTTATGTGTGAGCCTGTGCTGCGAGCTTTCTAAGGAAAATGATTATGATTTTCAGTTCTGCGAAAGTATCGAAACAATGGCATTAGTAAAATTGTTTTCATTTGCGCCTGCAGATGCCTCGGATGATAATGTCGGTCATCTTTTAAGATATTTCAAACTTATGAAAGAGTATCTTGGAATAAAGTGTTTTATTGTTCAAAATCTGCATATTTATCTTGATGACAGAGAATGTGAAAATCTTTTGGAATCCGCCGTTATGCACGGTATATATTTGCTTAACATTGAAAACTCAGTACCGAAAGAAGTTTCTGAATACGAAAAACTTGTTGTGATTGATAATGATTTGTGTGAATTTTATTGACAATCATTATACAAATGTTATAAAATAACCTTATAGATTTGCCGTGCATAGTATAGTGGGTGCATTTTATTCCCAATTTGAGGTTTGAGGTTTGAGAATAGTGTAAATCTATAAGGTAGTAAAACATTTCTGCCGGAATACGCTACAGGGGACATGTTTGAGAATAGTGTAAATCTATAAGGTAGTAAAACAAAACCCCAGCGACAAATCATCTTTAATGTAGTTTGAGAATAGTGTAAATCTATAAGGTAGTAAAACTCTGCTGGCGATAACTCCGCCCATGTTGTTGTTTGAGAATAGTGTAAATCTATAAGGTAGTAAAACTACGCAACACTTGAATACAGAAAAGCATTTGTTTGAGAATAGTGTAAATCTATAAGGTAGTAAAACAAGAGGCGGTCATAATTCACTTGGAGCAAGGGT
>ERZ780141.1946-NODE-1946-length-11132-cov-3.858626_pt1 | contig 11132 bp, 11 predicted proteins | sample MGYA00433080_ERZ780141 | MGnify/ENA primary metagenome ERZ780141 (study PRJEB29588, sample SAMEA2154047) | human gut metagenome | biome: human gut; feature: human-associated habitat; material: faeces | place: Denmark | collected 2008/2010 ... | reverse complement strand
CATATCCAGGAATAGAAGCAGAAGAAAAAGGTCAAGGAGAAGCTATTGCTAGATCTATGTTTGAAATGGCAAAGCTCAAAGTACCAATTATATCAATTGTAATTGGAGAAGGTTCAAGTGGAGGAGCTTTAGCAATTGGAGTTGCAAATAAGGTTTTTATGCTAGAAAATGCTATTTATTCAATTCTTTCACCAGAAGGTTATAGTAGTATTTTATGGAAAGACGCATCTAGGTTTAAAGAAGCTGCAGAAAAAATGAAATTAACTGCAAATGACTTATTTGAACTAAAAGTGATAGATAAAATTATAAAAGAGCCCAAAGAAAATAATGAAGAAAATTTTAAAAAAGTTTCCTATAATTTAAAAAAAGAAATACAAAAAGAGATAAAACAAATGCAAAGTTTAAATGAAGAAGAAATTGTAGAAAATAGATATGCAAAATTTAGAAATATGGGTGAGTTTAAGGAGATACAAGATGTTATTAAAGGATAAAAAAATATTAATAATGGGAATTAGAAACAAATGGAGTATTGCTTATGGTATTGCAAAATCAGCTTATGAAAATGGAGCAAAATTGATATTTACTTATATGAGAGAGGAAAATAAAGAAAAAATAGAAGAGTTAATTAGCGAATTTAAAGGTAGTAAAGCTTATGTATTAAATGGTGCATCAGAAGATGAATTAGTTAAAGAAGTATTTACAAAAATAAAAGAAGAAAATGGCAAATTAGATGGAATTGTACATGCAATTGCACATGCAAATACTGAAGATTTAAGAAATGACTTTATTTTTACAAGCAAAGAAGGATATTCTCATGCAGTAGATGTTAGCAGCTATTCTTTTGTATTAGTTGCACGAATGGCTAAAGAACTAGATATGCTAAATGAAAATGCAACTTTAGTTACTTTAACATATCATGGCTCTACTAAAGTTTTGGATGGCTATAACATTATGGGAGTTGCCAAAGCAGCACTAGAAGCTAGCGTTAGATATTTAGCAGACAATTTAGGAAAAGATGGAATAAGAGTAAATGCAATATCTGCAGGTCCAATAAAGACATTATCAGCCAAAGGAATTAAGGACTTTAGTTCAATATTAACTATTGTAGAAGAAAAAGCACCACTACACAGAAATGTAACAACCGAGCAAGTTGGAAATGTGGCAACATTTTTATTAAGCAATATGTCGGATTCAATAACAGGGCAAGTTATATATGCTGATAGTGGTTATAATATTATGGGAGTTTAATAAAAAATTGTAGTAAGGAGAGGATGATAAATGTTAAAAGGAAAAGTAGCAGTTGTAACAGGAGGTACTAGAGGAATAGGATTTGCAACTGTGAAGAAATTTTTAGAAAATGAAGCAAAAGTAGTTTTACTTGGCTCGAAGCAAGAAACAGTAGAAAAAGCAATAAAAGAATTAAAACAAATAAATTCATCTTACGAGGTGATAGGGTTTTACCCAAATTTATCAAGCAAAGAAGAAATGGATGAATTATTTAAAAAAGTAAAAGAAATATATGGGCATATTGATATATTAATTAATAATGCTGGTATTTCTTCCAAAACTAAAATAGAAGATTATACTGACGAAGAATATGAAAAGATTACTAATTTGAATATAAAATCAGTTTTTAACTGTTCAAAGGAGATAATACCATATTTAAAAGAAACAAAAGGTGTAATTTTAAATACAAGTTCTATGGTAAGTATTTACGGACAACCAAGTGGAGTAATGTATCCTACTACTAAATTTGCAGTTAATGGGATAACAAAATCTTTAGCTCGAGAATTAGCACCATATGGTATTAGAGTAAATGCAGTAGCTCCAGGAATTATCAACACAGATATGGTAGCAAAATTACCTAAAGAAATGATAGAACCATTAATAAAAACCATACCATTTGGTAGAATTGGAGAACCAGAAGATATTGCAAATGCGTTTTTGTTTTTATCAAGTAATTTGTCAAGTTATATTACAGGAGTAATATTATCTGTAGATGGACTTGCAAGAAGTTAAAAAATAAAATAAAAAATAGAGGAGGAAATTATTATGTCAGAAAAAGAAATTTTTCAAAAATTAAAAACTATAGTAGTAGATCAATTAGGAGTAAACGAAGAAAATGTAACAATGGAGGCAACTTTTGTTGATGATTTAGCAGCAGATTCTTTAGATATCGTTGAATTAATAATGAATATAGAAGAGGAATTTGATTTAGAAATTCCAGACAATGATGCTGAAAAAATTGTTACAATAGGTGATGTTGTTAAATATATAGAAGAACATAAATAGAATGTGAAAAAGAAAGGAATACTATGGAAGGGATAAAAGTAGGAAATAAAAAATCAAAATATCCTATCATTCAAGGAGGAATGGGAGTAGGAGTTTCTATGCATAATTTAGCGGGTAATGTAAGTAAGGAAGGTGGCATTGGAATAATTTCAACAGCAGATATTGGATATCAAGAAGTAGATTTTAATAAAAATCCATTGAAAGCAAATTTAAGAGCAATAGGAAATGAAATAAAAAAAGCAAGAGAAATTGCAGGAGAAGATAAAATAATTGGTGTAAATATAATGGTAGCTTTAAAAGACTATGCAGAAATTGTAAAAGAATGTGTAAAACAAAAAATCGACTTAATTATATCTGGTGCAGGTATTCCCAAGGAATTGCCTGAATATGTTAATGGGTCTACAACAAAGATTGCTCCAATAGTATCATCTTTAAGATGCTGTAAACTGATAGTAAAACATTGGATAAAAAAATATAATTATGTTCCAGACATGATAGTTATTGAAGGGCCAGAAGCTGGTGGACATTTGGGATTTAAAAGAGAAGAATTAGAAGAAGATGCTAAACCAAAATTAGAAAATATAACTAAGGAAGTTGTTGACTACATAAATGAGGTAGAAAAAGAAACAGGAAAGGATATTCCAGTAATTGCAGCAGGTGGAATATGGGATTCTACAGATATTAAAAAATTTTTAAGTTTAGGAGCAAGTGGTGTACAAATGGCAACAAGATTTGTTGCTACAAATGAGTGTGATGCTTCAATAGAATTCAAAAAAGCTTATGTTAATGCAAATGAAAAAGATGTAAAAATAATTAATAGTCCTGTTGGAATGCCAGGAAGAGCTATATGTAATAGTTTTATCAAAAAAGTAGAAAAAGAAAAATGCAAAATTGATAAATGTTATAATTGCATTAAAACTTGTAATATAATAGATAGTCCATACTGCATTACAAAAGCATTAATAAATTCTGTAAAAGGAAAAACAGATGATGGATTAATTTTTTGTGGTAGTAACATTAGCAGAATAAAAGAAATTGTTTCTGTTAAAGATTTAATGAAAGAATTGGTTTGTGAATTATAGTATTATAATAAAAATGAAATTTAGAGGTCTAAATCAAACTACCCGCGTGAACGGGTAGTTTTTTATACAAATAAGAATGTAATAAATATTGCAAAAATTATAACTAAAAGTATTAAAATCAAAATTTGTATTTCCAGTAGCATATTTATTTACATTATCAGATATTGAAAATTCACTAATTGAAAATAAATATAATGATGATGAATTATATAAATTTTATTTATCTTTAGATGCCGAAAAAGATTCAATTATAAAGCAAGCAGAAACAATAAAGTTAATTGCTTCTAAAAATTAAAGAAATGTATAAAGATACTCACAAAGAAGCCGAAAAGCATATAGTTCAATCTGATAAATCAAGAGCTTCATATTATGAAATAATTGCAAACAAAAAATGGGGAGATAAAGAAAACAATAATTAGGACATGTTCAAATTGATACAACCTGTAGAATTAAATCTATTAGATGGACAAGTTGAGCTTATTTTGAGAGCATTAGAATTAACAAGTTTTAGCATCACAAGCTGAACAAATTGATACAAAAGCTAATAATATTGATAATTTAAGTAGTTTGGGCAAGTTATTAAGTAATAATTTTGTTCAAACACAGCAAAAGAATAACTTAAAAGCTATATAGTATTTTTTCATGTATACAAAGAAATAAGTAGGGAATAGGGGAATAGTCTATTTTTAGAAATGTATAAAAGTATAAAAAAGAAATTTAAAATATTAAAATAAATTTTAAAACAGAAAAATAAATACATAAAAAATTTATTTTATATAAAATATAGAATAAAGATTTCTTAAAAGTAAAAAAATAAATTTAAAATTTAAAGTAAAAAAATTTAGTAATTAAGATTTTGTGTAAAGTTAAATTTTTCATATAATTTTTTATTAACGAACATTTGTTAATAATGATTATAAATAATTTTACATTATAATTTAATAAAATAATTTAATAAATTTTTTTATAAATATTATATAATTTTAGATTACAAATCCATAATATAATTTTATAACTATAAAGCACTAAAATCGATTTTAAGACATTTTTATATTTAATTAAACAAGTTATATGTTTATGATTAGATATGTCAATTTATAAATTTAGTGTTTATTGTATAATTTTAGTAGAAATGCTGATTTTTAGGCATTTATTAAAAAAGCTCGAAAAAGGCTAAAAAAGCGACGCACGAGAATCGATTTTAAGGCGTTTTTATTTTTTAGGCATATAACTTGTTGTTTGAATAATTGAGCAAAATATTGAAATATGGGGATTTGTGAAATTTTGATAAAAATAATCTAAAGTTATATAAATTTTTTAAAATATGTGGTTACAATAATGAAAAAAAATCCAACCAAGAATAATTAAAAATAATGAGGCTTCAGAATCAAATTTAAGAGAGCTTTATAAGAAAGTAATATAGTTTGTTGTTAAAATAAATAGCTTAAATAGTAGTAATAACAAGGACTAGCAAGATTTTGCGGGTAGGACCATATATGTATGGTTTTATATTTTGTTCCTATTCCTTTTTGCACAAAACTTTGATAATACAAACCAAATGTAATGCGTTTTTATGCACAATGGAATACATATAAAAAGTGAATTATATTTTTATAACAACATATACAATTTAGTATATGTCGTTTGTAGAAAAAAATCTTTATAATATATTGCATAATTTTAAATAAAAGTGATATACTTTTTTCAGTTAAATATTTTATTAAACGATTGGAGAATAAACAATGGATAATAGAAATGAAAAACTTATACACAATCTTATATATAATTCTATTTCTTTAAATGAAAATGAAAATATATTAGTAGAGGTAATTGGAGAAGATGGCTTAGAGCTTGCAAATGAAATTATAAAACAAGCTAAAAAAATAAACGCAAAGCCACATCTAAATATAATAAATTACGAAGATTTAAGGAATTTTTTAATAAATGCAACTAAGGAAGATATAATTGAATATGGAAAAAAAGATTATGAAATAATGAAAAAAATGCAAGCATATATAGGAATAAGTGCACCAACATCAGATAAATCTTTAAATGGCGTATCTCAAGAAAAATTAGAATTATATAACAAATATTATACTGCTTTAGTACATTTAGAACAAAGAGTTAAACATACAAAATGGTGTATTTTAAGATATCCAAACGAATATTTTGCAAAAAAAAGTAATATGACACTAAATGAATTTAAAGACTTTTACTACAATGTTTGTAATGTTGATTATAATAAAATGAAGATTGCAATGGAACCTTTGAAAGAATTAATGAATAAAACTGACAAAGTGCATATTGTAGCACCTGGAACTGATTTAACATTTAGTATAAATGGAATTCCTGCAGAAAAATATTATGGAACATTTAATATACCAGATGGTGAAGTTGCAACATGTCCAGTAAAGAATAGTGTTAATGGTTACATTACTTATAATACTAAAACAAAATATAATGATATTATATTTGAAGATATAAAATTTGATTTTATAAATGGAAAAATAGTAAAAGCAACAGCTAAGGAAAACTCTAAAGAACTAAATGAAATTCTTGATACAGATGATGGAGCTAGATATATTGGAGAATTTGCATTTGGACTAAACCCATATGTTAATAATACAATGTGTGATACATTGTTTGATGAAAAAATAAATGGAAGTTTTCATTTAACTCCAGGAATGGCACTAGAAGAAAGTGATAACGGAAATAGGTCAGCAATTCATTGGGATATAGTTAAAATTCTTAGAAAAGAATTTGGTGGTGGAGAAATTTATTTTGATGATATACTAATAATGAAAGATGGAAAATTTATATTAGAAGAGCTCAAAGAATTAAACGCTGAAAATTTAAAATAAACATTGAAACAGAGTTTTATGATTAGAACTCTGTTTTATCAATTAAAAAATAAATCATCATAATTTGAATCGTTCAATATCCATGCATTATCATATTTGATTTTATTAAGATCATCTTTAGAAATTTTTAAATAATGGTCATATTCATGTATATTTGATATTTCATTCACTGATATTATACCTTTTTTGATAACTGGTATAGAATGTGGTGTTAAAGCCATTATAAAAAAGAATGTTTTATCAATTTCATTATTCCAGGGAATACTAAATGAAATTTGAATTTTCTCATATTGAGTACCTTGAGAATTTGTATTTTCTAAATTTATATAACCTATTGTCTTGTCATAGGTAAGTTTACCTTCATAATAATATGAAGATTTATCAGCATATTTACTTGTAGATTTTACTCCATTATAAAATCTAATTTTTGTTGTATCTGAATTTTTAATATTAATTAATTCTGCAATTGATACTACTAGATGATTTTGTGTATAATAGTAAAAATATAGTTTAGGGGTATTAAATAAATTATTTTGCTTATGATTTATATTATTTTTTTTACATTGAGGAATTAATTCATCTAAATCAATATCTAAGACATTACATATCTCGATAAGAGTAATTGCATCAGGAATCACTTTTCCACTTTCATATTTACTAATAGTGGATTTAGATTTTGATATTAATTTTCCTAATTGTGTTGCAGAAATATTTCTACTCTTTCTATATTTTTTTATTTGTTCATTCAATTTAATATCTTCTAAATTATACATAAATACCTCGTTTCATAAAAATCAACAAAATTTTCAATTTTAAAGCTTTTTATAAATTATTAATAATTATTATAGCAAAAAAACGGATTTTTTCAACAAATTAGAAACAAATTGTCAAAATTGTTTCCAATTATGAAACAATAAAAAAATTGAATAATATCAAAAAGTAAGTAAAATATTAATTATAGAAATTCATTTATAAATGAACATTGAAACATGTTTTATAAAAAATAATTATTAAAATAGGAGTTGATATAATATTGAGAAAAGAAAAAGGAAAAATCCTAATTGAAGGAATGGATTTATCCGGAAAAACAACTATTACAAAATATCTGTCTGAAATTCTGAGTGTTGACAAAATTCAAAAAAGAACACTCAGCGATGAGTGCTCCATTTTTGATTTTACTGTAGCACAATCTAAAAAAGGTAAATTACACCCAGAATTAATTAATAAGCTATATACTTTAGCAATTACTGAAGATTTATATAATTATAAACCTAGAGATAATGGTATAATATTACAAGATTCATACTTTGCATTAAAAAGTTATGCTTTAATGAAACAAAAATATCCAAATACTTTAGCTAAAGAAGTTTATAAATTATTGCAACTATTTCCAAAACCTGAATTAGCATTTTACTTAACAGCTAGTACAGAAGAAAGATTAAGGAGAAATGAGAAAAGAAATAAGACTATGGCATATATGGAAAAATTGTTAGTATCCAATCCTAGAGAATTTGAAACAATTGAGAAAAATTTAAGAGATATAACTACAAGTTTATTTGATGCAGAAGTTATAAATACACAAAGTAAAAAAACAAATGAAATAGCATTGTATATAGGAAATAAAATTCAAGAAAGAAATAGAGGAGATAATGTATATGAAAGAGAATAAGTATATTGATTTATCAATATTGTTAACAAAAGATACACCTGTTTTTCCAGGAGAACCTAATATTATTTTTAAAAGACATGCAAATATCAAAGAAAATACATATAATGAACATCAAATAACTATTAACACACATTTTGGAACACATATGGACTTTCCATATCATATGATTGACGATGGAAAAAAATCAAGTGATTTTAAATTAGAAAACTTTATAGGTAAAGGGAAAGTGATTAATATCAATAATCCAGACTTGAATAGTATTGAAGATGAAGATGTATTCCTTCTATATTCAGAACATATAGAAAAAGGAATAGATAATTTATTTAATGATGTTCCAGTACTTGATGAAAATTTAGTAGACTTTTTAATAACTAAAAAGCCAAAGATGCTTCTATTAGACATTCCAACTCCTGATAAATTTCCATATCTAATACATAAAAAAATATTAGGAAATGATATACTAATAGTAGAGAACGTATGTAATATGAAATTATTAATAGATAAAAAATTTAAAGTTTATGCAATACCTTTAAATTTCGAGGAATTTGATGGTTCTCCTTGTAGAGTATTTGCGGAGGTGGAATAATGAAAGTTATTACAATAGGAGGAGTTCCTGCGGCTGGAAAAACTTATACTAGTAAGTTACTAGCAAAACAATATAATTTTATAGCATTAGAGTTTGAAACTTTAAGGTGGGATTTCTTTAATAATAATCCTGAAGAAAATTTATATAAATATACTAAACATACTTCTTTATTAGAGAATGAAAATATGAGAGAATATTATTTAAGATGTGCTTTATATGAAAATAGGATACCTTTAGAATTATTTGTTGAATGGCACAAAGCTACAATGAAGTTTATTAATAAGAAGTTATATAAAGTTATTGATGAATTAAAATCAATTAAAGCAGAAAATGATTATATAAATTTTTGTAATAAATATGAAAAATTAATAAACTATATGCCTGAATTTAAAATTTTAAATAGAGATTATGTTATATGTAGTCATGCTTTTATTAACACAATTGATTTTTCAAGAGATAAAAGAATTCGAATTGATTTCAAAGTTAATAAAAAAATTTTAATTAAAAGATTTAAACAAAGAGAGAATATAACAGAAAATACGTTTGATAAAAATATAGAATTATATTATAAATCTTATGAGGAAACTTTAAAAGATAGTGTATCCAATATATTGGATACAACTGATAAAGATATTATTGAAAAAATTAATAAATTCATTTAAAATAATTATAAATTAGAAAGGAAGTAATATCATGGATTTAAAAATTAAAACAGGAAAAGAAGAATTTCATGGAAGAACTTGTGGAATAATTAAACAAGAAAATAAATTTTTAATTATGAGAGTAAACAAAACTTCTTATTATCATATACCTGGAGGGCATATTGAAATTGGAGAAGATTCAAAGCAAGCTGTTATTCGTGAAATAAAAGAAGAAATTGGTTGTGATGTTCAAGAAACGAACTTATTTGCAATACAAGAAAATTTTTGGACAAGAGATAATAAAAAATGTCATGGAATAGAATTTTATTATATAATAAAACCTAAGCAACAATTACAAATTAAAGACTACGAAAAAATTGAAAATGATAAAGGTGAAGAAAAGTTATTAGAATTTAAGTGGGTTACTTCAGAAGAACTAAAAGATATAGATTTAAGACCTACTAATATTAGAGATATGTTAATAAATAAAGAATATCTTAAGGGGTTAACACATATTGTGAAAAGAGGGTAAATAAATGAAAGAATGTGTATTTTGCAATATTGTAAAGACTGGAGATAATAATAATGAAAAAGAAAAAAATGTTATTTTATACGAAGATGATTTAATATTAATTTCTCAAGCAACAGGTAGTCCTGTTAGAGGTTATTTAATGATAGTAACAAAACAACATATAAATGGATTTGCAGAATTATCACAAGCTGAGTTGAAACATGTAGAAGAAATTATAAATACAATTAAATTTTTTTATAAAAAATACTTTAATATTAATTCAATATTATTAGAACATGGTTCTACAGAAAATGGTAGACATCCTCAAAGCATAGTACATGCTCATTTACATTTAATTCCATTTAACTTTAATAAAGAAATTGAAGATGAACTATTTACAGAGTTACATTTGAAACAAATAGAATCATTTGAAAGCATAAAAATTAATGAAAAATTAGATTACTGGTTATATTGTGACCAAAAAGGAAAATATTATACAGAATCTAACATTTTAGATGCTCCAAGATCAATTTTTATGAATTTGATAGCAAAACAAATTAATTTACCATTACCATATGAATGGAGAAAATCAGTCACTAAAAAAGAGTATATAGATGAAATGATAAATATATTTAATGATAACAAAAAATTGTTAAAAAATATATGATGGAGTAGGGGGAAGAGCTCTATTTTCAAAATGTGCATAAATTTATAAATTTTAATTTTACAATTTTTTTTAAATTATTATTTACGATAAAATAAGGAGTAAAATATTTTGTGTAAAGTTTTAAAAATTATATAATAAAAATTTTTGAAATAGATTTTAAAAAAAATTATTTTATAAATTTTAGATTTTAAATTTTGAAATTTTTTAAATTTGAATTTTTATAAATATAAGTTCATATGTTTATGATTAGATATGCTAATTTATAAATCTAGTGTTTATTATATGATTTTTAGTAGAAGCGCTGATTTTCAGGCATTTATTAAAAATGCTCGAAAAAGGCTAAAAAAACGACACACGAGAATCGATTTTAAGGTGTTTTAATTTTTAAGACATATAGTTTGTTGTTGCAAAAATACGGCAAATATAGTGATTTGAAGATTTTAGAGATTTTTGTAAAATTTTAATATAAAAAATAATTTGAATATAAAATTATAAAGGATAAATTATAAAATCAGTTAAGATTCAATTATGAATTGAAATAAGATAAAAAATCTGGGACAAGACTAACATTATTACAATATTAAATATATAAAGTAATAACATTAGTCAAACGATATTTGATAGCAAGCTATAAGAGGGTTGTAAGTAAAGTGGTTGTAAGGCATTAAATGGTATGCCTATATATTTTACTCCTACACCTTATTGCGCAAAACTTTGATTTTGTGCAATGTTTAATATCGGATTTTGATACCCTGCATAAAGATAATTTTGAAAATTTCCTATCTCTCTTCTATCGTTATTATATATTTATGTATGTATGGCT
>ERZ780141.1937-NODE-1937-length-11150-cov-6.902028_pt1 | contig 11150 bp, 7 predicted proteins | sample MGYA00433080_ERZ780141 | MGnify/ENA primary metagenome ERZ780141 (study PRJEB29588, sample SAMEA2154047) | human gut metagenome | biome: human gut; feature: human-associated habitat; material: faeces | place: Denmark | collected 2008/2010 ... | reverse complement strand
AATATAGACCTATACTACAAAAATAAGCCACGGATATTTGCAACTGTGCCAAAATTTGTAACTTTGCCCAAAAGAAGCTGACTCCCATTCCGCCGCAGAGGGGAGCAGGCAAGGATTTGCGGTAAGTAGAAGTAAAAATAGATAAAGAAGACAAAGTAATAAAAGACATATCTTATTGTTAAACTGCGTTTGCTGTTATTCGGAACGTCTTGAAACTTGGCCGTAGATAGATTGTTAAGTAGCTGAATAAGTTTGTAAACGCCTGCGCATGGCGTGGGCGAAACTTATCTGTACTTAACGGGTCGAGGCCAAGTACCCAAGACGTGGATAGGTTAGTCCACGCTTCTTTTGGTACTTGGTCATCATGCAAACCCGTTGCTCCGTGAGACGGTATCGCCCTATTCATCCTTTTATGATATTTAATTCATTCCAGTTTATCTGGTTGTTCCCGATTGTTTTCATCGGGTATTATCTGTTTTCGTATCTTTTCGGCAATGGCAATGAGGAACGCCAGCGACAAGCAGGCAATGTTCTCCTGCTCGCGATTTCCTATGGCCTTTATGCACAGGTGAATGCGGCTTACACACTTATCCTATTAGGTGTCACTGCCATAACCTATTCCTTTGCTCTTCTTATCGAGCATTGTAAGGCTTTTGGCCAAAAGCGTTATATGGTGGCCAGTGGTATGCTGCTCGCATTGCTACCATTACTTGTATTCAAGTACTATAACTTTATTATTGGAGCGGGCAATGATTTATTTGCCAGTCTTCACATTGCTACGAAGTTGCCTGGTCTCAACTGGGCAGTTCCTGTGGGTATATCGTTCTTTACCTTCCAGGCCGTGGGGTATCTGATGGATGTGTATTATCGTCGCATCAAGGCTGAACATAACTGGTGGGACTATATGCTGTTTGTGTCTTTCTTTCCCCAAATCATGTCGGGTCCAATCAGTCGTGCAGGTGACTTGTTGCCACAGATTAAAACGCAACGGAGGTTTGATGAGAAGATGGCCTCTGAAGGTTTGCGCTGGTTCGCATGGGGATTGTTTCTTAAGGTTATGATGGCCGACCGTCTGGGGATCTATGTTGACAAGGTGCTTGAAAACTACCAGTACAACTTCGGCAGTTCCTGTCTGATAGCCAGTATATTCTATTCTTTTCAGATTTATGGCGACTTTGCAGGATATTCATTCATGGCTTTGGGGGTGGGTAAGCTCATGGGTTTCAATCTCGTGAACAATTTCCAACGTCCTTATTTGGCTGTTTCTGTGACAGACTTTTGGCGTCGTTGGCACATTTCACTTTCTACTTGGCTTCGCGACTATGTGTATATCCCTCTGGGTGGAAGTCGATGCTCCAAAGCGAGAAACTATTGGAACATCCTAGTGACATTCCTGGTGAGTGGCATTTGGCATGGTGCCAACTGGACTTTCATATTTTGGGGAGCGCTGCATGGTATTGTCCAGATAGGGGAGAAGGTGCTTGGTTGGCAAAAGTGCATGAGTACTAATCCACTTGTACGCCTCTCACGCATCGTTATCACTTTTCTGGTAGTCACTACAGCATGGATTTTCTTCCGTCAGCCAACCATAACTGATGCTTTTAATGTGATAGGCAGGATATTCACAGAGCATGGTGCTGTGTTCAAGCCCAGCAACAAGGATGTTGTTTTCTCTCTGCTTTCCATTTCCATCGTATGCTTTGCCGATATCACCAGAGAGTTCTTTCCGGCCTCGGTGAACCGATGGAAAAGCGCTTCCATTGTGTTGCGTTGGACCACCTATTATATTCTGATGCTTCTCACGCTTCTTTGTGGCGTGTTTGATTCCAGTCAGTTTATCTATGTCAGCTTTTAAAAGTAAAGGATTATGAAGAGGTTTTTGATAAAGGTTAGTGTGTTCCTGATAGGTCTGGTCATGTTTGACTTCATGGTAGGAATGTGCTGTCGCTATCTGGTGAATCATGCAAAAGGTGGCGACACAGGGCTTAACAACTATATCTGTCACAAGATGACCGAGGAGTTTCTTATCTTTGGCTCTTCCCGAGGAATGCATCATTATGACCCAAGCATCATCACAGACAGTCTGAATATGTCCTGTTGGAATTGCGCTCGGGACGGCAACGGAATCATTCTGATGTATGGTCGTTACCACATGTTGAGTGCCAGGTATGTGCCTAAAGTGCTTGTTTATGATGTGTGCACATCGTTTGACCTTTTGGAGGGAGACAATCATAAGTACCTGGGAGGCATGCGTTATTATTATGATGAGCCTGGCGTTGATTCCATCTTTTGGGCTGTGGATAAGAAAGAAAGGGTAAAGATGCTGTCTAATTGTTACCGTTACAATTCCCAGTGGCTTCAACTGATTTCTGACAACATTCATCCTCTCCAGTCTGATGACAAAGGTTATCGTCCAATGGACAAACGGATGACTTATGCGCCAGAGAAGCAGGAGAAATCAGAAGAACCACAGTATAAGTATGACGCACTTAAATTTCATTATTTAGAAAGGCTGATAGAGGAATGTAATCAACACGGCACAAAGCTGGTGTTTGCCATTTCTCCATCCTTTGGTGCAGACGATGATAGAGGTTATAATCCTCTAAAAGAACTGTGTGCACGTTATGACATTCCCCTTATCAATCATTTCTGCGACCCGGAATTCACCAGTAGCACGGAGTATTTCTATGACTCTGTTCACTTGAACCGTACAGGTGCCACAAAATATACAAAGAAGTTGATTGGGGAGTTGAAGGAACTCCTTTTGCAGGAATGACAGATCTATAGATTGCAGAGGCAGACTTCAGATGAAACATAAGGTTCATCCGACAAATGCGTAGGTGTGATACAGAAAGAAAATGATTCAAGAAGAAGGTGCCCAAGATTTTATTTCTATCCTTGGCTACCCCTAACTGAAAAAACAGAACGACGTTCCCTGCGATACGGATGTGAATCTTGGCAGAATTCAAGCAGTACTACTTACTTTGCCAATGAAGTAGTACTGCTATCGCCAACGAAGTACTACTTCTATCGCCCATGCAGTACTACTTCTTTTTTTACCGTTTTGATACACTTTACACTTTTCTTGTTGTTTTACTGAATTACTTCACTCTCATTTTATTCCCTTACTGAATGACTTTACAATACAGGAAAAGCATTCCTACCTGATAAAGACTACGCATTTGTCGGATGAACCAAACTATACATTATATTGTCACCGATAGCAATGTTGCATGTGTAAATGAAAGCAGAACAGAACTGTTTGGAGAATAGCTTGAGGGGCGGTTCCCTTGGAAGTGATGAAATGAAACGGAAATAAGGGCACCCGTTAGTTACCATGAATACGCAAATGGACGTATCCGCAAGTGACAAAATCAAAATAAACGTCATGGAAAATGCTTCCATAGATGTGATTTTGTGCTGCCAAAATGCGCTCTTGGCTTCTGTGTGTGCAACTATCTGGTGCCCTTATGAGCGGAGGCCAACAGTATGGCCTGTGGGAATCGAATTCGAGTGCCTGGCCTCTGACTATGCTGATGGTCAGAGGCCAGCACCCGGTGGTCGTGCATCAATGAGAATACTCGTCCTTGGTGAAGCGAAGCGTCATGAGCGTTTTGCCTGTCTGTTCGCTCCTGTAGATACGAGTGATGGTGACACCCTGGTCCTTGAGGTCCTTCTGCTCAATGTTGTTTTTGAGTTCGGTCAGATAGGAGTCGTGCAACTCCCTCACCACCTCATCAGAGTAGAGACTGTCCAGGTCGAGTGCTCCTTTGACGGTGAAGTGATAGGTGTATTCCTTCTCTCCCGCACGGTAAGTGGCGCTGTCGAGTGTGGTGTATGGGTCGATGTCATGCGGGCAGTTCTTGGCGGTGAACTCCCTGGCTTCTCTTTCCAACTTTTGGTCCATTGTCTCCTTGCAGCCGCACACCAGTGTGAGCAGCGCTGCAAGTCCGGCGGAAATGAATGTCTTGCTTCTCATTTAAATATATAATATGTGTAATGTCTTGCTTCGGGTCACTTCTTCAGATACTGGCTGAAGAACTTCCAAACCTCCTCGCCTGTATCCATGTCGGCACGGAACCAGTTGTGGCCTGCCCCGATTACCTCATAGAGCCACACATCATTGTGTGTCTTGTGATTCACGTAGCGGTGGTGCACAATCATGTGGCCGTTCTTCTCGAAGGATTTTCCCTTGACAGTATCGGTGGGTAGAGCCACACAGCCGTTCTTCTCCACGATATAGCTCACAGCCTCGAGCACACCATAGTACTGTCCCCAGCCGAGCGTGTTGCCGAGATCACCTTCCCAAGTGGATAATGCATCCTTGGTGCCATGAATCTCCATGAAAGGTATGGGCTTGGTGGGCACACGCTCCTCGCGCATCCAGGTGATGGTGATACCAGCCAGAGAAGCCAGTGCACGGAATGCGTTCTGCTTCTGATAGTTCATCAGGAAGCACAAATCACCACCGTTTGACATGCCTGTAAGGAAGGTGTTGGCCTTGCTCAGGTTGTATTTCTTCTGCACGAACTTGGCCAGCCTGACCATTGTCTGCACGTCGTCAGGCTCGAAACCTTCCTGGCTGGGGTAGCGTACGTTCCATCCTGGCTTGCCTGTCTTGTCCTTCAGACCCTTGGGAACACAGAGTGCGAAGCCGTGTTTGACAGCCGCATCATTCATCCAGGTATCCACGGGAGCACTGCTGCCGTAGCCGTGCAGGACAAATACGAGGGGAGCCTGAGCAGGCAGATTGTCGGGCAAGAACATCTGGAAGTGACGCATGAATCCACCCACCTCGAGAGAGTCGGCAACGACCCTTTGTGCGCACACCTGCTGTGTGACGCCTCCTGTAAGGCCAAGAACGGCCATCAGAATAAATCCGAAGAATTTTCTCATCGGTTTGATTGTTTCAGTGCAGCACGTAGCTGCCATTGCTAATGTTGATTTGTTATATGTTTCTGCAAAGTTAGCAATTTATTTCTGTTCCGATGACAGACTTTGCGAGAAAAGTCGGAAGCGGAGTCGCGTAACCATGAGACCAACGACAGATTTGGGTGAATGAAGAAAGATGAGAAGTTTGTTGGCTATATACTTTCCCGTGTGCTATAAAAGTACTACTTTTGCATGACCTTAGGCTGAGACGGCCCTGTGAGAGCCCTAATTGGCTCACATACGGCCCGAAGGCACGAGACAGAAAGATTGAACTGCACATCCAATACAATAATATAAGCAAATGGAACAACTTAAGCATGAGTGCGGAGTGGCCATGATACGCCTGCTCAAGCCCTTGGAGTATTATCAAGAGAAATACGGCACGTGGATGTACGGGCTCAACAAGCTTTACCTCCTGATGGAGAAGCAGCACAACCGTGGCCAGGAAGGCGCGGGACTGGCTAGCGTAAAGATGGAGGCAGCACCCGGACAGGAATACATGTTTCGTGAGCGTGCGCTTGGAAGCGGTGCCATCACCGAGATTTTCCAGAACGTGCAAAAGCAGTTTGCCAACTATTCACCCGAGCAGTTGTCGGATGTATCCTTTGTGAAGGAGAATCTGCCATTTGCTGGTGATATATATATGGGCCACCTCCGGTATTCGACGACCGGCAAGAGTGGCCTTTCTTATGTGCATCCCTTCATGCGCAGAAACAACTGGAAGGCCAAGAACCTGTGTCTGTGCGGCAACTTCAACCTCACCAACACCGATGATGTGTTCAATGAGATAGTGGCCAAAGGTCATCACCCCCGCATCTACAGCGACACTTATGTGATGCTGGAACTGATGGGACACAGACTGGACAGAGAGAGCGAGCGCGTGTATAACATCGCTCTGGACAGAAAGCTTGAAGGCTTGGACATCACCCACTTCATAGAGAAGAATATCGACGTGCGCAATGTTCTGCACACGAGTGCGCCTCTCTTTGACGGTGGTTATGTGATATGCGGCTTCACCGGAAGCGGTGAGATGTTCAGCATGCGTGATCCTTGGGGACTGAGACCGGCTTTCTGGTACCGCGATGAGGAAGTTGTAGTGCTGGCCAGTGAGCGTCCTGTGATACAGACTGCCTTCGACCTGGAGACCGATCAGATACAGGAGTTGGCTCCTGGACAAGCTCTCACCGTGCGTCGCAACGGAGAAGTGAGCCTCACTCAGATACTTCAGCCCGGTGTGAAGAAAGCTTGTTCCTTCGAGCGCATCTACTTCAGCCGAGGAAGTGACCGCGATATATATAAGGAGCGCAAGGCGCTGGGTGAGCAGTTGACAGAACGCATCGGTGAGGCTGTTGACGGTGATATCGCCCACACGGTGTTCAGCTTCATCCCCAACACAGCCGAAGTGGCATTCTACGGCATGCTGGACGGATTCAAGAAGAAGCTCAATCACCAGAAGGCACAAGAACTCTTCGAACTGACCCAAGACCACCAGCCCACCATCGAGGAAATCAAGCAGGTGCTACGTCCATACATCAGAAGCGAGAAGGTTGCCATCAAGGACATCAAGTTGCGCACCTTTATCACCGAGGGCAACAGCCGCAATGATCTGGCAGCGCATGTGTATGACATCACCTACGGCAGTCTGGAACCATACGTGGATAATCTGGTTGTCATTGATGACAGTATCGTGCGCGGAACCACTTTGAAGGAGAGTATCATACGCATCCTGGACCGCTTGCATCCCCGCAAGATAGTGCTGGTGAGTAGCAGTCCGCAGGTTCGCTATCCCGACTATTACGGCATCGACATGTCGCGCATGGATGAGTTTATTGCTTTCAGAGCAGCCATCGAACTGCTGAAGGAGAGAAAGCAGGAGCACCTCATCGATGATGTGTATGCCAAGAGCAAGGCTCAGTGCGAGTTGCCAGCCAACGAAATGGTGAACTACGTGAAGGAGATATACGCACCCTTTGCCGATGAGGAGATTTCCGAGAAGATGGTGGAGATGCTTCGTCCCGCAGAGGTGACCACACCGATAGAGATTGTATATCAGACTCTGGACGGCTTGCATCGCGCCTGTCCTGCACATCTGGGCGACTGGTACTTCAGCGGCGACTATCCCACACCTGGTGGCGTAAAGCTTCTGAACTTGGCTTTCATAGACTATTACGAGAATATCTATTCAAAGAAATAAATGAACAGAAAGGTTACACTGAGACTGGAAGACGGAACGGAGTTTCATGGCACTTCGTTCGGTTACGAGAAACCTGTGGCAGGAGAGGTGGTGTTCAATACCGCTATGATGGGTTATCCCGAGAGTTTGACCGACCCCTCCTATGCCGGACAGTTGATGACACTCACCTTCCCGCTGGTTGGCAACTATGGAGTGCCACCCTTCACATTCGAAGAGAATGGACTTCCCACTTTCATGGAGAGCGAGAAGATACACGTGCGTGCCATTATCGTGAGTGATTACAGCCGTGAGTTCAGCCACTGGAACGGAGTGGAGACTTTGGCTGACTGGCTCAAGAGAGAGCAGGTGCCTGGCATCACAGGTATTGATACACGCCAGCTGACCAAGGTACTGAGGGAACACGGAGTGATGATGGGCAAGATTCTCTTTGATGACATGCCCGACGAAGTGCCCGAGGCAGATTATGCAGGCGTCAACTTTGTAGATCAGGTTTCCTGCCGCGAGGTAATCAAGTACAACGAGGGTGCTGACAAGAAGGTGGTGCTGGTGGATTGTGGCGTGAAGGCCAACATCCTGCGCTGCCTGATTCGCCGCGGTGTGGAGGTTATCCGTGTACCCTGGAACTACGATTTCAACGAGCTGGAGTTTGACGGTCTGTTCCTTGCCAACGGTCCCGGTGATCCTGAAACCTGTGAGGTGACTGTGCAGAACATCCGCCGCTTCCTGGCCAATCCCGTGGTGCGTCCCTGTATGGGCATCTGCATGGGCAACCAGCTCCTGAGCAAGGCTGCCGGTGCAAGAATCTACAAACTGAAGTATGGTCACCGCAGTCACAACCAGCCCGTGCGCAAGGTAGGTACTGAGACGTGCTTCATCACCAGCCAGAATCACGGCTATGCAGTGGATTCATCTTCTCTGCCTGCTGATTGGGAGCCTATGTTCGTGAACATGAACGACGGCAGCAACGAGGGTGTGCGTCACAAGAAGAACCCCTGGTTCTCGGCACAGTTCCACCCCGAAGCTTGCTCTGGTCCAGTGGATACAGAGTATATGTTTGACGACTTTGTGAAACTTCTCTAATATAGATATCATGGTAGATAGCAACATAAAGAAAGTCCTGCTGCTCGGTTCGGGCGCACTGAAGATTGGAGAGGCCGGAGAGTTTGACTACTCTGGCTCACAGGCACTCAAAGCCCTGCGCGAGGAGGGTATCAAGAGTGTACTCATCAACCCCAATATCGCTACGGTTCAGACCAGCGAGGGAGTTGCCGATCAGATTTACTTCCTGCCGGTAACACCTTATTTCGTGGAGAAGGTAATCGAAAAGGAGCGCCCGCAAGGTATCCTGCTTGCCTTCGGAGGCCAGACTGCCCTCAACTGCGGAGTGGAGCTCTACAAGAGCGGAGTGCTGGAGAAGTACGACGTGAAGGTTCTGGGTACTCCCGTACAGGCAATCATCGACACCGAAGACCGTGAGCTCTTTGTGGAGAAACTCGATGAAATCGATGTGAAGACCATCAAGAGCCAGGCATGTGAGAATATTGAAGACGCCCGCAAGGCTGCCAAAGAGTTGGGCTATCCCGTCATCATCCGTGCTGCTTATGCACTGGGCGGACTGGGTTCTGGTTTCTGCGACAACGAGGAGGAACTGGACCGCATCGCTGAGAAGGCCTTTGCTTTCTCTCCCCAGGTGCTGGTGGAGAAGAGCCTCAAGGGCTGGAAGGAGATTGAGTACGAGGTAGTGCGTGACCGTTATGACAACTGCATCACGGTGTGCAACATGGAGAACTTCGACCCTCTGGGTATCCATACGGGCGAAAGTATCGTGATAGCACCCTCACAGACACTGACCAACAGTGAGTATCATAAACTGCGTGCTCTGAGCATCAAGATTATCCGTCACATCGGTATCGTGGGTGAGTGCAACGTGCAGTATGCCTTTGACCCCCAGAGCGAGGATTATCGTGTGATTGAGGTAAACGCCCGCTTGAGCCGTAGCTCTGCATTGGCCAGCAAGGCAACAGGTTATCCCTTGGCATTTGTAGCTGCCAAGTTGGGTCTGGGATACGGCTTGTTTGAGCTGAAGAACTCGGTGACAAAGACCACCAGCGCATTCTTTGAGCCTGCTCTTGACTATGTGGTATGTAAGATACCCCGTTGGGACCTCGGAAAGTTCCGTGGTGTGGATAGAGAGTTGGGCAGCAGCATGAAGAGCGTAGGTGAGGTGATGGCCATCGGACGCACCTTCGAAGAGGCTATCCAGAAGGGTCTGCGCATGATCGGACAAGGAATGCACGGTTTCATCGAGAACAAGGAACTTGTAATCGAAGATATCGACAAAGCCCTGAAGGAGCCTACCGACAAGCGTATCTTCATCATTGCAAAGGCAATGGCACAGGGATACACCATCGACCAGATACATGATCTGACGAAGATTGACAAGTGGTTCCTGCAGAAGCTGAAGAACATCTACGACATTGACAACCGCCTTCATCAGTGCGCCAACATCAATGTGCTGGAGGCTGATTTGCTTCGTGAGGCTAAAATATACGGTTTCACCGACTTTCAGGTGGCTCGTGCTTTGGGCATGGAGCAGGAGATAGATCTTGAGGATGCTACACTGGCCGTTCGCGCCAAGCGTAAGCAGATGGGCATCCTGCCTGTAGTGAAGCAGATTGATACACTGGCTGCCGAGTATCCCGCACAGACCAACTATCTGTACCTTACCTATAGCGGTGTGGCTCATGATATCACCTTCGAGTCAGACAAGAGAAGCATCGTAGTGCTCGGAAGCGGTGCATACCGCATTGGTTCATCGGTTGAGTTCGACTGGTGTGGTGTGCAGGCACTCAATACGATACGCAAGGAAGGTTACCGCAGCGTGATGATCAACTACAACCCCGAGACGGTTTCTACAGACTATGATATGTGTGACCGCCTCTACTTTGACGAGTTGACATTCGAGCGTGTGATGGATATCCTGGACCTCGAATGCCCGAAGGGTGTGGTGGTAAGCACAGGTGGACAGATTCCCAACAACCTTGCCATGAAGCTTGATGCCCAGCGTGTGCCCATTCTTGGCACTCAGGCCAAGTACATCGACAATGCTGAGGACCGTGATAAGTTCAGCGCTATGCTTGACCGCATCGGTGTTGACCAGCCCGAATGGAGTGCACTGACCTCAATGGAGGATGTACAGGTGTTCATCGACAGAGTAGGCTTCCCCGTGCTGGTAAGACCATCATACGTGCTCAGTGGAGCCGCTATGAACGTCTGCTCAAACCAGGACGAACTGGAGCGCTTCCTGAAGCTTGCGGCAAATGTGTCCAAGAAACATCCCGTGGTAATAAGCAAGTTTATGCAGAACACCAAGGAGGTGGAGATGGATGCAGTGGCAAGAAACGGCGAAATCATCGCTTATGCCATCAGCGAGCACATCGAGTTTGCCGGCGTGCATAGTGGTGACGCTACCATCCAGTTCCCTGCTCAGAAGCTGTATGTGGAGACTGTAAGACGCATCAAGAAGATAAGCGCACAGATAGCCAAGGAACTGAACATCAGCGGTCCCTTCAATATCCAGTATCTGGCACGTGACAACGAAATCAAGGTTATCGAGTGTAACCTGCGTGCGAGCCGTAGTTTCCCGTTCGTGAGCAAGGTGTTGAAGATCAACCTCATCGAACTTGCCACTAAGGTGATGCTTGGTCTGCCAGTGGAGAAACCCCACAAGAGTTTCTTCGACTTCGACTATGTGGGTATCAAGGCCAGCCAGTTCAGCTTCAACCGTCTGCAGAAGGCTGACCCCGTGCTGGGTGTTGACATGAGCAGTACCGGCGAGGTAGGTTGCCTGGGCGACGACGTGAATACGGCTCTGCTGAAGGCTATGCTGTCTGTCGGTCATCGCATTCCCAAGAAGAGCATCCTGCTCTCAACAGGTACAGCCAAGGATAAGGCAGCCATGCTGGATGCTGCACGCACGCTCATCGAACATGGTTACGAACTGTATGCTACCGGCGGGGGGGGG
>ERZ780141.1936-NODE-1936-length-11151-cov-2.830029_pt1 | contig 11151 bp, 10 predicted proteins | sample MGYA00433080_ERZ780141 | MGnify/ENA primary metagenome ERZ780141 (study PRJEB29588, sample SAMEA2154047) | human gut metagenome | biome: human gut; feature: human-associated habitat; material: faeces | place: Denmark | collected 2008/2010 ... | reverse complement strand
CCGCTGGCGGAGTTTTTTTATCTGGTTTACTAAGCCTTTTCTTCTTTATGGATAAGGGAAATAAAAAGGAAGATTTCTATCTCCCAAGCCTTTGGAGTTATCTCCATAGCCTTTGGAGTTAACTCCATAAGCTTGGGAGTTAACTCCAAAGGTTATGGAGATAGAATACAAACGTTCAAAAAGGCTTAGCCATAAAGAAAAAAACATTAACCAAACGGTTGAAAACATATCATCAGTCATTAACACCTCACTGACTGCCCGCTCATTCCGTCTGCTCCTTCGGCCAGTTCACTAGATACAGAATTTCCGTAGCACGGGTGAAAGCCGTATACAGCCAACGGAAATAATCCGGAGTCAACATATCCTCCGTCATATAACCCTGATCCAAAAAGACCCGTTTCCACTGGCCACCCTGCGCTTTGTGACAAGTAACGGCATACGCATATTTCACCTGCAAGGCATTGTAATGAGGATCGGCTTTCATTTTCTTCATCCGCTCACGTTTCACTGTTATATCAGCATAATCCTCCAATACCGAATAAAACAACTTGTCATTCAATTCTTTAGGCAGTGCGGGTGTTTCAGTATGCAAGGTATCCAACAAAAGTTTCACCTCCAGTTCCATACCATCATAGTCGGGGAACGCCAGCACCACATCGGCAAAACGAAAGCCGTATGCCTCACGCACCCGACGGACACGGCGAACCACAGCTATATCTCCATTGGCTATAAAATCAATCTCCTTACAACCCTCCGTCCAAAAATAGTTATTCTTCGCCACCATCAGCAGGTCACCGCTGTTCAGCTCATCCTCCCGAAACAGAATCGTATTCCTAATTCCCTTATTATAAATATTCGCCCGTTTATTGGAACGGCAGACCACAATCGTTTCGTCCATACCTGCCTGACCGTAACAATCATTGATTACCTCAATCAGCTCACTACCAGAAACCATCCGGATATCCGGAAACCCTTCCACACGGACAGAAGGCAAAGTGAGAAAATTTTCCTCGGATATGTAGCGGCGCAATTCTGTCGCATTCCAAAGAATCCCCGAATCATGCATCTGACGAACCACCTCAGTGAGCTGCGCCTCATATACTTCCATGCCATACCCGCGTAACTTATCGGCCGAAAGAGCCGGACTCTCCTCCTCTCCCACCGGAGGAAGCTGCGCCGTATCTCCTATCAGCATCAGACGGCAACCTGTTCCGGCATATACATATTGAATCAAGTCGTCCAGCAAACGCCCTGTACCAAAGACCGCCCCCGCCAATCCGTCATTAGCGATCATCGACGCCTCATCCACAATAAACAAAGTATGCTGATGCAGGTTATCATCCAAAGAAAAGTTGTCCAGGTCATTTGAAAAGTTGCGCTGGCGGTAAATCTTCTTATGGATAGTATAAGCCGGATGCTGTGCATAATGTGAAAAGACTTTAGCCGCCCTTCCCGTCGGAGCAAGCAGAACACACTTTTGCTGTAACTGGTCCAAGGTCTTCACCAATGCTCCGATAAGGGATGTTTTACCCGTACCGGCATATCCCTTTAAGAGAAAAACCGAGTCCGATTGGTGGAAAAAGAGAAAATCTGCTAAAAATTTAACAGCTTTTTCTTGTTCTAAAGTTGGTTTATATAGAAAATTTCCCTTAATTTGCTGCACTAAATAACTATTAATCATAATTGCGTAATAAAAAGTTCCTTGAACTGTGCGTTATTAGATTTATTTGTTTTATTTTTGCGATGCGAATATAAACTAAAAAAAACACATATTTATCATGAAAACAGTTATTAATATTGTATTGGCTGCTTGCGTTATCGGTTTGATATACGTTTGCTACGGCAGTATCATGGGACCGATCAACTTCGATGACGCTAAAAAGACTAGAGAGAAACAAGTTATTGCACGCTTAATTGACATCCGTAAGGCACAGTTGGAATACCGTAACCTGCACAATGGACGATATACTGCAAGCTTCGACACCTTGATTGATTTCGTCAAAACTGCAAAACTTCCGTTTGTAAAGAAAGAAGGAGTTTTGTCTGATACACAACTGGAAGCCGGTATGACTGAAAAGAAAGCGATGGCAATCATCAACAAAGCCAAAAAGACCGGTAACTGGAAAGAAGTTGAAAAAGAAGGTTTGATGAACTTCAAACGTGATACTTTATGGGTTGCCGTAACAGATACAATCTATGCTCCGGGCTTCAACGCAGACTCTTTGAGATATGTTCCCTTCGGAAACGGCGTACAATTTGAGATGGTTACCCGCAGCGATACTACCAAATCGGGTGCTCCTTTGAACTTGTTCCAAGCTCAAACTCCGTATGAAACATATTTGGGCGGCTTGAATACTCAAGAATTGGCTAACCTTAAAGACCTTCAGACCAAATTGGGTAAATATTGCGGTTTAAGAGTGGGTGATATCGAACAGCCTAACAATAACGCAGGTAACTGGGAATAAGAATGACTGAACGTATCGATTTTACAAAATCGGAACAATATACATTATCCATCCGCCTCAGTGCGGATGGATTTTCTTTTTCTATATTCAATCCGCTCGGCGAAGGCAGATTTTCTTTCCACAAGCACGGAGTGGACGATTCCCTGTCCCTCACTGCCAACCTGAAACAGGCTTTCCGCGAAACGGACTGGCTGAAGAATCCTTTCCGCCGTATCAATGTCCTTATGGCAGGCAAGCGCTTTACATTCATTCCGTTGGAATTCTGTATGATTCCCCCCGTTTCACACCTGTTCCTTTAGAATTATTCGAAGACGAACAAATGGATACTGTTTTCTATCATAATTTTCCTAAAGGAAATAACGAGATTGTACTTTGCAATGTCCTGGGAAGAAGCAATGTGGTAATACTTTTTGCTATGGACAAACATACCCATTTGTTACTGACTGAACATTTTCCTACAGCTCGTTTCTTCTCCACCGCCAGCCCGCTGACTGAATATTTCGCCCGGAAAAGCCGGTTGGGTAACAGCCGGAAACTATATACATACATACGCGAGCAACAAATGGAAGTTTTTTGTTTTGATAAGGGCAACTTATTACTGATCAACTCATTTCCATGCAAACAAACCACAGACCGTGTGTATTACCTATTATATGTATGGCAACAATTAAATTATAATCAGGAAAGAGACGAGCTGCACTTGACAGGAATATTAGAGGACAAAGAAGAATTACTGAAAGAGTTGCGCAATTATCTGCGCCAGGTATTCGTCATCAGCCCCAAAGCGGAATTCAACCGCTCCGAGATAAGTAAAATAGAAGAGATACCTTTTGACATGCAAACCTTATTATTATGCGAGTAATCAGCGGTATATACAAACGGCGCCGTTTCGATGTGCCTCATACATTCAAGGCACGTCCGACAACGGATTTCGCCAAAGAGAACCTTTTCAATGTATTAAGTAACAATTATTTTGACTTCGAGGACGGAGTTACAGCCTTGGACCTTTTCGCCGGTACGGGCAGCATCAGTATAGAACTGGTTTCACGCGGTTGTGACCGGGTTATTTCAGTAGAAAAAGATCCCCAGCACCTTTCTTTCATCTCACAGGTGATGCGTGAAGTGAAGACTGACAAATGTTTTCCTATCCGTGCTGATGTCTTTAGATTTATAGACAAATGCAGCGAGCAATTTGATTTCATCTTCGCCGACCCTCCATACGCCTTGAAAGAGTTGGAAAGCATCCCCACCCGTATTTTCGAAAGCGGGATTTTAAAGGAAGACGGATTACTGGTACTGGAACATGGCAAAGAGAATCATTTTGAGGATGACCCCCATTTTATTGAGCGCCGTGCATATGGCAGTGTGAACTTCTCTTTCTTCAAAGCAACGGTGCCAGCAACCGGACAATAGATTCTTGTGCTTTTTGATACCAAGGACGCTTTATCCATGTTTTTCTCTGCAACAGGATGGCGTCCTTCTGGTCTTGCAGGAAAATACCTTTCAACAGCAATGCTGAGGACGGATCATACATAAAGGCATTCACCTCAAAATTATGCTCAAAGCTACGGAAGTCCATATTTGTAGAACCTACCGTAGAAAGAGTATCATCACTGACCATCAGCTTGGAATGCAAAAAACCTTTCTGATAAAGGTAAATCCTGACACCCGCACGCATGATATCATCCAAATAAGATAACGAACCTAAATGTGTTATCCATGTATCGGCACGTGCCGGTATCATAATGCGAACATCCACGCCTGCCAAAGCTGCCGTTTTCAATGCCATCAGAATAGGTTCGGTAGGCAACAGGTAAGGTGTTTGTATATAAAAATACTTTCGGGAGCTGCTGATAGCTATCAGTAGCCCTTGCATAATATCCCGCCATTCGCCTACAGGATCGGAAGTGACAATCTGTATCAGAGCCTTTCCAAAGATTCCGACTTCGGGGAAATAACGGGAGGAAGTGATAAGGGTACGGTCTACTACATACCAATCGGTCAAAAAAGCAGTCTGTAACCCATATACCGCTTTTCCTTCTATTTTAATGTGAGTATCCCGCCATATCCCCCATGGAAAGCCTTTCATATAGCGCAAAGCAATGTTCATCCCTCCCGTATAAGCCACACGACCGTCGATTACTACTATTTTACGGTGATTACGATAATTTACCTTACTGGTAAATAAAGGAAAACGGACTTTCAAAAAACTGCGTGCCTCAATACCTGCTCCCCGCATTTCATCAAAAAAAGCATGGGGAACTTTCCAGCAGCCCACATCGTCATATAGTAAACGCACTTCTACTCCCTGCCGCGCTTTATCTATCAACAAATCGCGCAGCAACCTGCCTGCCGGATCATCCTCAAAAATATAAAACTGCAAATGGATGTGATGCTTTGCCTTACTGATTTCTTTCATCAATGAATACAGCATGGAATAACCATCCGTAAAAACTTCCGTCGCATTTCCTTCAAAGGGCAAAGCATTATTCACTTTCCGGAAAAAACGCATCAACTGGTGCTGTTCATCAGGACACTTAAACGCCTTTTGCGCCTGGTATTCTGCCATGGGACGTTTTATGAGACGGGTGAACCCTTTCTTGCTGATCAATTTCTCCTTACGTGTGCTTCTGCCGAAAAAGAAATAGAACACAAGCCCCACAATGGGCAGGAAAAAGAGCACAAGTACCCATGCCATTGTTTTAACGGGATTACGATTATCAAGTATCACTATAAAGATAGTTCCGATGATAATCACAAAATAAAGCACGTTAAAAGCAACAGCAAAGATTTCATTAAAGATACTCCACTCTACCATATAATTCCAGTAATTTACTTATAAGCAAACTTATAAAAAAAATCCCAACCTATAACAATATAGATTGGGAAAAGATTAAGATATAGTTTCATTTAAAAAGGACGCCGGCCATGTCTTCCCGGACCGGGACCAAAACCGGGACCGCCGAATCCCCTATGGCTATTCATCATCTTGTCACGGGCGGCTTTACTTCCAAAAATATTCAGACGATAGATAAAATGTACCATACAATAACTGTTGATACTGTTGTATTCGGTAACCGAACGTACATCCGCAGTCAAAGAACGGCTGATATTGCTCTGTTGTTTTAAGATGTCGTACATTTCAAAACTAACAGTTGCAGCTCCTTTCAATAGACTTTGTGCTATTTGGGCATTCCAAATCAGTTCATTATTGTTCAAACTGGCATCATCATATCCTCTACGGGACTGGTTGGTGATATTAGTAGACAATGTCATCTGCCATGGTAAAGTGACATTGGTACTCGCTCCATATGAGAATGTATAAGGATTCTGGTTCTTTTCAGGACGCAGCTTGCTACGTTCCGCTGTATACTCAATAGAACCATTCAATGAAAATTCAAACCAGTCATTCCGATAGGACCCATTCAGATTCTCCGCCAAAGTCAAACCGGTAGTCGTATTCTTATCATCATGCAATGTTTCCTTATTGTATAAGAACGCTACCTGATTCCGGTAGCTCACACGAGAAAAAGAATTTATAGTAAACTTTTTATTCTTCAAAGCCGAATTAAAACCGAACATACCAAACGCATTCCAGTTTCCATTGATATTCTGAGGAGTTGAAGTAGTACCACCCGTATTCTCATCATATACCGTACTATTACTGATACTATTCTGAGTAGCAGTGAAATTTACATGAGTCATTATGCCACGCTGCTTCTCGGCATTATAGGTGTTATAAAACAAACGCATGGTATGGGCAAACGAAGGCTTCAAACCTGGATTACCCACACGGATATTCAACGGATTGGAATTATCGACAATCGGCAACAGGTTTTCCATACTAGGCTGACTACTACGCCCACGATAAGTGATACGCAACTGACTTACTTTGGAGAAGCGATAACGAAAATCCAGATTCGGAGCAAAATTAAATACCGTTCTTGTGGTATCAGTCATGTAATCTCCCTTCTTATAGGACAATTTCGTATTTTGAGGCTGTAAGGACATGCCGGCACTCAACTGATATTTCTCCCGGATAAATCGTAGTCCCAAAGAAATATCATGATTAAAGTATTTATATTCAGCATCCTTACTCAAGCTATCCACATAAGCAGTTTCATAGTTTTCGGGTAATCCGTCATTTATATCCCAAGGATACCCCAAATCGTATGTCGATTTATCACTCTTGCTATTCTTATATTGGAATCTATAACTAAATTGCAGGAAAGTAGCCCGTGCTATAGGTTCGCTATAAGTAAACTGTGCTGTATAATTATAATTTTTAGTAGGCATCGTAATGTATTGATTACGATGTTCTATAGAATCCCCTCCTAAATAGTTCTTTATCTGATAATAACGGGTTTCCGATTGAGCATACTGATCGCTGTCATCATCTCCATATCCAAATGAACCACGGAATGTAATGTTACGTCCCTCATTATTCAGTTTCCGGTTCAGCTGCAATGTTGCATTAGCCGACAAACTATTTGATTTGGACAGATTATGTTCATTGGTAGCATTAATGCGAGTATCCCTTAACGGATCATCAGACTCTATATTGTCAAAGTTCAAATAATCATTGGGATTTACCACATACTGATAAGGATCCTCATTAAAAGTACCTGACTCTGCAACTGAAGCTCCCCTTGTCTTGTCATAAGAAACATTCGGCCGGAAAATAATATTGGTCATTGAATCGGGACGCCATTCCATACGGAAATCTGCCTTGAAACCTGTTTCCTTATTACTATTGGCTTTGTTTGAATTGGAATAAGAATCCCCCGACTGCAAAAAACGCTGTGAAGATCCGACTGTTACTACATCTGCATCACGATAGTTGTAACGCATACTACCTCCCAATTCCAGTTTTTCTGTTTCTGTAGCAAAATTCGCTCCTAGCATTTTAGTCGCGTTCAATCCATTGTTACGCCTCCAACGAGGTCCTCCTCCCGAAAATCCCTGATCATTCACATTATTGGCGGAACCAATAATAGAAACCTGAGTTTTATCATAAAAACGGTTAATCATAGCTCTTCCTGTATAACGGTCTTCCGTTCCGGCGCCTAAATCCACGTTTCCAAACCAGCCTTGATTCATCCCCTTCTTCACCGTCAAATCGAGCACTGTTTCCTCCTCACCATCATCAATACCCGTAATGCGTGCCAAATCGGATTTCTTATCATAGGTTTTCAGTTTTTCCACCATATCGACTGGCAAATTCTTCAAACCGGTCTTCACATCACCGCCAAAAAACTCTTTGCCATCTACCATAATCTTTTTTACTTCCTTACCATTGATTTTGATATTACCATCGTCATCTATTTCTGCTCCCGGAAGTTTTTTCACCAATTCTTCCAACATCGCCCCCTCAGGAGTACGATAAGCAGAAGCGTTATAGCCAATAGTATCTTCTGAAATGGTTACTTGCGGAGCCTCGGCTACAATAACTGCCTCACCCAACATGATAGCATCGGTGGGTAAAGTGATCGTTCCAATATTAACACTCGGTTTACCAGCTGTCAGCTGCAAAGATTTTTCCTGAGTAAGGTAACCTACAAATGAAATTTTAAGTACATATTTCCCCGGACGGGCAGCAATAAAGAATACTCCGTTGTTATTGGTAACATTTCCTACCACCATTGTACTATCGGGTAGAGAAAGTAACTGTACGGTAGCTTGTCCAACCGGGCTTTTATCATCACCATCAATCACAGATCCCGTCACGGTTATGCGCTTGCCACTTTGCGCCCAAGAGAGAGTTGCACAGGTACATACCAGTAACAACAATAATACTAACTTCTTCATTTTTTCTTTTTCCTTGAAATTTTAATGCCTAATGTCCTTTGGACACTCTTGTCGACAAAAGGTTTAACGGAAAAATGTATTTATTTCTTAAACAATCGGTCAACCCGGCTTTTTTGTACACCAAATTCCAGACAAATAACATTAAAAACCATATAAACTATAGCAATGGAATTATCCGCTTCTTCCAGATTTCCATTATATACTCCTCTGACCAACATTACAATATAATAAATGCCCAACAAATAAATAGCATAACAAATAGCCTTGACACGTATTCGGGAAATCTTCTCATTCTCATCCTTCACTTTTGCCAAGAAGATCATAAACAAAGAAAACCAGATAAGTAACTTGATAGAAGCCTTTGTAAACAACAGGTTACTATCGTTTATCATGCCAAACATAAACATGAACAACGGTACGAAAACAGACAACAACAGAACAACATATCCCATCGTCCTACAATAAACCGGTAAAATTCCTTTCATTATTTTATATTTTAACGTACAAAAGTAATTATTTGTAAGCAAAGAACGGTCATCTTTTTGCTTTTTTACCTAAATTTGCAGGCAAATAATAGAAAATATGAGTAAACAAGAAGTTATTATCTGCCATAACTTAGAAAAAAATCTCAATAAGGCAATAAACCAATGCCCACATGACAAATTATTTGTCTTGGCTGACGAACATACACGTGAACTTTGCATTCCTGTTTTATCAGAATTTGATTGTATTAAAAATGCCCATTTTATTTATATAGGGGCTGAAGATGTGCACAAAAACTTGGAAACACTGGCATATGTATGGAAAGAGTTGGGAGATAAAGGTGCAAGCCGTCATTCGCTACTTATCAATTTAGGTGGAGGGATGGTTACAGATTTAGGAGGATTCGCCGCATCAACTTTCAAACGAGGGATCAAATATATTAATATTCCTACCACACTGCTGGCTATGGTTGATGCATCTGTAGGAGGCAAGACCGGAATCAATTTCAACGGATTAAAGAATGAGATCGGAGTCTTCTCTCCTGCCGAAAGTGTATTGATTGACGCTAATTTTCTAAAATCACTGGATATTCGCAATCTATTGTCCGGATACGCTGAAATGTTGAAACATGGTCTTATCAGCACCCATGATCATTGGATAGAATTGTTGAAATTTGACTTCAACAATATAGATTACAAGGTCTTACAGAGTTTAGTCGGAAAATCTGTACAGATTAAAGAAGATATAGTGGAACAGGATCCTTTTGAAAGAGGAATCCGCAAAGCTTTAAATCTGGGACACACCGTAGGGCATGCTTTTGAAAGTCTGGCATTAGAAACACAGCATCCGATATTACATGGTTACGCTGTGGCATGGGGAATAGTTTGTGAACTTTATTTCTCCCATATCAAAACTGGTTTTCCTAAAGACAAGCTACGTCAGACCATCCTGTTCGTCAAAGAACATTATGGAGTTATGCCTTTTAATTGCAAACAATATGAACGCCTCTATGAATTCATGAAACATGATAAGAAAAACTCAGCAGGCATTATCAATTTCACTCTATTAACTGAAATAGGAAATATACAGATTAATCAATCGGCAAGTAAAGACGAAATTTTTGAAATGCTGGATTTTTATCATGAATCCATGGGTTGCTGATCTCCCTTCAAACAGATGGAAAGGATTGTACAAACTTTCCATCTGTCCGATACAATAAAAACATCTTTTATTTATTCCCAATTACAATCGATCAAACTTTTAACAATCAAGCAATTAGAGTATTTATAATACATTAGTTAAAAAACAGGCCAATCATTTAAAAAAGACAAATATAAAGCACCTTTTTTCCGTAAAATTGTTCCTAAATACCATTGATCAACTTTTCAATGCTTCAGAAATCCTATTTTTGCACTATAATTGGTTGGTATAAATGTTATATAAGGAATTTGAAAAGAATAGAGAAGATATATTAGAGAATGAATTTTGCATGCAATCTAATGCATCAACATTGCCCATTACAGATTGCCCTTCTTATACCCCTATATGTACTATTGGAATCTGTATACAAGGAAATGCTAAAATAAGAATGGATTCTCAAGAATATACTATACACCCACATGATGTTTTTGTCTTTATGCCGGGACTGCTAGTCTCAGTCATAGAGACAAGTCCTCATTTCACAACAAACTATTTTACACTTTCAAACACATTTTTCTATGATGTAATAAAAACTATCAGGAGTTTTTCTCCTCAATTTTTCTCTTACATGAAATCTCGTTTCCTTTATCCCTTGCCGGAACAAGAGATGCAGTATTTCATGAATTATTATACGTTACTGAAGAGTCGGATCAAACTTCCCAAAAGTTTTTCCAGAGAAGCAATTATAGCTCTGCTAAGAATTATATTCCTAGATTTATATAACGATTTTGAAAATTACATCAATCATAGAAATAATACAAGTACAACACGTAAAGAAGATTTAACGCATAGATTCTATACGCTAATGATGGACAACTACAGAGAGCATAAAGAGGTTATCTTTTATGCCGACAAACTTCATGTTTCTTCCAAATATCTGTCTGAAGTAGTTAAAGAAACCAGTGGAAAATCTCCTAAGGACTGGATTATAGATTATTCATTACTGGAGATAAAAGAATTATTGAAAAACAGTTCTCTTAATATTCAGGAAATAACAATCAGAACTAAGTTCCTGAACCAGTCTGCTTTAGGTCGTTTTTTTAAAAGACACACCAATATGTCTCCCTCTGAATATAGGGAATCGACTTATTAGTTTCATCAATACCTTGCATAAAAAGATGCACTTTTAATGTAAAAAAGTACAGAGAATATTTGCAAATACAAAAAAAAGCCGTACCTTTGCATCGCTTTTGAG
>ERZ780141.1929-NODE-1929-length-11168-cov-3.437956_pt1 | contig 11168 bp, 10 predicted proteins | sample MGYA00433080_ERZ780141 | MGnify/ENA primary metagenome ERZ780141 (study PRJEB29588, sample SAMEA2154047) | human gut metagenome | biome: human gut; feature: human-associated habitat; material: faeces | place: Denmark | collected 2008/2010 ... | reverse complement strand
CCCGTTTATATCGTAGCTATTATACATCGTTTCGACAGAAAAAGTCAACTTTTTTTAGTAATATTTAACTAATTTTTATCTGAAATTTCGTTAATTTTATCAATTGAATTACAAAATACAATTCTCACACGGCAGATATACAAATTCAGGTACTTTGCATTAATATTCATACAATATATATGGTGGGGAGCGAAAACCCGCCAAAACAAAAAGAATCCGTGCCGCCGGGCGATTTTACGCTCTGCGGCACGGAAATATATTTATTTGTAGTTCCTCAGAACCTCTTTGTAGAACTCTATCGCCGCGCCGATGGCGGAGAGGTCGATGTTCTCGTCAACACTGTGGACGCTGTTGAACTGCTGCATATTTATATCGATCGGCGCAAAGCGCAGCGTACACGGGCAGACGTCGCTCATCCAGCGGGCGTCGGTTCCGGCGGCGAGGACGAACGGGGCAACTGCGGCGTGCGGGAACACGTCTCTCGCGCAGCGGCAGACATATTTGAATGCCCTGCTGCCTGTATCAGCCGGTCGGTGGAACTCGTGCCCGTCGGCGGGCTCGGTTATTTCAAGCGCATATTTCTTCGCGAGCTCTCTTATCTTTTCCATGTCGCCGACAAGATCCTCTTCGTCGATGTATCTTATCAGCGCGCTCGCAGAGCACTCGTTGTCGCGCGGGGTCTTGCCCTTCTTTGACTCGATGCTGCCGAAAACGCAGGTCGTGCCGAGCATCGCTGCCGCCTGGGAGTTTATCTTCGGCATGAGCTTTATCAGCAGCGGCTCGAAACACCATAGGTTCGCGAAGATAAGTCTCAGCGGGAAGTTCATATAGGGCAGGAGCGACGTGAACATCTCGCGCACCTGAGCGGGCATTTTTATCGTCAGCTTCAGCGCGGAAACCTCAGCGATGAATTTTGAAACTCGGGTCACGGGATTGTCGCTGAGGGTCAGCCCTTCGGAGTCGCCCTGAACGGCGCGGACATTTATTCTGTGGTAGCCCTTTTCGTGAACAGCTATCATCGCGCACTTGCAGTCTATCCCGTCTATCGGTGCGCTGATGACCCCGCCGCCCTCGTCGATGGCAAATTCGAATTCGATGCCCTGCTTTTCAAAATATTTCACGGCTTCGTGTATTCCGTCGCCGAAAATCTCTTCATTGTGTCCCGAGGCTATATATAAGTTGCATGCGGGTTCAAAATCCTCGGCGAGCAGCTCCTCGACTGCGGAGAGCTCCGCGAAGAGCGAAGTCTTTGTGTCTACCGTGCCGCGTCCCCAGATTTTTCCGTCGTATATCTCGCCGAACTTCCCGTGAGCCCAGTCACCCGTCGCGGCAACGACATCGTGGTGCGACATGAGCAGTATATTCCGGCTCTCGTCGCGCCCGGGGATTTTATAGACCCAGCAGTCCTCGCTGAAATATTTTATTTCGGCGCGCTCGTGCAGCAGCGGAAACAGCTCTTTTACCGCCGCGCGCAACTTCGCAAACTCCGTGTCGTCATATATTTCGCGGGATGAGACGGTCTGACATTTTATCATTTTCATCAGCCGTTCGCCGTTTTCGATATCCTCCTGCTCGGTTGTATATACCGGCTTTTCGCCTATCGGCTCGGCTTTTTTCGCGGCGAGCGCGGCTCTTATCAGCAGTATACATATAAATATAACAAGAACTGCGAGCACGGCGAGAAGTATATAAAGTCCCATATCGTTCACCCTTTCTCTTTCTGCCACTCATTTTATCATATCCGCGCCGCGCATGCAACTTGACTTTTTGGCATATCAGATGATAAAATATAGATACCATGAGTGGCGCATCTATAAGATGCGGCATAATAAAAAACATAAAAACGGAGGGATTCGGTGAGCAAAGAGGGAAATACGGGCGCGAAGATACACTGCGCCGTATGCGGACGCACGTTTGACGCGGCCGCGGATAAATGCCCGAACTGCTCGGCTCCGGCGTCGCTTTCACAGCCCGTCTCGGAGCCAAGGGAAGAGAAAAGAGAGCCTGTATTCGTCTGCACGATATGCGGACATGTCCACGAGGGCAAGGCTGCGCCCGACCGCTGCGAGAACTGCGGAGTCGGCGGCGAGCTGATTGAAGAGCGCCGTCCCGCGCTGACAAGAACATGGGTCTGCACGGTCTGCGGGCTTAAAATAAAGAGCGAAAATGCACCCGAGAAGTGTCCGAAGTGCGAGTCGCCCGCCGAGCTGTTCAAGGCTCAGAAGGACGGCATCGCGCGTATGCGCTGCTCGATATGCGGCTTTGAAATCGAGGGCGACACAGCGCCCGACCGCTGCGAAAACTGCGGCGTTGACGGGGATATGTTCGAGCCCGTGAAAAACTGACGGAGAGACTGATATGAACGTACTTGTTATAGACGGACAGGGCGGCGGAATAGGCAAGCTGCTCGTTTCCGGGATAAAAAGCGAATATCCGGACTTCTTCGTGACCGCCGTCGGCGCGAACAGCATCGCGACCTCCGCCATGCTCAAGGCGGGCGCCGATGCCGCCGCGACGGGCGAAAACGCAGTGTGTGTCGGGTGCCGCAAGGCGGATGTCATAGCGGGTCCCGTCGGCATAGTCATAGCCGATGCGCTGCTCGGCGAGATAACGCCGAAGATGGCGGCGGCGATAGGGCAGAGCGACGCAAAGCGTGTACTCGTCCCTGTCAACCACTGCGACAATATAGTCGTCGGTGTCGGGGATATCCCGATGGCGAAGCTCGTTCAGTCCGCCGTGAAAGAAATCGGAAAAGGGTCTTGATTTTCGCTTGAAATGTGATATAATAATCGCGATCTCATGAAGGGATCGGGCTTTCAGAAGAGAGCGAAGATTTTTTTAAAATAACGTGAAAACATTGCCGCGAGGGTAACTGCGCTTCCAGAAGGGAGTGCCGTACCCCCGCTTTTTGTTTTTTTGAAAGGACGATCCCCATGACAAACAAGAATTCAGTGAGAATCAGAAAGATGGTCATAACCGCACTGTGCGTCGCGCTGTGCATCGTGCTGCCCATGGCGTTCCACATGGTCAAAAACGCCGGAACGATATTCCTGCCGATGCATATCCCGGTGCTGCTGTGCGGACTTATCTGCGGCTGGCAGTACGGACTCGTGTGCGGTCTGCTCGGCCCCCTGCTCTCGTCGCTCCTGACCCAGATGCCGCCGATGGCTATCCTGCCGTCGATGATGGCGGAGCTTGCGGTCTACGGCGCAGTGACGGGTCTTATGATGTATGCGTTTAAATATAAGACTACATATCTCTCGCTCTACACGAGCCTCGTTGTCGCGCTCATCTCCGGGCGCGTCGTTTCGGGCATACTCAAAGCCCTCATCTTCTCCGCCGGAAACTATTCGTTCTCCGTCTGGGTGACTGCGTCGTTCGTCACCTGCCTGCCGGGCCTCGCTATCCAGCTCGTGATAATCCCGACCCTCGTAAAAGTTCTTGCAAAAGCTAAGCTCCTGCCGCGCAGACAGGCGCAAAAACAGGCTTGACTTTGATTTTTCTTCGGGGTATAATAATCCCATATTATAAAGGCTGTGACGAAGAACACGGATCTTTTCGGGACGATCAGAGAGGGAAATGTTTGCTGCGAGTTTCCTTCGTCCGCAGGGTCTATTCCGCTTTCGAGCCGCAGGGCGATGAGTTCTGCCGCGTGCCCGCGTTATGGGCTGAGAGTTAAACACAAGGTGGTACCGTGCTTATTGCACCCTTGGGACGGCGGGAGCCGTTCTGAGGGTGTTTTCTATTAAATATAATGCAGGAGGATATAAAATGCTGGATCTCAGATTTGTCAGAGAAAACCCCGAAATAGTCAAAGAAAACATCAAAAAGAAGTTTCAGGATCAGAAGCTTCCGCTCGTCGACGAGGTCATTGAGCTTGACAAGCTCTGCCGCGCCGCAAAGGGCGAGGCTGATGAGCTGCGCGGCAGCCGCAACCGCCTGTCGAAGCAGATAGGCGCGCTCATGGCGCAGGGCAAGCGCGACGAGGCGGAAGAGGTGAAGGCTCAGGTCAGCGCGAACGCCGCGAGACTCGCTGAACTCGAGAAGCTCGAAGAGGAGCTCGGCGAGAAGATAAAGAAGATAATGATGGTCATCCCGAACATCATCGATCCGAGCGTGCCGATAGGCCGCGACGACAGCGAGAATGTTGAAATCCAGCGCTTCGGCGAGCCCGTAGTGCCCGATTTCGAAGTTCCGTACCATACAGAGATAATGGAGAAGATGAACGGCATCGACCTCGACTCCGCAAGAAAGGTCGCGGGCAACGGCTTCTATTATCTCATGGGCGATATCGCCAGACTCCATTCGGCAGTTATTTCATATGCGCGTGATTTCATGATCGACCGCGGCTTCACTTATTGTGTGCCGCCGTTCATGATAAGAAGCGATGTCGTCACCGGCGTTATGAGCTTCGCCGAAATGGACGCGATGATGTATAAAATCGAGGGCGAGGATCTCTATCTCATCGGCACGAGCGAGCACTCGATGATAGGCAAGTTTATTGATACAATAATCCAGCCTGAGACTCTGCCCCTGACCCTCACGAGCTACTCCCCCTGCTTCCGCAAGGAAAAGGGCGCTCACGGTATAGAAGAGCGCGGCGTTTACCGCATCCACCAGTTCGAGAAGCAGGAGATGATAGTCGTCTGCGAGCCGGAGGACAGCAAAATGTGGTTCGACAAGCTCTGGCAGAACACGGTCGATTTCTTCCGCACTCTCGATATCCCGGTGCGCACCCTCGAGTGCTGCTCGGGGGACCTCGCGGATCTCAAGGTCAAGTCTATAGATGTCGAGGCGTGGTCGCCCAGACAGAAGAAGTATTTCGAGGTCGGCTCATGCTCGAACCTCGGCGACGCACAGGCGCGCAGGCTGAAAATACGCATCAACGGCAAGGACGGCAAGCACTTTGCCCATACGCTCAACAACACCGTTGTTGCCCCGCCGAGAATGCTCATAGCGTTCCTCGAAAACAACCTCAATGCCGACGGCAGCGTCAATATTCCCGAAGCCCTCAGACCGTATATGGGCGGCAAGGAGAAAATAGGCGGCTGAGAATAACAGCATATAAAATCAAAGCCATAATTCACTCTTCAAAGTGAGTTATGGCTTTTTGCTGTTTTGTGCAACCGCGCAGCGGGCTCTTTTTTACGGTTCGGAGTCAGATAATGAAAAGCTTGAGTATTTATAATAAATGTGCTAAAATCAATATATCAACAAAAGGTATATGGGGTGGCAACATGAAGACTGGGAAAAGAAAAAATACTGCCGTTAAATGGATAATCGGAATATTGGCGGCCGCAGCGGCGGCGGTGCTTATATTTATTTTGTCTATATTCGCAATAGACCCGATGTTCCATTATCATGCTCCGCTGAAGTTTCTGTCGTATCCGCTTGTCAACGAGCGCTATCAGAATAACGGAATAGTCAAGCACTTCGACTATGATTCGGTTATCACCGGAACCTCCATGACGGAGAATTTCAAAACGAGCGAGGCTCAGAAGCTTTTTGGCTCTGATTTTATAAAGGTTGCGTTCTCCGGCGGCGGATATACGGAAATAGGCGACAATCTCAAGGCGGCGTATGATTCCGGACACGAAATCAAATATGTCATATGGGGTCTTGACTATGACAAGATGATCTACGGCAAGAATTACCGCTATACCGAAAAGGGCGATTTCCCGGACTATTTATATAACGACAGCAGCCTCGACGATATAAAATATTTCTTCGACCCGGTCGTTGTAAAGCTCGCCGGAAGCGTTGTGAAATCAACAGTTACGGGCAGAGCGGCAACCTCGTTTGATGTTTATGAAAACTGGAGCGCCGGCTATGAATACGGGCGCGACGAGGTTATAAAGTCGTGCGAGCTCAACGCCTCTGCGAGCAAGATGCAGCAGCTGACCGATGCCGACCGCGCCGTTGTAACGGAAAATCTGAACGAGAATGTTATCAGTATTGTTAAAGCGCATCCCGAGACCACATTCTATTTCTTCTATCCACCTTACAGCATAGCGCACTGGGGCATGGAGATAAATAACGGCCAGCTCGACAGGACGCTCGGAGCGGAAAATCTGATAACAAAAGAGCTTTTGAAATATGGCAATGTCAGGCTGTATTCATTCCGCGGCAACTCCGAGCTCATATGCAACCTCGATAATTACAAGGACGCGAAGCACTACGGCGAATGGGTGAACTCACAGATGCTGCAGTGGATGAAGAATGACGAATACCGCATCACAGAAGAGAATCTCGCCGAATACGAAAAGAACGCCGACGATTTGATAAAATCTTATGATTACGACCAACTTTTCAAATGACGGCGAATATCAACAAACATAATTTTATAAAAGAGCCTGCGGACAGCGGGCTCTTTTGCTTTTACACGGATTTTACTTTCGCTTTACCAAAAGTCGGTTGATGCTTCGGCTTCTTGCGGGTTAAACTGATAGCGGAAGGGAGAAACCGGGCATATAAAACAACGAAAACGCACGCGCCCGGCAAATAAAGTCATGAAAGAAACCAATGCCGCCAAAAAGGACGGAAGCTTTTTCGAAAAGCACGCGGAGATATGGAAATTTATAAAGTTCACTTTTGCAGGCGCATTCTCGTCGCTGATAGAGCTCGGCGTGTTCGCTCTGCTCCAGTATGTCGTGTTCAAGTCCCTCAACGATGTCCCTGTGACGGACAGCCCCGTTCTCGCGTTCCTCGGGGTCGAGTATAAAGGCTATATGTATTCGTATTTCATCTCGACTGTCGTCGGCTACGCGATAGCGTTCGTCATGAACAGAAAGATAACTTTCAAGGCGGACGCGAATCCGCTGCTCTCGACTGTTTTGTATGCGATAATGGTCGTTTGCACGATTATTTTCAACACCTGGTTCGGTGCATTCCTCGGCACGCTCATCAAGAACAGCGGCCGTAGCAACGCGCTCATTGAGCTGCTGACAAAGGTCGTCGTTATGACCGTGCCGACCCTCTGGACATATCCGCTCAACAGGTTCGTTATCCACAGAAAGAAAAAGCCCGTTGCAGAACAGGGGGAGTGAATATGCGCTTCAACTCCGACGGAAAATTTAAAATAATGCAGATAACCGATATTCAGGAAATACCGGATGTGTCGCCCGATACGATAAAGCTCATCAACGCGGCTCTCGAAGAAGAGAAGCCCGATCTCGTCGTGCTCACCGGCGATCAGATAAAGGGCTACGGAGTCTCATATAAAGGCAAGGGCGATGCGCTAATAGAGAGCGTCGCCGAGACTGTCGGCAAGCTCTTAAAGCCCGTGACCGACAGGCACATCCCGTTCGCCGTCACTTTCGGCAACCACGACAGGCAGGTCGGGATAAGCAACAAAGACCAGTTTGAAAAGATATACAAAGCCCTGCCCGGATGCGTGGGCGAGCAGGCGGAGGGCATCGACGGAGGCGGAACATATAACATACCGATCTTGTCCTCCGACGGCGAACGCACCGCGTTTAATCTCTATCTTTTCGACAGCGGAACTGACGCAAAGGGCGGTGGATATGAGCCGTTTGATCCGGAGATAATAGACTGGTATAAGAAAAAGCGCGATGAGCTGAAAGCCCAAAACGGAGACTACATTCCGTCCCTTGTATTCCAACACATACCGATGTTCGAGCACTACAATGTTCTCAAAAGAGTCGGCAAGCGCGAAAAGGGCGCGATACCTGCGTTCAGAATACACAAGGGCGAGCATTATAAAATAGATGAAACCAGGTGTGTCGAGGGTTCGGTTCTGCTGGAGCCGCCGTCGATACCGGATATCAACACCGGCGAGTTCGAAGCGCTCAGCGAAAAAGGCGATGTGCTCGGCGTATATGTCGGCCACGACCACAAAAATTCCTATGTAGGAAAAGTCGGCAATATCGATGTCGGCTTCACTCAGTCGGCGGGCTTCAATGTCTACGGCAACGGAAAACAGCGCGGCGTGCGCTGCTTCGTCCTCGACGAAAACGATCCGCGCAATTATAAGACATATACCAAGACATATGAGCAGCTCTGCGACGGCAAGCTCAACACGCCGATAAAAGACGCGATATGGCGCGTAGTCCCCACGACCGTGGACATGGCAAAGCCGATGATAGCAAAGGCGCTTGCCGCTCTTGCGGCAGCTGTCGCGCTGATAGTCATCGCTGTCAAATTTCTTTAAACAGACAACTTCTATTTTCATCATGACTCTTCTGCGAAGCCCCGGGGCAACATCCTCCCGGGGCTTTGCGCATTAAAAAAAGACTGCCGCAAGGGCAGCCTTTAATATTATTTATCTTTTTGCGCCGGAGACCACAAATTTTTCATCGTCCGAAACGGCGACATCAACGTCAAAGTACGGCGCGAACACTGCTGATAATTCCTCGGCAGTCAGCATCTCGCGCGAGACGCTGTCAGCCCGGCCCTTGTGGTGCATGCGCAGCGCGTCAAGGCTCATGCCGTGCGCCACGGTCAGCCGTCCGCCGCTTTTAAGCCAATGGGACAGCCGCTCAACGAGCCTCTCCGGGCTTTCAAAATGCGGGAATGCGTTATAAACAACGCAACAGTCGCACAGGCGCTCAACGGGAATTTCCTCAACATCGCCGCAGATCACCTCGACTCTCTGGTCGTGCATCTTCGATGCGGCTATCCGCGCCATCTGAGCTGAAATATCAACGCCGATAACGCGCTCCGCGCCGCGCGCGAGGTAATGCGGGAACATGACCCCCGTGCCGCAGGCAACGTCGAGCACGACGGAGTTTTCTTTCACTCCGGCGGCGTCAAGTATGAAATTTATCTTTTCGTCGCTCTTTATCATGTTGGCGTCCCACTCGGGCGCCATGCGGTCAAAGAACGCGGCAATCTCTTTTTTGTTCATGCGTCAGTCTCCCGAAATTCATGCTCATATGATACCACAAGACCGCGCGATTATCAATATCGGTGTGGGATAAAACTGCCTGCGGAATTGGCGATACGGAGCGGTGATTTTTTGAACGGGCGCCGGCGTGCGAAAACAGATACAGCGACAAATTAGGGGGTTGCTATGGCTTAAGCGATAGAGAACTCTCAATCTATAAAACAACGCTTTGCACCCCACAATCACTCCCGCAAAAATAAAAAGGACTGCCAAACGGCAGTCCCTCTTGAAAAACTATCAATAATCTGTAACTCTTATCGTCGAGATGATTTCGGCGCCGAGAAGAGTTTCGAGCTTTGTGCGCAGCTCGCGCTCCGAGGCGACGGGGGTGACAAAGGCGAACTCGTCCTCCGGTGCGCCGGCGCGCTTGAGGAGCTTTATCTCGCCGAAAGTCTTCTCCGCCGAGGATATGACCTGCTGCTTCTGCTGAGCGCGTGCCCTGACATAGAGCGCCGTGGGCATGTCGAGATAGTCGGAGACATAGCCCTCTTCGCTGTCCGCCCAGCCGAAGAACTTCTGCTTGTTCTCGTGGCGTGCGCAGTCGATAACGTCGCCGACAACCGCGCTCGCGGTGGGCAGCTTGCCTGCGCCCTTGCCGTAGAACACCACGTCGCCCAGCATATCGCCCTTGACCAGCACTGCATTGAACACATCGTCCACGCTGGCCAGCTGGTTTGCCTTGGGCACCAGACACGGCTCCACACCGGCAGCCACGCTGCCATCCTTGCCGCGCTTCATCCATGCGATCAGCTTGATCACGCAGCCCAGCTTCTCGGCCGCTTCCACGTCCGCCGTGGTGATATCGCGGATGCCGCGGGTGGGGATGTTCTGAGGGTAGATCTGGTGGCCGCAGACCAGCGAGGACAGGATGGCGATCTTGCGGCAGGCGTCGCGGCCGTCCACGTCGTCGCTGGGGTCCTTGGTCTCGGCGTAGCCCAGCTCCTGTGCGATCTTCAGCGCGTCGTCAAAGCCCAGACCCTCGCGCACCATCTTGGTGAGCATGAAGTTGGTGGTGCCGTTCACGATGCCCTGCACCTCGGTGATGACATTGGCCGCCAGGCACTGGTGCATCGGCGTGATGATGGGCGTGCCGCCGCCCACCGAAGCCTCGAACAGGAAAGCGCAGCCATGCTCCTTGGCCAGAGCCAGCAGCTCGGCACCGTAGGTGGCCACCATCTCCTTGTTGGAGGTGCACACACTGCGGCCGCTCTCCAGGCAGGCCTTCACATACGGGTAGGCGAAGCGGGTGCCGCCGATGGTCTCGACCACGACCTTGATCTCCGGGTCTTCCAGAATGGTGTCAAAGTTCTTGACGAACAGATGGGCTGCCGGGTGGTTCGAAAAATCCTTCGGGTCCAGGATATACTTGACCTCCACCGGTTCGCCTGCACGGCGGGAGACGCCCGCGGCGTTGCGGCACAGCACTTCGTAGACACCGCTGCCCACCGTGCCAAAGCCCAGAATTGCAATTTTAGCCATTGTTGTTCTCCCTCGTTTCCCTATATCTGCGATCAGAGATTGTATCCGCAGTGCACGCCCACCACCATGTGCTGGCGCGAAAGCTTTTCCGTGAGTTCCTCCGGGGTCATCTGCATGGTATCGGTGCGGATGGTGACAGCCACCAGTGCGGCACCGTTCTCCGGCGTGGACTGATTGATGGTGACGATACTTGCACCGGCGGCACTGATGCCGGCCAGCAGGCTCTGCAAAGCGCCCGTCTCGTCCCGCAGGGTGGCCATGACGGTGATGACCTCGCGGCCGTTCTCGGAATCAAAGATGCAGTCCTTATACTTATAGAAGGCGCTGCGCGAAAGGTCCACGGCGCGGGTGGCAGCGGAAATGCTGCGTGCTTCCCCGCTGGCCAGCAGTTCTTTGGCACGGACCACCTTCAGGAAAACTTCGGGCAGGACCTGCGCATCGACCAGATAAAAGCGGCGTTCCAACTTGTTCACCTCACAAACACAAGTGTTCTTGCAGTGAATATAATAACATCCGGTCCCCTGCTTTGCAAGAGGCCGGATGTGTTTTTGGCAGATTATCCAGTTTTGACTCGTGAAGTACCGTTTTTCCTTGCCGGTATTGCGGCTCCGGGGGCGCAAAAGTGCGACTTTTGTTGTTCTTCGTCCACGCCCGGCGCACAGATCAGTCGGTATCGAGGTTGCTTGTATCTGTGGGGATGACAGTCTGCTGGGGAGCTTCCTCTGCCGGGGCCGCCGGATCCGCTGCCGGCGGGGAAGCACCGGGCGGGTAGGGGCAGGTGTCG
>ERZ780141.1926-NODE-1926-length-11173-cov-5.194999_pt1 | contig 11173 bp, 7 predicted proteins | sample MGYA00433080_ERZ780141 | MGnify/ENA primary metagenome ERZ780141 (study PRJEB29588, sample SAMEA2154047) | human gut metagenome | biome: human gut; feature: human-associated habitat; material: faeces | place: Denmark | collected 2008/2010 ... | reverse complement strand
TGCTGCACGGTCTGTCCGGCCAGTTTGATGGGGCCGACGCCCTCGATGACCACCACTCCGTCGGGCGAGATGGTGTTCTCGAAAGTCTCCTGACTGGCTCCCCACACATCGATGACGATGTTGTCACCGGCTCCCAGGCGGTAATTGGCGGGAGTGGCTATGTTCTGGCTTGGCTCGAAGGTCAGGTTCTTGTTGTTGAAGATGTTGCGTCCGAACACCTGGCTTTCGTCCTTGAAGTAGTTCTGATAGTAGATGAGTGAGTCGATGTCCATGAATCCGATGGCATTGTTCATCTCCTCCAGGCGTTCGTCACGCGTCATTCCACGGCCCTCGTCTTGTCCTTTCACCAGACGTCCGTTCTGCTTCTGCATCTGCATGAGCGCCTTTTCCTTGTTGGTGCGTTGACGGCTGGCACCATTGGCCTGCTGCCCTGCACGGTTGTCGGAGTTCAGATCTACGGCTCCCATCTGGCTCTGTTCGGCCTCGTATTTGCGTCTGATGCGGCGCAGCTGGTCGGTGGTCACACCCTTCTGCAGCAGTTTCGTCACGATGGACTGCTGGTTGGTACCTTTGGCCTGCTCTTTTTTCACGAAGTCGATAACCTGGCTGTCCGACATGGTCTGTGCGCTGGCTCCCAGAACGCAGAAGCCCAAGGCCAGTGCCAGCAGTGTGCGGCGCCACAGTGTGCTATATTTTCTTTCCATTGATGATGTAGTTTGCGGTGGTGAATATAATCTTGATATCTGTCCACAGAGAGCGTTTCTGCAGATAGTTGAGGTCCATTTGCAGGCGTATGAGCATCTTCTCCATGGTGTCGGTGTATCCGTTGTAGATGGTGGCCCACGATGTCAGCCCGGGCCGCATGAGGTAGATGTACTCATAGTCCGGGTTGTTGGCCATGATCTCGCGGATGTAACATTCGCGCTCCGGACGCGGCCCCACGAACGACATGTCGCCCACGAGGATGTTCCACAACTGTGGCAACTCGTCCAGGTGATGGTCGCGCAGTGTGGTGGCCAGTGGCGATGAGGCTTGTGAGCAGCATGCAGACAGGTGCGGCCCGTCGGACTCATAGTCCACGGGCATCGTGCGGAACTTCAGTATGCGAAAGGGTCTGCCCCCTCGTCCGATGCGTTCCTGCCTGAAGAGTACCGGGCCAGACTTCTCTCTGGCTATCAGTATGGCGATGGTGGCCAGTGCGGGTGACAGAATCACGAGAGCCAGCAGCGACACCACCACATCGAACCCTCTTTTCAGTCCTCGCTCGATGATGCCCATCCTGTCTCTCACTGCGTGGTCCACGCTTATCTCTTGAATCATTCTTCCCTTCTCTCTTGCTTTTGTTTTCTGATTGATAGGAATTACCTGTTAAATAACGTCTCGCGCCCTTCTTTTATTGTTCCCCTGACCAAGTTTTTGCCTTTCGTCCCTCGCGTGTGCGCGTTCCTATTATTATTGTTGCGCTCTGAAGGGCGTTTCGCACCCTGTCTGACAGCCCCGGATGAAAGTTGTGGGCTGCACCTTTTGGCTGTTAGCGAGAAATGCTGTACCTTTGTGCGCATAATGCGACACGCATCATACCAAGGGGCTGACATGGATTTGACAGCAGGATGAGGTGTTGTGTAAGCACGCAGAGAGTCGTGAGTCGCTCTCTATAATACATGGCTTTCGAAGATTTATCTGGCGAAAACAATTACGCTCTCGCTGCCTAACTGAAGTACAGTAGGTTACTGGCTTTATCCTGACACCAGGTGTCGGGACGAGATGTCACTCAATGAGCTCTTGCTCCGAAGCGCATTGGTACAGTGGCACGGCAAATTCGGGGATAGTCGGCAGTAGCCTTGTGCTGCCGATGAAGCTTAGAGGATAAGGTGTAGATTGGTGGTCCGGGTCTTGTCTGCACACGAAAATGAAGACCGGAATAAGCGTGTAGAAAGCACAGTGCGTCCCTGTTTGGACGAGGGTTCAATCCCCTCCAGCTCCACTTCTTATAGACCGCCTTTTACGGAGCATTATGAAAGAATTACAACTCAAGTACGGTTGCAACCCCAACCAAAAGCCTTCGCGCATCTATATGGAGGAAGGCGAACTCCCCATCGAGGTTCTCAACGGCCGTCCCGGCTACATCAACTTCCTGGACGCACTCAACAGCTGGCAGCTGGTGCGCGAGCTGAAGGAGGCCACTGGCCTGCCTGCAGCAGCAAGTTTCAAGCATGTGTCGCCCGCAGGAGCTGCAGTGGGTCTGCCGCTCGATGACACTCTTGCCCACATCTACTTTGTGGATGATGTGAAGATTCCCCTCACTCCCATTGCCTGTGCTTATGCCCGTGCACGAGGAGCCGACCGTATGAGTTCCTATGGCGACTTCATTGCGCTGAGCGACACATGCGACCTCGCCACCGCCACACTCATCAAGCGTGAGGTGAGCGACGGCGTCATAGCACCCGACTACACCGAGGAGGCTCTGCAGGTGCTGCGCGACAAGCGTAAGGGGACATATAATGTCATCAAGATAGATCCCGCCTATCGTCCTGCCCCCATAGAGCACAAGCAGGTGTTCGGCATCACCTTTGAGCAGGGACGCAACGAGGTGCGACTGGACGATCCTGCACTCTTCGAGAACATCCCCACACAGAACAAGTCGTTTCCCGAGGAGGCCAAGCGCGACCTCATGGTGGCTCTCATCACTCTGAAATACACACAGAGCAACAGCGTGTGCTACGTGAAGGGTGGTCAGGCTATCGGCATAGGAGCCGGACAGCAGAGCCGTATCCACTGCACCCGCCTGGCTGGCACCAAGGCCGATACATGGTGGCTGCGCCAGCATCCGCGCGTGATGAACCTCCCCTTTGTGCCTGGCATTCGCCGTGCCGACCGCGACAACACCATCGACGTTTACATCTCCGATGATTATGAAGATGTACTGGCTGACGGCGTATGGGAAAACTTCTTCACCGAAAAACCGGAACCGCTGACTCGCGAAGAGAAAAAGGCTTGGGTTGCACAGCTGAAGGACGTTGCTCTCGGCAGTGACGCATTCTTCCCGTTCGGAGATAACATTGAGCGTGCGCATCGCAGCGGCGTTCAGTATATTGCACAGGCAGGCGGCTCTATCCGTGATGATAATGTTATCGAAACCTGCGATAAGTACGGTATTGCAATGGCATTCACCGGCCTGCGTCTGTTCCACCACTAAGATAGCTTTATAATGAACTTGCGTCCCACTCGTCTGACGGGTGGGACGTTTTTATGTGCGCTTTTGATCTTGCTTAGAACAACACACTCAAAAAACCTCATTACTTTATTGCAAATTACGTAAATTGCATGTATGATTGAATACAGGCAGTCTTTTACAAAAGCGTAAAGTGAAATGCCTATATCATAATTAAAACTAGCTCCATTCCTATGAGGTGATAATATGCTTCTTAAAGAAATGAATTTCCGCGACATTGTGGATAAATACCTTTACATAGACGCTGCCGGCGTGGCGCAAAACCTGGGCAGCATTTTTGAGGTAACAGAAGATGCTACCGGCGTGCTTTGCTATGGTTATATAGATGAACAGGCAGGCATCAGCTTTGAAATATTATGCTGTGCTGTACACGATGCAGCTAAAAAGACGCTGAAGCTGTTGCATGGTAATGATGAGCAATCAGCGAAGATAAGATTATCCGAGCTGCTTGAAGCACAGGCAGCTGTGCTTCCGAGCGAAATGCCTCGCCTGAGCGAGTTCCAAAGCAAGGTGGCAATGGTGCAAAAGGTTTATGAGGCAGACGAAGCGACAGAAGCGATGCGTAAGCTTACCTCTTTAGATCCTGCAAGACTTGCAACGCATCCCGATATCGTAACTGTTTATCTGGTGTGCGGCGATGAGGCCGAAGCAGCTTATGTGTTGCTTAAGGAAGTGCGCGAGGTAAATATCATAGGCACGCTGCTTTCCGAGCCTCAAAAGGTTTTCGGTCTGCACAAGGGCGATGAAATAAGCTTTTTCCTGGTGCGTAACGAAAAGGGAATTATGTGCATGAAGGTGTTGGAGAAATAAGCAAAAGAAAGGACATAGATGCTGAGCTAAGCTCGGCAAGGTGATTTTTTGAGTTCTGTAAAAAGAAACAGGTATATAGACGGCAAGTTGCTTCTGGCTTATCCTGACGATTATACTGTTTTAGATATTGAAACTACCGGATTGAGTCCGCAGAATGATTATATAACGGAAATATCTGCTATAAAATACCGCAATAATCGCAGAGTAGATGAATTTTCCAGCTTAGTTAAGCCGGAATTATCCATCCCGTATTATATTACACGGCTTACCGGTATCAATGACGCTATGGTTGCGGATGCTCCGGCAATCGACGAGGTAATCTTATGCTTTATGGATTTTTTGGCTGATGATATTATTGCAGGCTACAATGTGGGCTTTGATTTGAGCTTTATTGCGGAAAATCTGGCAGGCCATTATGCCAAAAGATTAGCCAATGATTATGTTGATGTTATGAAGCTGGCGCAGAATGAATTACCGTTTTTAGGCAGGTATAAGCAGACTGCGGTCGCCGAATATTTTAATATTGCTACAGCAGGTGCGCACAGGGCTCTTGTTGACTGCAATATTTGCAACGGCTGTTACCAAAAGCTGAAGGAGCTGGCTGTCTATGCTGGCTTCCAGGGCGGGACGAAGGCGACGGATTATCATCTGCCGCCGCAGCAAAGAGAGCTTGCAATCGTACCATCTTTCAGGCGCTTAAGACCGTTGGCAGATAAAAATATAGTTCTGCTTGGCTCTTTTGACGGTCTTTATCTTAAAAACCTTCAGGAGATACTGACTGCGCTTGGTGCAAGCGTTGCTTATCATGTTACAGCAGCTTCTGATATGGTTATTGTCGGCACGGCGGATGCTTCCGTGTGTGGAGGCGCTGATTTGCAGCGTGCTGTCAGCATGAAAAACGCGGGCAAGAATATCTATATTCTTAAAGAAGATGTGTTTTGCCAATCGTTGCTGGCCAAAGGCTGGCTGCGGGTTGGTGGATTGAATGATTAATTCTATCTTACTTTCTTAAAGGCGCATTTCGTTATTGTATAATGTATAATTGTTGTATATCTATATAATTCAACAGATGATTATTGTATAATACGTATATAAATCCGGAAAGCTTACTGACAGCAGCGAAAGACATGGCAGCTGCCACTGATTTAAGAAAAAAATATCGGTGCGAGCAATGATATGCTATGTTTTTGTTTTATGCAGCAAGCATTGTACCGGATAAATTTTTCATCTGAGGGTGAATAAAATGTTAGATTTAGAAAAAAATTGTCGTGTAGCCGTAGTACAGTGTTCACCTGTAATGTTTGATAAGGATGCAACACTGGCCAAATGTATTAATTTGATTAAGCAGGCAGGTGCCGGCGGAGCACAGCTTATCGTGCTGCCTGAGCTGATTATTCCCTGCTATCCTTACGGCATGACCTTTGGCTTTACCGTAGGCAGCAGACAGGAAGAAGGACGTGCCGATTGGAAGCGGTATTATGATGGTTCCATTGTAGTGCCTGGCGCAGAAACTGATGCGCTCGGAGAAGCGGCACGCGAGGTAAATGCTTATGTAAGCATTGGTATATCGGAGCGTGATGCTGTAAGCGGTACGCTTTATAACAGCAACATCATTTTTGCTCCTGACGGCAGCATTGCTGCCCTGCACCGCAAGCTCAAGCCTACGGGCGCGGAGCGCTTTGTTTGGGGTGATGCGGATAATGCTTATTTTCCTGTGGTTGCTTCGCCGTGGGGACCGCTTGGTAATTTGATTTGTTGGGAGTCTTACATGCCGTTGGCACGTGTGGCTTTATACCAAAAAGGCGTCACGATTTTGATTTCCTGCAATACAAATGATAATCCTGAGTGGCAGGCTACTATTCAGCATATTGCGCTCGAAGGACGCTGCTATTACATTAACTGCGATCAGTTCTTTACTAAAGATATGTATCCTGCTGATTTGCATGCGCAGGATGAAATCGCTAAGCTGCCGGAGCTTGTCTGCCGCGGCGGCAGCTGTGTGATTGATCCTTACGGACATTATGTTACTGAGCCTGTCTGGGATAAGGAAGCAATTATTTATGCGGATTTGGATATGGACAAGGTGCCTGCCAGCCGTATGGAATTTGACGCCTGTGGTCATTATTCACGCCCGGATGTTTTGCAGTTGCATGTTAAAGAGTAAAACTTTGACGTAAAGAATTATAAGAACAAAAAACGCTTACGCCCAACGCATCAACGTGGGATGTAAGCGTTTAATTTTTTTGCGGTTATTCAATCAAACCCTTAGGAGAAATTACCTCGCCGTTGTCAAAAGCAATATAGGTGACCTGAATTTTTACGGTTTCTTTGGTAATATCCAGGTTCATCAGCTTTTGGTCATCCGGCAGCATGGAATTCAGCTTTTTGCTGGTGGTGAGCTCCACTGCCTGTCCGGGGGCAATGCTGCCCTGATAATGCTCCGGATAGGAATAAAGCTGTTCACCCTTATCGTTGAGCACGGTTACATCGTAATACATACGGTTGATAGCAACGTTACTCATGTTTTTGGCCATGATGGTAGCGGTAAGCGTAGCTTTTTCCTCGCTGCCGATTTTGTTGCTGTCCTTGTTCAGCGTCAGGCGCTCGCTGGTTGCCTGCAGCGCTTTGTTCAGGCGGTCCATAACAGGCTTGTTCAGCAGGGCCTGTTTAGCACGTTTGGCAGCATCCAACTGGACGATAAAGTCTGCCAGATTGCTGATCTTCTTAATCTGCCAATCGCCTTTATCATTTTGCTGCATTAACAGCTCGGCAATAAAATCCTTATCCAGCTCATTGTTGTGCAGCACCAGGGTTGCTTTTGCTGTCTCACCCTCATGCTTGCTGAGCTTCAGATCTTTGACAGTAAGGTTTTGGATGGGGATGTGGCGTTCCAGGTTACGCTTCATAGCATCAGGTACGGGATCGGCCGGCTGCTTAGGAGTATTGTAGGGCTTAGCGGCAATTTTGTCCAGAGCCTCTTGCGTCATCAGGTCTACGACCGAAGGCTTCAGCATATGCAGAATGCCGAGTGCGAACGGGTTGGAGAAAACATTATCGTTATTGATTTTGCTTTCTGCCTTGATGATGTCCTCGAAAGCGTTGTCCATAACAGAGGGAACATCAACATATCGTGAAAATTTTGCGCTGTCATGCTGCTGCAGTGCAACGCGCGCTTCGTTCAAGGCATAAGCCGGTGTACGGATAAAATAAAGAAAATAAAAGGCTGCGCCTGCAAGGGCAGCGAGCAGAATAAATACAACAAACCATTTCTTTTTGCTTTGCATGATTTTGACCTTCCTAAACTATATTAAAAGGCAATCGGAAAAATTCTTTGCCTGCATATATTGTAATCATCTTAAGGGCAGATTTCAATACCTACTACTAAAATATTTTATAAATTATTCCCTACTTCTTTCCGGGGGAAATGTTGCGGGAAGTGAGTGTAATTGGTTATAATATAATGATAGACTGATTTTACACGGAGGTATTTACATGAGTGATAAAAATAAAACCTACTGTCTGATAAATTACGGCTGCCAGATGAATGAATCCGATACGGAGCATTATGCAGGACAGTTGCAGGAGCTTGGTTATGCGCCTAATCCTGATTTTCATACCGCAGATATAATTATTGTCAACACCTGCTGCGTGCGCGAAAGTGCGGAAAAGAAAATTGCCGGCAAAATTGGCGAATTAAAGGCTGTAAAGCGTGCCAATCCGGATGTAGTTATCTGTGTTGCAGGCTGTATGGCACAGAAGGACGGCGAAAAGCTGCGTAAAAAGCATCCGCAGGTAGATTTGCTGCTGGGTACTGCTTATGTTAACGATTTTAAACGTCTGCTGCTGGAATTTCTGGCAGAGCGCAAGGCTGCGGTTTATACCGATCTGACTATTCATCAAAGCGAGTTTGAAGGTCATATGGTACGCCAAAGCTCTTTTGCTGCCTGGATTCCAATTATGTATGGCTGCAATAATTTCTGCACCTACTGCATCGTGCCGTATGTACGCGGACGCGAGCGCAGCCGCAGCATCGATAATATTGTTGCCGAGATTGAGGCAGCGGTGAAGGAGGGTTATAAAGAATTTACTCTGCTGGGACAAAACGTTAATTCCTACGGCAAGGATTTTGGCGACAAGGACGCTTTCGCTAAGCTGTTGCGACGTGTGGATATTATTCCCGGCGTTGAGCGTATTCATTATATGACCAGCCATCCGCGTGATATGAGCGAGGAGGTTATCAAGGCTGTTGCAGAATGTGAGCACATCTGCGAAAACTTCCATCTGCCGTTCCAGGCAGGCAGCTCGGAAATTCTGCGCCGCATGAACCGCGGTTACACGAAGGAAAAATATCTTGAGCTGGTGAAGATGGTACGCAAGTATGTGCCGGACGCAACGATTACTACAGATATTATTGTAGGCTTCCCCGGCGAAACCGAAGAGAATTTTGAGGAAACTCTGGATGTTGTGCGTCAGGTTGGCTTCACCTCTGCCTATACCTTTATTTATTCCAAGCGCAGCGGTACACCTGCAGCCAAAATGGAAAACCAGGTGCCGCTGGCAGTGAAGAAGGAGCGTTTGAACCGTTTGATGGCTCTGCAGAACGAGAACAGCCTGAAGTGCCATGAAAAGCTGGTAGGTCAGACTGTAGAAGTGCTGGCAGAAGGCCCCAGCAAGCAGAAAACCGTCTGGAACGGACGCACACGCACAGGAGTTCTGGTGCTGTGGCCGATTGAAGATAAGCAATACGAGGTTGGACAGAAGGTTAACGTGCAGATTGAAGCTGCGCAGACCTGGCTGGTGAAAGGTAAGGCGGTTGATTAATGGCTGCTGCAAATGTTACGCCCATGGTACAGCAATATATGGCAGTGAAGCAGGAGCATCAGAATGAGCTGCTCTTCTTTCGCTTGGGCGATTTTTATGAAATGTTTTTTGACGATGCTATTACAGCATCGCGTGAGCTGAATTTAACATTGACTAAGCGCTCCAACGGTATGGAGCATATGCCGATGTGCGGTGTGCCTTATCATTCGGTGGACGGCTATATCGCCAAGCTGATAAAAAAAGGCTATCGCATCGCTATCTGCGAGCAGGTGGAGGATCCCAAGCTCGCCAAAGGCATTGTCGAGCGCAAGGTTATTAAAATTATTACGCCGGGAACGGCGCTGAACGAACAGCTTCTGGAGGATAAGCACAATCGCTATCTGGTATTTTTACAGCAGGCGCAGGTAAAGGGAATGTGCTTGGCAGCGGCCGATGTAACTACGGGCGAGTGCGAATGGTTTCTTGACCAGACACCGGAAAGCTTTTTGAATATCACCGAGCAGCTTTACAGACTACAGCCCGCAGAGCTTGTTGTTCATTTTGCTTCTGATGAAATGAGTGAGAAGCTGCAGGAATGGCTGGCTGCAAGATTGCCGGAATGCGTTGTTACGCATTATGACGAGAGTACGCCGGAGGCTGATTATTTTGCGCAGCACTTTGCCGGTAGTGAGGTGCCGGATGAGGTACATAGTACGGTTGAGCTTTTGCTGCGCTATCTGCACGGAACGGTGATGGCCGATTTGAGCCATATTAACCGTTTGGTGCGGATTGAACGCAACAGCTTTATGAACCTTGATGTGACTGCTATCCGTAACCTGGAGCTGGTTCGCAATATGACGGATGGCTCGAAGCGCGGTACGCTGCTGCAGGTGCTTGATTTTACCAATACCTCGATGGGTGCGCGCCGTCTGCGCAGTTGGATTGAAAGCCCGCTGCTTGATGTGGGCCGCATTTATGAGCGTCAGGAGGCGGTAGCCGAGCTTGCTGCAGCCGCAGAGCTGCGCGAAGCAATTGTGGCGCAGCTGAAGGCGGTGGCGGATCTGGAGCGTATTGTCAGCCGTATTGAGGTGGGCAGTGCCAATGCCAGAGATTTGGTGGCATTGCGTAATTCCTTAAGCGTGCTGCCGGGCCTGAAGGGCATCCTGGAAGGCTGCAGCAGCGGACTGCTGCGTAAGCTGTGGAAAGGCCTGCATCTGCACGAGGAGCTGGCTGCAAGATTACAGCAGGCGATTGTCGATGAGCCGCCGTTTTCTGTCCGCGAGGGCGGTATGATTCGCACCGGTTATAATCAGGAGCTGGATGAGTTGCATCTGATTGCTGCCGACAATAAAACCTGGATGCAGAACTTTGAGCAGAAAATCAAAGAAGAAACCGGCATTAAAACCATGAAGGTCGGTTTCAATAAGGTTTTCGGCTATTATATCGAGGTAAGCAAGGGACAGAGCAGCAGCGTGCCTCCGTACTTTGTGCGTAAGCAGACGCTGGTAAACGCGGAGCGCTATATTGTTCCCGAGCTTAAGGAGTTCGAGAATAAGATTCTCGGTGCCAAGGAAAAAATCGAGCAGCTGGAGTATTATCTGTTTGATGAGCTGCGTACACTGATTCGCGGCAAAATCAAGGAGATTCAGGAAACTGCCCGCGCCGTCAGCTACATTGATGTGCTGACAGGTTTGGCAGAGGCTGCCTATAAATATAATTATGTAAGACCGGAGCTGAATAATAACGGCGAAATCAAGATTGTTGACGGACGCCATCCCGTAGTAGAGCGCTTGCTGGAAAAGGAGATTTTTGTCCCCAACAATACCAATCTGAATAATACTGACGAGCGCATGATAATTATTACCGGTCCGAATATGGCAGGTAAATCAACCTACATGCGTCAGGTGGCGCTGCTGGTGCTGATGACGCAAATCGGCAGCTTTATTCCTGCGCGTCAGGCGAGCGTTTGCCCGGTAGACAAGATTTTTACGCGCGTCGGTGCCAGTGATGATCTGGCGACAGGCCAGAGCACCTTTATGGTGGAGATGAACGAGGTAGCTCAGATTTTGAAATACGCTACGAAAAACAGTCTGATTATCCTTGACGAGGTGGGCCGCGGTACTAGTACCTTTGACGGCATGAGTATTGCTCACGCAGTTATGGAATATATCCATGACCGCATCAAGGCAAAGACGTTGTTTGCTACGCATTATCATCAGCTGATTGCTTTGGAAAATGTGCTGAGCGGTGTGAAGAATTATTCCGTTGCAGTTAAGGAAAGAGGCAAGGATATTATCTTCCTGCGCCGTATTGTACCGGGCGGTACCGACC
>ERZ780141.1925-NODE-1925-length-11178-cov-3.656927_pt1 | contig 11178 bp, 10 predicted proteins | sample MGYA00433080_ERZ780141 | MGnify/ENA primary metagenome ERZ780141 (study PRJEB29588, sample SAMEA2154047) | human gut metagenome | biome: human gut; feature: human-associated habitat; material: faeces | place: Denmark | collected 2008/2010 ... | reverse complement strand
CCATGAGACTGACAAGTGGAAGGTTCTTTTCAGCGGCGACACGCTCTTTGCCGGTTGCATCGGCCGCAGTGACCTCCCAGGCGGCGACTACACCGCCCTCATGCAGGGCATCTTCACGAAACTCCTCTGTCTTGACGGCGGCATAGACGTCCTCCCCGGCCACGGCCCCGCCACGACCATCTCGGAAGAAAGAATGAAAAACCCCTTCCTCCAGCCCTTCAACGAGCCGTATGAGGAATAACCTACAGCAGCGTGGATGCGGGCCGAGCCTAATCCCAAAATTTGCCTTATTTTTAGGATTACAATCCCAAAATTCATATAAAATTTGGGATTACGGATTTGTTTATTTACCTTTGCTCCCCTAAATTCACATCGAAAGAGTATGATACGGCGTTCGTTACAGAAAGTTATAGAGAATGACATGTTCCGGGGAAAGGCAATTGTTGTCATCGGAGCACGGCAAGTCGGGAAAAGCACTTTATTCCGGATGATTTTGGAGCATAGGGACGAGGAAACGCTTAGAATGAACTGTGACGAGCCGGAGGCCAGGGCATTGCTTACGGACGCAGACACATCGGACTTGAAGCTGCTCATCGGAACAAACAGGATTGTCATGATTGACGAGGCGCAGTCTGTTCCGGGAATCGGAATGACCTTGAAACGCATAACCGACAATTTCCCGGATGTCCAGCTTCTCGTCACCGGTTCATCGTCATTCGAGCTTCAGAACAGGCTGAACGAGCCTCTGACAGGCAGAAAATTCGAATACAACCTTTTTCCGATTTCTTCCGCCGAGATTTACGCTTCCGAAGGACTACTCTCCGTCAGACAAACACTTGAGCGCAGACTGATTTACGGCTCCTACCCAGAAGTCTTTTCCCGTCCCGAAGAGTCGAGGAAGATACTTATGGACATCACCGGAAGCTACCTCTACAAGGATCTGCTCGCCATTGAGGACATACGCCGACCGGTCCTGCTTGAGAAACTGCTCACCGCCCTCGCCCTGCAGCTGTCATCCGAAGTGTCCTACAACGAACTAGCCCAAACCATTGGAACGGACAACAAGACCGTGGAAAAATACATTGATTTGCTGGAAAAATGTTTCGTCGTGTTCCGCCTCAACGGATTCAACCGAAACCTGCGGACGGAACTGAAGAAAAGCAAGAAGGTATATTTCTACGACAACGGCATCCGCAACGCAATCCTCCAGAATTTCGCTCCCCTTTCAATGCGGCAGGACACTGGGGCACTGTGGGAGAATTTCGTGATAAGCGAGAGAATCAAACTGAATCACTATGCCGGCAATTTCGTGAAGAGCTATTTCTGGCGCACGACTCAGCAACAGGAAATTGACTATGTCGAAGAGAAGGACGGCCGCTTCACCTTGTTCGAGATGAAGTTCAACCCAAGAAAATCCTCAACCAAATTGCCGAAAGCATTTCTCGAAACCTACGATGTCGATAAAACCGCAGTCATCACCCCGGACAACTGGACCGGCTGGCTGCTATAATTTGGCGCGGATTTGCGTATGATATGCTATATTTGCCGTAAATTCTATGGAAGATGAAAGTTTACGGCAAAATTTTTATGGTTGCGGCGGCCGCGTCCGTTGCTGCCGCCTGCGGAAACATGGGGCTGACGCGCGAAGAGCTGCGCACGATTGACTCGGCCGATTCAAATGGGATTATGCGCGTGCTCACAATCAATGACCGCACAGACTCACTGATGCTCAGAAGTTTATCCACTGATTTCGCGGAGGAGGACTTGGAACGGATGTTCGCGGACAGTCTCTCCCCTTGCGCCAGGCTCGCCTCGCAGATGGTCGCGACGGTGACAAGTCCGGAGCAGGATGGGGTGGGGATAGCGGGTCCGCAGGTGGGCCTGAGCCGCAGAATCGTCGCGGTGCAGCGCTTCGACAAACCGGGCAGCCCGTTTGAAGTCTATCCGAACATCCGCATCGTCGAAGCACGGGGCAAGCGCCGCACCGGAGCGGAGGGCTGCCTTTCCGTTCCTGGCCGCCGTGGCATCGTCGAGAGGTGGGACACCGTGGTCATCAGCTACGCCAAGGCTGCCGGAACACTCCGCGCCGAGGCCGGCAATGAGCCGGTAATGGCCGATGCAGCGGGAGACATCGCTGCTTCCCCTGACTGGGAATACGTCACCGAAACCGTCGGAGGCTTCACCGCCGTCATCTTCCAGCACGAATGCGACCACCTCGACGGCATCCTCTACATCGACCGCGAGACCCCGGAAGTCCGTATGTGACGGCTCCTGCAGTCACAGCATAAAGGAGAATACTAATTTCCGGTAGATGTCGGGGCCGCCTTCCGGAAGATGAGAAGGACGACGAGCATGGTGAGGATTTCGGAGGTGGGAACGGCGAGCCAGGCGCCATTGATGCCGAGAAGGGGCGGGAGGGCAACGAAGGCGCCGCCCATGAAAACAAAGCTGCGAAGGATGGTGATGAGGGTGGCGGACTTGGCGCGTTCGATACTCTGGAAATAGCTCATCGCCATGACGTTGACAGCGAACGGGATGAAACCGGCGGAGAAGAGGCGCAAACCGCTGACAGCGAGAGGATAGGCCGGGTCGGAGGACTTGAGGAACATCTTGACAACCCATTCGGCGCCGAGGAGCGAGACGAGAACTATGACCACACCATAGACGAGCGCCGTCTTCATTGAGACGTTGAGCGCGAGGCGGGTCTTGTCCGTGCGCTGTAAGCCGTAGTTGTAACTGATGATAGGCTGAGCGGCCTGCCCCATGGAGTTGTTAATCATGAACACGACCGGGAAGAGGTAGCACACCACGCTGAAGGCCGCAACGCCGGAGTCGCCACAGAGACGGATGAAGACAAAATTGCCGCAGAGCATGAGGAAGGCTACGGAAAGTTCGGAAAGCAGCGAAGAAACGCCCAACTTGCACATATAGCCGATATTGCGAAGCGTCAACCCGAGTCCTGTTCTCGTGAGCTTGAACCTCACGAAATGGAGTTTATGCTGCGGAGTCGCGAGGTAGAGGACGAGCATGATCATGCCGATCGCAGTGCCTATGCCGGTCGCTATTGCAGCACCGAAAATGCCCATCTTCATCGGGAAAATGAACAGCCAGTCGAGAAATACGTTGATGCCTGACGCGACCACGCTGGCCGCCATCGCGAACTTCGGAGACCCGTCGAGTCTTACGAAGAACTCCGAGGCTATCAGCAGGCCGTTGAACACGAGGACGGGCGCATAGCCGAACAGATAGTCCTTGGCAAGGGCCATCAGCGTGTCGGAGCAGCCGAAAATGCGCAAGGTATGCTCCGGGAAAATGAGCGCAAGGGCAGTGATGAGAAGTTGGGCCGCTGCAGTTGCAGCAAGGGACTGTGTCGTAACAATTCGCGCTGTCTTTTCCTTGCCGTTTGCCAGATGAATCGAGGCCACGACCGAGCCGCCGAAGCCGAACATCAGCGCGAGACCTGAAGATATCAGAAAGAGCGGAGCAGCGATGTTGATTGCGGCGAGAGCGTCACTTCCCACACCCTGACCGACGAAGATTCCGTCCGCGATGGTGTAGGACACGGCAGCAAGCATTCCCAACAATGTGGGATAGAGCACTTTCCGATAGAGAGCCGGAATGTTCTCAGAACTGAAATCTATGCTGTCCCTCATCTTTTCCATAACAATAAATCTTTGACCTACAATAATTTAATACACTATCATCCGTAAAAGGTGGGCAAAGGTAGCCCAAAACATCGATATAGCAAAATTTTTCGATTTCATCTATTCATAAACATATTTTTTCGACATAAAAAAACTCAAGCTACATATGGGGCGCGCAGGCTTGGGAAATATGGGTCGCAAATTATATATATTCAAAATTATAAAACAAATCCATGGCAAAAACGCCATTTCGCAGCCACCAGACGCCATTGTTAATAACTTTGTGAATAATTAGAGCATATATTTCTTGACTATTTCAATGACAAGCTATAATTTTGCTATCCCTCAAAGGAAGGAAAGTAGGACAAACGCGGGCAAGACGATGATTATCAGCAATTTGATACTCATCGTCGGCGCATCCGACACCTAAAATAAACAACAACACATTATGGGCAGTTCAGAAATTTACATCATCAAGCGCGACGGCAAGCATGTGCCTTTTTCGGTCGATAAGATTAAGAACGCAATCCGGAAAGCATTTCTTGCAGTCGGGGCATTCGCGACAGACGACGACCTCACGACAATACTCTCCCATGTGAGGCTCACGAACGGAATGACCGTGGAGGAAATACAGAACCAGGTGGAGATCGGGCTAATGGCCGAAAAGTATTTCAAGGTGGCGAAGGAGTTCATGCTCTACCGCCAGAGGCATGCCGAGGACAGAGACACGCGCGACAAACTGAACTTCCTCATCGACTACTGCAACTCAACGAACCCGGCAACCGGAAGCAAGTTCGACGCGAACGCCAATGTCGAGAATAAGAATATCGCCACCCTGATGGGCGAACTCCCGAAGAAGGGATTCATCAGGATGAACCGCAGGATTCTCTGCGACCGTCTCAAGGAAATGTACGGCAAAGAGTTCGCGGACAAGTATATAAAGCTGCTCAAAAGCCATTTCATCTACAAAAATGACGAGACGTCCCTCGCAAACTACTGCGCCAGCATCACAATGTATCCTTGGCTGCTCGGAGGCACGCTCTCGATCGGTGGAAACTCCACGAAGCCGACCAACCTCAAATCGTTCTGCGGCGGGTTCGTAAACCTTGTATTCATCGTCTCCAGCATGCTCAGCGGTGCATGCGCAACTCCGGAGTTCCTGATGTACATGAACTATTTCATCGGCAAGGAATATGGGCTCGATTACTACAAGAGAGCTGATGATGTGGTGGATCTCTCGCTCAAGAAGAGGACTATTGACAAGGTCATCACCGACTGCTTCGAGCAGATTGTCTATTCCATCAACCAGCCGACGGGAGCGCGTAACTTCCAGGCAGTATTCTGGAACATAGCCTATTACGACCGCTACTACTTCGAGAGCATGTTCGGCGAATTCTACTTCCCTGACGGAAGCAAACCTGACTGGGAAGGGTTGAGCTGGCTTCAGAAGAGGTTTATGAAGTGGTTCAACGCCGAGAGGCTCAAGACTCCGCTCACTTTCCCTGTGGAGACAATGTCACTTCTGACGAAAGACGGTGATGTGCGTGACAAGGAGTGGGGCGATTTTACGGCCGAAATGTATGCCGAAGGGCATTCTTTCTTTACATATATGAGTGATAACGCGGACTCGCTGGCAAGCTGCTGCCGTCTGCGCAACGAGATTCAGGACAACGGGTTCAGCTACACGCTCGGTGCGGGCGGAGTTTCAACAGGCTCGAAGTCCGTGCTCACCATCAACCTCAACCGTTGTATCCAGTACGCCGTAAAGAACGGCATGGACTACATCGCGTTCCTTGAGGACGTCACCGACACAGTGCACAAGGTTCAGCTCGGCTACAACGAGAACCTTAAAATGCTCCAGAGCAAGGGCATGCTGCCGCTGTTCGACGCCGGCTACATCAACATCGCCCGTCAGTACCTCACGGTCGGCATCAACGGCATGGTGGAAGCCGCAGAATTCCTCGGAATTCCGATTACCGACAATCCTCAATATACCGAGTTCGTGCAGAAGGTTCTCGGCGTGATGGAAAGGTATAATAAGAAATACCGCACGAAGGAAACTCTCTTCAATTGTGAGATGATTCCTGCAGAAAATGTGGGCGTGAAGCACGCCAAGTGGGACAGGGAAGACGGGTATATGGTCCCGCGTGACTGCTACAACAGCTACTTCTACATCGTGGAGGACGACTCTCTCAACATTATCGATAAGTTCCGTCTCCATGGGCGCAAGTACATCGAGCATCTCACGGGAGGTTCGGCGCTGCACATGAATCTGGACGAGCATCTGAGCAAGGAGCAGTACAGGCAACTGCTCAAGGTGGCCGCACACGAGGGCTGCAACTACTTCACCTTCAACATCCCGAACACAATCTGCAACGACTGCGGACACATCGACAAACGCTATCTGCACGAGTGCCCGAAGTGCCACAGCAAGAATGTGGATTACCTCACCCGAATCATCGGATATATGAAGAGGGTCAGCAACTTCTCTGCAGCACGGCAGGCTGAGGCGGGGCGGAGGTATTATGCCCATGACCACGGCGAAATCGAGAGTGCGGAAGTCGCAAAGTAGCGAATAGCTGCGTTGGACATCTTGACAAAATCCTCACAACCATAAGCCGAGAAAATTTTTGAGCAGAAATAGAATGCTGAAATTTTACAACTATGACATTGTATGCCAGGAGATTCCTGACGAGGTGACGCTTGCCATAAACATCACCGGGTGTCCGAACCGTTGCGAGGGCTGTCACAGCCAGTGGCTCTGGGAAGACACCGGAGAGGTTCTCTGCGGGGTGCTGCCGGACGGGAACGGCGAGGATTTCAGCGGGCTGGACACAGTCGTGGGCGATTATGCGCCGTGCGTGACCTGCGTTTGTTTTATGGGAGGAGACAATTCACCCGAGGAGGTGGAATTGTGCGCGATTCGGGTGCGGAAACTTTGGCCGGGTCTAAAGACGGGGTGGTATTCGGGACGGGACGAGGTGCCCTCCGGAATTGACGCACGGAATTTCAACTACATAAAGCTCGGACCCTACATCAAGGAATGCGGCGGGCTGCGCAGTCCGAAAACCAATCAGAAACTATTTAGGATTGAGGCTGACGGGACGCGGACTCTTATTCATGTGCATGATCCGCACAGTCAGGATTGCCTAAAAAGCGAATAGCTGCGTTGCGGTCGTCGTTAAAGTCCTGATATCCACGCCGGCATACAAAAATTCGATATATGGACGAAGAGGTTTACAGATACATCAGGGAGCATTCGACACAGCAGTCTGAGGCGCTGCGCTGGGTCGAGAAGCAGACCAACATCCGCACCAACCACGCGAGAATGCTCTCCGGGAGTGTGCAGGGGGAGCTGCTGAGAATGCTCGTGAAGATGAGCGGGGCGAAGCGCGTGCTGGAGCTTGGGACATTCACCGGCTACGCCTCTATATGCCTTGCCTCGGCGCTGCCTGAGGACGGTCATCTTGACACGCTGGAACTCAACGACGAGCTTGAGGACCTGATTCGCGAGGGTTTTGAACGGGCCGGGGTGAGTGACAGGATTTCGCTCCACATCGGGGACTGCAAGAAGACGCTACTGGAATTTAAAAATGAAGTATTCCGGCAGTACGACATGGTATTCATCGACGCGAACAAACGCGAATACTGCGACTACTACGAGCTGGTGTTCCCGCTCGTCCGCCCCGGAGGCTGGATTCTTGCCGACAACGTCCTCTGGGACGGCAAGGTCTGCGCCGAGACCATTTCACAGGACAGACAGACTCAAGGCATACTCGCCTTCAACGAGATGGTCGCAGCCGACCCGAGGGTCGAGAATGTAATACTCCCCCTGCGCGACGGGCTGAGTATTATCTACAAGAAATGACAAACGCCTCTGTTGCATAAACTTGCAGCAGAGGCGCTTCTCTTGTTCTTTCGCCTTGACTCAAACTATCATTTTGAGCGAAGCAAATAATCTTTGTGCTGGTTCATATGTCCCAGACTATTCAACCTTCTTGAACTGATAATACTGGTCAAAATAACCATGTCCAAGGTTATTCATCCAGAAAGAATCACCGGCCTCACTTACATAGTTGCGCGCACCCTTGAAATAGATTCCTTTGATAGGGTCAAACGAGTCCTCAGGTATAATCAGATGGAGAGTCTTCCCGTCATTATCAGCACAAACAATAAGTTTTCCTGCCTTGTAATCCTTTGACGTAGATGAAAAGTCATAATTAACTTTAGACAGAGTGAGTTCCACGGCATTAGTCATAGGTTTCTCCACCGTAGAGTAAAAATACCACTTATAAGGATGTGGTTTAGCGTCCAAAACATCAGCATCGACAAGATAGTCATGAATGTTTCCGTTGCCGGAAAGACTAATCTTATAAACGCCACCGTCATTCTTGATTTCAACAATGTCAGAAGCCGTGTTTTTATATGGAGTATTCTCCCATGTATCGCCGGTTTCTGTAAAAAACAACATTTCAAACAACCACCCGTCAGCTGCCGGGTCATCTTTAATAGGATAGCTCGAGAAGGCCCATTTGCCGGAGATTGATGCGAGGGATTTCGTGACGTCAAAGAATGTAATGTCCGCAACTTTATTAACACCTACAAGGAAACGTGGATTATCTTCCACGAGTTTAATCTTTAAGGTCGGCACTGTTGCCGGAAGACTTGCGTGCAAAGACTTAATCTCCACTTTAGCCACAGTAGCATCCTTATCTGCAACAAAGAAATTTTCTCCTCCAACGACTTCGTAATCAGTTCCTGCAACAGCTGTACCTTCCACTGCAAACGGAATCTTTATTGCAGACTCAGCCTTGAAAGCCTTTGTTGTTTCCGGGTCAGTAAGCTTTACCGAAACAGTTATAGCATCTACTCCCATGACATACTCCGTTTCCGCGAAACTGCATACAACCTTTCCTTGAGGAGTTGTAGCCACCGTAGTCTTTGATGCAGTTCCAACAGTATAGGAACCCGCTTTCCCGGCAAGTTCCAAAATGATGTTCTTCTCTTCAATATTATAGAGAGTCGTGATTGTTATCTCAGCCTCAGTCGTCCCATTAAATGAAAACACCTCTGAAGACACGGAATAGTCAACATCTTTCACTGCCGTTCCACTAAGAATAAACGTAACATCATCTGTGAGTTGGGCATCTGAAACCACTTTCACCGTCAGCGGTTCATCCGATGGCAGGATGTAGTTCGTCTTGTCAAACTGTACCACCGGGAGAGCCGGGGTCTTTTCGCAGGCGCTCAGAACTGCGAGCGCGGCTGCCAATGCGATAGTAATCTTTTTCATACGCATAAACATTTAATAATTAAAACAACTTGAAATCTGTTTTCGAGATAATCGTAGACTATTTTGTCAGTTTGCTGTACTCATCCCGTTCGGCCTTCATCTCGTCTATTTCGTCCTGGGTCGGGGTCTCCGGGGCCGGGATGTAGTAGGAAGTCGCTGCCTCTGTCTTGGGCGGAAGAGGGTCGTAGTTGCCGCAGGACGAAACCGCAACAACAAAAGCCACGAACGCAAACGCGGGAAGAACAGCGCCGAAACGCCGCCTATTTGCTACTGTATTCCACATAACCTTCATTCTGTTTAATGTAATCCTTCAATTCCGTGTCGTCCTTATTTATCGGGAACGTGTACATATATTCCTCCATCGTGTATTTCTGGTATATGCCCGTCGCATCGTTGATTATCCGCCATGTAGGCATCCCGTTTCGCTTAAGTTCGAACCAGCGGTCGCCCTCACCGAAAAGTTCCATGCGGCGCTCGTTCAGAATCGCTGACATCAGCCTCGTGAGCGGCTTACCCTCAGCATCGACCTTAATCCTCTGAGCAGCATCAACTTCCGGAAGAGTAGCCTCCGTCCATCCGCCCCATCCCTCAACACGTTTCGAGCGAATGAAGTTCAGAGTCTCAAGAGCATCCGAAGAGCGGCCAAGGTGAGCTTGGCACTCGGCAATCATGAGATAAAGTTCGGCCGAGCGAAGCTTCACAGACGGTTCCTTGAGACATTTCCATTTGCCCGAGACATTCTCCAGACGGACATCCTTCGCGTCGAACAGTTTCACAAGAGACGCGGAGAGAGGACGGGAGCGCAGGTCAGCGATGGCCTGACTGCGGATTGAAGCCGAAGAAGTGTTGTTGTCGTTGACGTGCGAACGGATAATCACGGACGAGGTCTTCTCATACTCGCTGTTCACTGCAGCGATGTAGTCCGCACGCTCCTCCAGGGGGTATATCTTCACCAGTTCCTCACACAGGGCAAGACACTCGGACCAGTCCTGAATCCAGAAATAGGTTTTGGCGAGATAGGCCTTCACGACGTCAGCAGTAAACATATATTTCGGGTCTGAGATGCCGTATGCAATTGATGATTTCAGCGTCTTCACCACATAGTCCGCCGTGGTGCGGAGGTCCGAGCGCTCGGGATAGTACTCAATGTCGAAGGCATCCACGATGCACAGCCCCAGTTCATTCTCTGCCGAAGCCTTCTTGTAGGCCTTGCAGTAGTTGCGCATCAGCTGATAGTAGCTCACGCCCTTGAGGCCCTTGCAGGCAGCGGAGAGCATGCGCGCCTCGTCACTGTCCTTGGCGTCCATTGCCTCGATGATGATGTTACAGTCCTTTATGACAGCGTAGAGGTCTCGATAGATGTCCTGATGCTTGTTGAAGTCTGTTCCCGCATAAATCGGAAGGTTGCCGACGGCAAGGTTTGCGTTGAAATCGTCCGCGAAGCCCTCATACATTGAGATGCATGCGGCAGTCCCAACAGCATAGTCGTATGCTCCCGCCTCGATATTGTTCAAACGGTAGTTCAGCACAGCCGCATACTCGCTCTCGGTCTGAGGGATTACCTTTCCCTGCGGTTTCACGTCAAGGAAACGCTTACAGCCTACGGAGAGGAAGGCAGAGAGGGCGAACATCAATATTATTGTGTGTCTTTTCATTGTCATTCAAGATTTTAGAATCCTATCACAAGTCCGAATGTGGCGCTGCGGCTCACCGGATAAACTGCACCCGGTGTTTCAGGATCGAGGCCGTCATAGTCCGTAAACGTAAAGAAATTGTTCAGCGAAAGATTCATACGGAACGAGGTCATCTTCATCTTTTTCACGGCCGACTGAGGCAGCGAATAAGACAGGATTATGTTCTTTATTCTCAGATAGGAGTTGTCCTTCACATAGGCTCCGCGAATGATGTCGCTATTGAACGGATTGTCGCGGTCGAAATTGTAGGCAGTCCCATAGGCGTCATAGATACGGGGATATTTCGCGTTCCTGTTGGTTTCCGTCCAGCGGTCGGTGCGGTCGCGACGCACGTTGAAATGGTTGGTATAGAGGTCGCTGTAGACAGTCTGCGGACGCTCAGGGTCAGCCCCGGTTCGGGTAATTGAACCGTATGACCCCGGAACGGCTGGATTCTCGAATGTCTTCGCTCCGGCGGAATAGGCGGCGAAACAACTGAGGCTCAATCCTTTCCACGCAATACTAAGATTAAACCCGCCGGTGTATGGAGCGGGGCCCGTGCCGAGGG
>ERZ780141.1921-NODE-1921-length-11201-cov-3.240176_pt1 | contig 11201 bp, 8 predicted proteins | sample MGYA00433080_ERZ780141 | MGnify/ENA primary metagenome ERZ780141 (study PRJEB29588, sample SAMEA2154047) | human gut metagenome | biome: human gut; feature: human-associated habitat; material: faeces | place: Denmark | collected 2008/2010 ... | reverse complement strand
CAGGGCGGTCATTTCCAGGTTGGCCCGCAGCAGGTAGATCTCGTAGGCGTCCTCAATGGTGATCTTTTTGACCGAGCAGCCCACATTGCGGGAATACTCGATCAGGCCCTCCTGTTCCAGCTGGCGCAGTGCTTCCCGGATGGGCGCGCGGCTGGAGCCGAACTCCTCGGCCAGCTTTTGTTCGGTGAGCTTGCAGCCGGGCTGCAGCCCGCCGGTCAATATTTTTTCCCGGATGGCGGAGGTGATGCTTTCCCGCAGCGTGTGAAAGGTGAATTCGCTCATGATAATGTTCCCCTCTAAAAATTTCCCATACCATAGAATACCATGAAATACGGGAAAAGAAAAGCGAAAATCTTTTCAGAGCAGCGGGGCTTTGTGTTCCTGCGTTCAACTCTGGCGGGGGAGAAACGGTACCCCGGCGGTCACACCAGCGCTTCCCAGAGGGTGCGGGTGCGGCTGTTGGGGCTGGCAATGCCGTGGGCCCCGCTCAGGGCATCGCCCACCGCAAACACAGCGGCTTCGCTGCCGTCCTTGGCGGCGATCATCCATGCAGTGCCCAGGCCGTTGGGTTCCGGGTCCACCAAGCGGTGCAGTTCGCCGCCGCGCAGCAGGGCACCGTGCTTGCGGTACCACGCCACATAGGGGCGGAGCTCGGCCAGTTCTTCCTCGCTGTATTTCGTCAGATCCAGCTCAAAGCCGAAGGTGCCAGTAAGTGCTGCCGCCATCCGTGCTTCCACCGTGGAGATGTGGCCGGTGCAGTGGTTGGGCACGGTGGAAAAGTGCGCCCCCATCACGCAGCCGGGGTAGAACAGGCTGGTGCCGTACTGGACGACCAGACGGGAACGGGCATCGGTGTTGTCGCTGCACCAGATCTGTGGGGAATAATAGAGCATTCCTGCGTCAAAGCGTCCACCGCCGCCGGAGCAGGTTTCCCAGAGAATATTCGGAAAACGGTCTGTCAGGCGCTGCAGCAGCGCATAAACGCCGAGTATATAGCGGTGTGAAACCTCTCCCTGACGCTCTGCGGGAAGTGCCGCCGACCATGTTTCAGCCAGACTGCGGTTCATGTCCCACTTTACATAGGAAATATTGCAGGAGGACAGAAGTGCAGAGAGACGTTCAAACAGATAGTCTACGATCTCCCTGCGGGAAAAATCCAGAACATACTGGCAGCGGCTCTTGACCGGCGCTCTGTTCGGCGCGGCAAGCATCCAATCCGGATGCGCGCGGTACAGATCACTGTCGATCGAGATCATTTCCGGTTCGATCCAGATGCCAAACTCCATGCCGAGCGCGTTGACGCGCCGGCAAAGCTCCGGCAGGCCGCATTTGATTTTTTCTTTGTTGACATACCAGTCGCCAAGGCTGCTGGTGTCGCCGTTGCGTTTACCAAACCAGCCGTCGTCAAGAACAAACAGTTCGATGCCAAGCGCAGCCGCATTCTGCGCGATTTGCAGGAGCTTTTCGTCGTCGTAGTCGAAGTAGGCGGCCTCCCAGCTGTTCAGCAGCACCGGGCGTCGGCGCTTTGCCCAGACACCATGGATGATGTGGTTGTTCAAAAACGAGTGAAGCTGACGGGAAAGCCGCCCGAGGCCTGCGGCGGAATAAGACAGCAGCACCTCCGGTGCAGTGAATACCTCGCCGGGGCAAAGCTGCCACGAAAAGCCCTCCGGCTGAATGCCTGCGACCAGACGCGTCTGGTCAATCTGATCAACCTCTGCGGAGATCAGGAAGCTGCCGCTGTAGACCAAAACCGCCGCATAAGCCTCGCCGGTGTGTTCGGCTGCGTCGTGTACACATAGAATCGCACTTGGATTGTAATGCAGGCTGGACGCGCCGCGGGTGCTTTCTACACGAAATTTCCCGTGCTGTAACGGACTGCGTTGCATATTGCGTTCGCCTGCGTGGCGGCCGTAGAAAGTCATCAGATCCCGTTCGGCAGGCTGATAGAAATCCAGGCAGCAGCTCAAAACGCGGTCAAGCGTCACAGGCGCGCTTCCGCCATTCTCGATTCTGACGCTTCGTGTGATCACGTCTTTTTCGGGAAACACGGCATAGGAAAGCCAAACGCAAAGGCTGGAGACACGGTCGCGAAGCTGAATTTCCAGAGTCTCAGTGTTTTCATCTGGGAGAGAAGCCGGCAGACCGTGCAGTTGGGGCTTCCCGGGTAAGACCCGGTACACTTCAAACCGCAGATCGAGCGCACGGCTTCCGTCCGGGTGTGTGACCGCAAGACAGGTTTCACGATAGTCTCCGCAGCCAAGCACCGGATATTCCAGCGGAAGCGTGTCAAATGAGAGTGTGCGGTTGTCACCGGCATCATCCGGATTCCCGGAAAATCCGCGGTCACGCTGCTGCACAAGATAGGAAAAGTCTGCGTTTTCTACCTTTGCGCCATAGTATAAATGCCGCAGAATCCCGTGATCGTCGGCTGTCAGTTGATAGCTCGTGTTTTTTGTGTGCAGTGTGAACAGATGATCCTTTACAATAATGGACATAGTGTACCTCCCGGGCGTGTGGTCTTTGGCAATATGATTCTTGCGGTAGTTCCGATGTTTTCCTGACTCTCCAGCGTTACGCCGTACTCTGCGCCAAAGCAGAGGCGGATGCGCTCGTTTACGTTGACAAGGCCATAGCCTGGAGATTTTTTCGGATCGAGAATATCGTCAAAAATCTCCGGCGGGATGCCAGCTCCGTTGTCGCTGATGGTGCAAATAAGGTCATCTCCCTCCTGCGAAACTTGCAGAACGACAAAAACCGGTTCTGTGCTGCTTTTGACCGCATGATTCACAACATTTTCTACGAACGGCTGAAGAATGAGCTTCGGCGTGACGCATTCAAGCAGCGTTTCGTCGATCTCCCAGATGAATTCAAACATTCCGGGAAAACGTGTCATCTGAATTGCAATATAATGCTGCGTCAACTCGATTTCTTTCTGGATAGAGATATATTGCTGCCCCTTGCTGAGAGACAGACGATAGAACTGGGAGAGATGGTTCGTAAATTCGCCGAGTTCTGTATTTCCCTTGCGCAGCGCCATGGAGGAAATGGACGAGAGCGAATTGTAGAGCAGATGCGGGTTGATCTGGCTTTGCAGGAGCTGGAGCTGTGTGTTCTTTTGCTGGATCTCCTTTAGGTACACATCATTGATCGCGTTGTCCAGCGCGGCGGCCATCTTGTTCATGGAGGCGGCGAGCTTACCGATCTCATCCGTACTTGTTTCTAATGTGGTTACGGAAAAGTCATTGTTTTCGATTTTTTCTACCTGACGCATCAACGACTGAAAACGCTGCGTGAAATAACGCGAGATCAGCAGGATCAGCAGGCAGGAGATCAGAATGCAGGCGCCAAAAATCAGAAGCGTTCGGCTGGTGGTGATCAGGCTGTCTGCATAGACATTTTTGCAGGAAATCGCAGAGATACTGCGCCAGCCGTTGGCCAGAGTATCACATGTGACGATGTGTTCCTCCCCGTCGATTGTCGCAAGAAAAGGCGCGCCTCCCGCATAGTTATCCAACGCTGCGCAGATGCTCCCGACGTTCTGGGTGATCTGCGCTTTTTGCGTTGCGCTCATGATTGTTCCGGCGGAATCTGTGACCACTGCCCATACGCCCGGTGCATCCGGGAGAAAGGCGGAAAATACGCTTTCCCGCACGGAAATCATCAGGAAATTATCATAGCTGACCTGATAACCGTAATTGAGCGGGCGGGCGAATACGACCAGCCGTTCACCATCCTTGCCGCGGGAGGGAATACAGCGAATGACGCTGACGTGTGAAGCGCTTTTTTCTGCTGGGAACGGAAAGTCACTGCCTTTGGGACGGATAAAGAAGCCATCGGAGCCCAGCGTTGCGTTGTCCGTATAGATCGTCAGTCGGTCAATGTTGCCGTTTGCCACGAGAAATCCGGAGAGCTTTCCGCTGAATTCGTTATAGGCATTGATGTATTCCATATCCGAGACATAGTTGTGGTTGATCTGCGCCTGCAGCTTGGAGTCCGTATAGATCAGCGACGAGATTTGCTCGATTGGCGTAATGATGGAATCAACGCCCGCAGACAGCCGCTGCGTCATGTTTTGCAGATCCTCCTCTGCCTGTTCACGCAGCCTGTTTCTTGAGTCAATAGAGCCGTATATGGTGACGATCAGCAGCGGGATGATGCTGGCAATCAGCAGGAGCATCAGCATTTTCTTTTGAATTGGAAGGCTATTCAAATGCTGTTGGAGCTTTTTGAATGCCTTTTTCATTGTGAGCACCTCTTTTTATACTGCGACGGCGTCATACCATACTTCTTCGCAAACAGCGCGCAGAAATAAGACGGATTCTGATAGCCGAGCTGGGTCGAGATCTGCGTGATCTTCAAATTGCTGCTGTCCAGAAGCTGCGCGGCGCGCGTCAGCCTCTTCTCCGTGAGATATTCCAGAACTGTACAGCCGCACTGCCGTTTGAACAAGGTGCTGAAATAGTTTGCGGAAAGACCAAATTCTGCGGCGATCTCATCAATTGAAAGCGGCTGAGAAAGGTTGCTGTCGATATACGCTGTGATTTTCTTGACGGAAAGAAGCTGCTGCCCGGCGGACTTTTCGGTGATCCGCCCAATCAGCTGCTGCAAAAAGCCACCCATTTCCTCACACATGGTCACGGGACTGACCATGTGGAAAATGCGGAACAGCAGCGCTATTTTTACATTTCTTTCTGCGCTTCTGGAGACGGATAATTCCGGCAGCTTTTGCAGAAGCGCTTCGATCAGCTCAGAAGACAGCAGGTGATAGGCATGGGTATCGGCAGGGCGGCAGTGATAGTAAGCGTTCAGCCACTGTAGGACAGCGGTACTGTTCAGCGCGTTGATCGCGGCAATCAGCTCCGACAGCTCCGGTCGGCGGCAGATTGTCTGATCTGGGAGCGCCTGTGAAAGCCAGTGCAGCTGCCCCAATCCCTGACACAGTAGAAGCGTATGTGCGGTGCTGCGCAGCATACAGATTGTTTCAGCTGCGCTTGACAGAGCGGCGGGGAGATCCATACTGACTACGTTAAGCCAGCGGCGCTCTTCCGGCGGGAGCGACGCCAGAGAAAGTGCATCAAAGCACTGCGGGGAGAGCAGCAGAAACTCCTCCGGCTTTAGCATCAGCAGAACATTGCCGGGTTGACTGCAGCATTTTTGAACGCTGCTTTTCAGCGCCCCAAGCATGTCCTCGCCTTGTGTTTCCCGGAGGTAGGTAAACTCTCCAATTTGCAGCAGCGTAAAATAGCAAGTGCTGCGTTTGGTCCCATCTGCGCAGCGCAGCGCGGGTGTATAGCCGGACGGGATATTGACGGCTGTACCAGAGGCCGCGGAGAGAATATACTCACGCAGATTGTTACGGGAGGCGGCGGAAATGGCGCGCCGTTCGTCGCAATGCAGACGCACTTTTTCCAAAAGCGCGGGCACTTCGGCAAGATTGATCGGCTTCAATAAAAAATCAACCGCATCGACGGTAATTGCGCTTTTTAAGTAATCGTGCTGATCATAGCCGGTCAGGAACACGATGGAGATGTCCGGATATTCTGAATGCAGGCGCGCAGAAAGCTCAATTCCATCCATCACGGGCATTTTAATATCTGTGATCACGACATCAGGCTGCAGCGCAGCAAGCAAACGCAGCGCTTCTGCGCCGTTCAGCGCAGTCGCGCAAACCTCAAAGCCATAGGCCGCCCAGTCAATATGCTCCAGCAGGAGCTGGAGTTCCAAATACTCGTCGTCCACAAGCAGAATGCGATACATGATGCCGGCTCCTCTACAAAATCTGTGCGTTTATCATAAGTTACCGCGGGAGAAATGTCAATTACTTGTGCAAACCGGATAGAAACCGGTTAGGTTTCAGAGAATCGCGTTATTTCATTCCGGCCGGTGTTTTGCTATGATGAAAAAGCAGGGAGGGATGCCGCGTGCGCATGAAAGAAAATGCGACGAAAAAAGTATCGTCACAAAAGTTTGGGAAAAAGCTGCTGCGGCAGCGCTATCTGCTCCTCATGCTGCTTCCGGCTGTCGTTTGGGTGATCCTGTTTTGCTATGCGCCTATGGTTGGGCTGTATATGGGGTTTGTCAATTTCAAGCCAACGCTGGGCAACTTTTGGAAGACGCTGTTTTCCAGTGAGTTTGTTGGTTTGCAGTGGCTGAAGTACTTCTTTTCCGGAAATGACTTCTGGATCGTTATGCGAAATACGCTGGTCTCCAGCAGCTTGACGCTTGTTTTCGGCTTTGTTGCCCCAATCACCATTGCGCTGCTTTTGAATGAGGCAAAAAACGTCCGCTTCAAAAAGATTGTGCAGACGACGTCCTATCTTCCTTATTTTGTTTCCTGGGTCATTGCGGCGAATATTATCACAACGCTGCTTTCATCCTCCGGCGCGATCAATTCACTGCTCAAGGCGCTGGGTGTCATCGACGAGAGTGTTCTCTTTTTACAGGAGGGAAAGTACTTTTATTGGATCATCGCACTGTCCAACACATGGAAAGACATGGGCTATAACTCAATTATTTATCTTTCCGCAATTTCTGCGGTCAACCCGGAACTGTTTGAAGCTGCCACGGTGGACGGCGCGAGCCGCTGGAAGCAGATCTGGCATGTGCTGCTTCCGGGTATCAAGCCGACGATCATTATCATGCTGATCCTTTCGATCGGAAGCCTTTTGAACACAGGCTTTGACCAGTTTTTCCTGCTGGGAAATTCTTTGACACGAAATTTCTCGGATGTCATTGATACCTACGCCTATCGCTACGGTATCCAGAAAGGAATGTTCTCCTATGCCAGCGCCGTGTCCCTGTTCAAGTCCGTTGTTGCGTTTATTCTCGTCTTCACAGTCAACAAAATTGCGAAAAAGACAGAGAACAGCCACTTGTTTTAAGGGAGGCGCAGTATGGTACATAAAAAAGGAATTCAGCTGAGCAGCATTTTCATTTACACAGCGCTGAGCCTGCTGTTCATCATTACGTTCTATCCCTTTTGGAACATCTTCGTGCTCTCCTTGAATGACGCGACAGACTCTCTGCGAGGCGGGCTGATGCTTTGGCCGCGGGTGTTCTCCATTGACAGCTACAAAGCGGTTTTGTCCGATACGGCACTGCTGTCCTCACTGAAAGTTACCCTACTCCGCACAGCGGTCGGCGTGCCGATGAATCTGCTGGCTGTTACGACACTTGCCTATGCACTGAGCCAGCGCGATCTGATTGGGCGGCGTCAGATCAACCTTCTGTTTGTTTTTACCATGTACTTCAGCGGCGGGCTGATCCCGACGTACATGATCGTCAAATGGCTGGGGCTGATTGACAACTTCCTGGTCTATCTGCTGCCTGGTCTATACAACGTCTATTGGATGATTCTGGTGCGAACTTATATGGAGGGGCTTCCGTACAGCATGATCGAATCTGCGAGAATTGACGGGGCAAACGATATTCAGATCTTTGCTAAAGTCGTGCTGCCGTCATGCGCGCCGGTTGTTGCGACCATCGGACTCTTCTCTGCGATTTACCATTGGAACGCGTGGTACGATTCCTATATTTACACCAACAAGCCGGTTCTGGAAACGTTATCCAATGCACTCGTAAAAATCCTGAATCAGTATCAGACTGGTGCAATGATGACGCAGGCGCAGCAGATGGCCGCCGCGTCCAAGCGCTTGCCGGTATCGAGCGAGAGCATCCGAATGACGGTCACAATGGTAACGACCATTCCCATCATTCTGGTTTATCCGTTTGTGCAAAAGTATTTTATCAAGGGGATGATGCTTGGTTCTGTAAAAGAGTAGACAAAGCCGGACAATACCAGATGAAGATCTATTATCTGACTGCCGATGAACGCTGGATCTATTGCAGTGTAAACGGGGGAAGCGGGCAGAGAATACAGATCCCCGTTACATCCGGAAGCTTCAATAATGTACGCACAGCGACAGTAGAGATCACATTGCAGCGCGGGAACAATAGCCTAAAATTCTATCATTCTGACTGGGCTCCCGATATTGACCAAATCGCGATCAAATACATAGGAAACTGAGGTAATAACTATGGCAAAAATTGTATTACTTGGTGCAGGAAGCTCTATTTTCTGCAAAAACGTTCTTGGCGACTGCCTGCTCACGCCCTCGCTTGCCGATGCGGAAATTGCACTGTGCGACATTGACAGCGAAAAGCTGGCACAGTCGGAACGCCTGATCCGCAGACTGAACGAAAAGCTTGGAACTAGGGCAACGATCACCGCTTCGACGGATCGGCGTGCTGTCCTAAAAGGTGCGGACTACGTCATCAACACCATCTCTGTTGGAGCATATGATCCGTATATTATTGCGGATTTTGAGATTCCTCAGAAGTACGGTCTTGAACAGACCGTTGCAGATACGCTTGGCGTAGGAGGCCTGTTCCGTGGACTGCGGACCATTCCGGTCATGCTGGAAATCGCGCGCGATATGGAGGAGCTCTGCCCGGATGCATGGCTTTTGAACTACACCAACCCCATGGCAATCGTCGCGGGCGCTGTTCAGCAGAGCCGCGGCGTGAAGTGCGTCGGCCTGTGCCATAGCGTTCAGGTATGCGCCAAGGAGCTCCTGGAGGGGCTTGGAATGTCTACTGAGGGCGTGACGTGGCGTATTGGCGGCATTAACCACCAGGCATGGCTTCTGGAGCTGAAGCGCAACGGCGTAGATATTTATCCGGAAGTTCGTAAGGCGGCGCTGGCCCGTACCGACAGCCACAACGACATGGTACGCTATCAGATCATGAAAGTATTCGGCTACTACGTTACGGAGTCCAGCTCCCACGGTTCGGAATACCTGCCCTATTATCACAAATTCAGATATCCGGAACTGAAAGAAATTTATCATCTGCCGACCAACGGCTATAAAAACTGGGGACGCGGCAAGGCGGAGTACTGGCAAGAGATCGAAAATATGATCAAGGACGATAGCCTGACACATATTCGCAGCCGGGAATATGCCTCCTACATTCTCGATTCCATGGAAACCAACACGCCCTATGAGATCGCCGGTAATGTGCTGAATACCAATGGCCTGATTTCTAATCTCCCGCGCAAGGCCTGCGTCGAAGTTCCGTGCCTTGTCAATTCCAACGGCATTCAGCCTATCAGCTTTGGCGCGCTTCCGGAGCAGTGTGCGGCAGTCAACCGCACGAATATCAATATGCAGCTGCTTTCCATTGAAGCGGCGCTCACCGGCAGGCGTGAGCATATTTATCATGCAGCGCTTCTCGACCCGCACACCTCGGCGGAGCTTTCTATCGACGACATCATCGCAATGTGCGATGAACTGATCGAACTGAACAAGCCCTTTATCCACCCCGGCTTCTTCCGTTGATATTGCGTTTCTTCTCACAGAAATGTAATATAAATGCATGAACGAAAATCTATTGGAGGGAAAAACATGAAAAAAGCACTGGCTCTGATCCTTGCGTTTTTGATGCTGGTCGGTACACTTTGCGCCTGCCAGAGTCAAGCACAAACCGGCAACGATACGCAATCCCCCAGCGAAAACAGCACGCCCAGCAATGAGGATACCCCGACCATCACGCTGACTTGGTTCGATAAGAACACCGGTGAAGCGTTTACTGACCCTGTTGCGGAGGTCATCAAGGAAAAGACCGGCATTAACATCGAGATCCAGCAGCCCACCGGCGACCCCAACGAAAAGCTCGTCCTGATGATGACCGGTGATACGCTGCCCGACGTGGTCCTGATGGATCGCAGAAGCGACATCGTCAACCAGTACATTGAAGCAGGCGCGCTGATTCCGCTGGACGATCTGATCGAACAGTACGGCCCGAATATCAAGGAGATGTATGGTGAGGTCCTTAACCTGAGCCGCTATTCCGACGGTCACACGTACTATCTGAATAACTGGTACGACCTTGACCCCACTCCCGACCGTGCGATCAACATCCGCATGGATCTGCTGAAAGAGCTTGGCTACGGCGAGAAAGCGGAAAAGGGCGAGCCTTTCACGCAGGAAGAATTTGTCGCCATGTTGAAAGCTTTCAAAGAAAAATATCCGACCATTGATGGACAGGAAACCATTCCTTTCGCGTTGAACGGTGAATATATGGAGACCGTACTCAGCACGTTCCGCGGCATGTATGGCATGAAGAACTATTACGAGACGGACGATCATCAGCTTCTGTTCAGCGTCAGAGATCCGCAGTATCTCGACATGGTCACATTTATCAATTCTCTCTATCGGGACGGCCTTCTGGATCGTGAGTGGGCCATTACCAAGGCCGACGCGTTCAGCGAAAAGCTGGCAAGCGGCCGCGTGTTCGCGGCCAATGGCGGTACGCCGAGTGATGTCAACGGCCTGTTCATCCAGGACGAGGGTGAGGACACCGATAAGCAGTTCTATATGTTCAAGGTCGTCGCCGACGGCGTCGATCCGGACAAGACGACGTTCAGCCCGCGCAGCTCTTTGGGCTGGGATGCCATTGGTATCACCAAGGCCAATAAGTACCCCGAAGAGACCATCAAGCTCTTTGACTTCCTTGCCAGTGAGGAAGGACAGTACCTGCTGATGTGGGGCGTGGAAGGCAAGGACTGGACGATCGAAAACGGCGTCCATGTTCCGAATGAAAAGACGATCCCCGGCTTCCGCGCGGACTGGGGCGCCTACAGCAAGGAAACCGGCATCCGCAAGTGGTCTTGGTTTATAAAGAACGGATACGGCTCTGACGGCACGCCCTATGACCTTGTGACAAAGTATGACCTTGACGCAGTCGCCGCGCATGCGATGGTTTCCATGGCCGGTTCTGTCTGGGATACCGCGCCCTATGACAACGTCAGTCCGACCAGCGGCACACCGGAAGCGCTTGCCGAGCAGAAGTGCAATGATATTATCGACCAGTATTTTGCGCAGATGGTCTATGCACAGTCTGAGGACGAGGTCAAGACGCTTTATGAGGCCATGATGTCCGAGCTTGAAGCCAACGATGCGGCTGCTGTGGAGAAGATCTACACCGAGAATTATCAGGAGCATCTGAAGCTCTGGAGCTGATCCAACGGTACAAAAACCGGCAATGTGATAGGCTTATAAGAAACTGTCATAATCAAATGATGTTATAGAAAATGCCAGCCGTCTGTATGATGCAGACGACTGGTATTTTTCTGTCTGTGCTTTTGTGGCATTTGCGGCAAAATGAAGCAAGATCACATGGATCTATAGCGGCCGCCG
>ERZ780141.1920-NODE-1920-length-11204-cov-6.387389_pt1 | contig 11204 bp, 8 predicted proteins | sample MGYA00433080_ERZ780141 | MGnify/ENA primary metagenome ERZ780141 (study PRJEB29588, sample SAMEA2154047) | human gut metagenome | biome: human gut; feature: human-associated habitat; material: faeces | place: Denmark | collected 2008/2010 ... | reverse complement strand
GCATTTCAAATCACTCCACATGCCGGATGAGCCAAATTTGTGTGGCGCAATGTCCTGAAGTCAAAAAAACAGGCATGGAGATTGTTCCATGCCTGTTTTTTATACCCCAATTAGTCGTTAGGTTGTCATTGGAGAGAGCCAATGGCATCTTAATAATCTTTCCGTTTCGGTCTGATGACCGATTTTGGGGATACGTGTTGGGGTGAAAAGCGAGCGGTTTGGCTATCGAAAACGGTTTGTTGCAGGGTTATTCGCCAACACCGTTGTAGCCGTTCATGCCTCCCGTCTCATCGTCCATCTGTTGCTGGTTGTCGTGTCCGGGCTTGCGCTTGGCGTTGTTGTTGCCAAAGTTCCATGTCACGGTGAGCTGCACACGGCGGCTGCCATGCTTGAACATTTGTTCGCGGCTGAACGTCTCCGACGACGAGAAGGTCCTGAACTTGCGGCTGTCGAGCAGGTCGCGGCAGTTGAGGCTCACCTGCAGTTTTTTGTTGAGGAAGTTCTTGCGCACGCCCAGGTCCATGCTGTACATGGGCTTGGTGTAGCCCTGTGCCGTCGATTGGCGACTGCGGTAGTTGCCGCTGGTCTGCACGGAGATGTCGTAGGGCAATTGCACCTGTGCGATGATGCGTGCGCTCCATGTGAAGTTGTGTTCGCCCTGGCCCGTCACGGTCTGTCCGTCAATGTCGTAGCTGAAGCCGTCGATCTTGTAGTAGTAAGCGTTGGCGTTGGTCGTCAGGTCCAAGAAGCGGAAGAAACGGTTCTTGAGCGTCATCTCCAAGCCTGCGCGTTGGTCCTTGGCCACGTTGAAATTGCTCGAATACATCTTACCGTCGGTGGAGCTCTGCCAGTTGATTCGCTGAATGATGTCGGTGGTGGGGCGGTAGTAGGCCGATACCATTAGCGAGTGCTCGGTCCATGTGCGGAGGTAATTGAACGAGAACGAGTTGGAGAATGCTGGCGTCAGCTCGGGGTTTCCGAAGCTCACCATCGTGGCGTCGCGGGTGTCGCGGAAGCTATTGAGCTGGCCTCCCCACGGGCGTTGCAGGCGTCGGGTGTAGTTGATCTGGAACTGGTCGTTGTCGGTCAGTTGGTACGACAGGAACACGCTGGGGAACAATTGGAAGTAGTCTTTCTTGAAAGGCTTGTCGCGCAGCGCTGGGTCGTTCTCCTGGGCCCAGGTGTAGCTCTCGGTGTTCACCTTCCAATATTCGCCTCTCAGGCCAGCCATGATGCCCAGTTTGCCAAACTTCATGGTGGTGGTGGCGTAGAGGGCGTGCAGGTCCATGTCGTAGATGAAGCGGTTGTAGTAGGCTTCGTCCATCACGGCTTGGCTTCCATCCCAGTTGTTGGGGTCCATGTAGCTCTCTTGGGGCGTGTTCTCATGCGAGAAGTCTCCTTGGTATCCGGCTTGCAACTTCAACTGTTCTGAGATGGGGTTCTCATAGTCGAGCTTCACCTCCCAGGAGCGGTTGTTGATGTGCATGGGTCGGCTCTGCCATTCGTAGTCGGTGGGAGTCGATCCGTCGGTCCACGAGGTGGAGTCTTGGTAGATGTTCTCGTCGTCCGATTTCCATTTGTTATAGCTCACCACAAAGTCCAAATAGTGTTTGTCGGTGAAGTTGTGTCGATAGTTGAACTCGCCATAATACATGTCCATTCCACCATCGCCCCTGGTGCTGCGGAGCATCAGGCGGGTGTCGGCGGGTGCGCCAATGGTGCCATAATGGTAAGGAGTGGTGCTCCAGCTGTTGCTTGCGCTGTGCATGAGCATGCCGCTGAGCGACAAGTCGTCTTTCTTGGTGGCGTGAAGGGTGATGCCGGCACGTGAGAAGATGCTGTTGCTGCTTCGCGAGTTCTTGGCCTTGTAGCGTTGGTACGTGTTGGTGTTCAGATACTGCTGGTTGCTCTCGCTGCGGCCTTCGCCGGCACGATGTCGATAGCCCACGTTGGCGTATGCGTCGATGAGCCCACTGTTCATGTTGATGTTGAACGACGTGTTGGCGCCGCCTTGCGTGTTGCCGCCTGCCTGCACGGAGCCGTAGTAGCCCGCCTTTCGGTCCTTCTTCAGTACGATGTTGATGATGCCCGATCCTCCCTCTGCGGAGAATTTGGCCGACGGATTGTCGATGACCTCAATGCGCTCAATCGACTCGGCGGGCAACTGTTGCAGTATCTGTGCGCGGTTGTCGGCTGTCAGGCCACTGGCCTTGCCGTTGATCCACACTTCCACGCTTGCGTCTCCTCGCAGCGATATGTTGCCGTCGTTGTCCACTTCCACCGACGGAATGTTCTCAAGAACATCGGTGGCGGCGTCGCCTGCGTTGGTGACGAGCTGCGAGACGTCGAACGATTTGCGGTCTACCTCAAGCTTCATGGTTGAGCGCATGCCCTTCACCGTTACTTCGCGCAGCAGGTGCGCGTCCTCGCGCATATATAATAAAAGGTTGGCGTTGGGGCTTTTCTCGGTGATGGTAACCTGCCGGCGCACGTCGCGGTAGCCCATCATCTTGGCTGTGAGGATATAGGTGCCGGGCTTAAGGTCCACCATGTGAAACTGGCCAGTCATGTCGGTGACGTCGCCTTGCACCATCTTGATCGTGTCGTCGACGGTGGTGAGGCGCATGTTTACAAATTCCAGGGGGGTGTTGCGTTGCCGATCAAGAATTTTTCCCTTGATCAGTCCTTGTGCGTTTGCTGCCAGGGCGACCAACAGCAGCAGGGCGGTCATCGTTGTTTTCATGCGATGTTGTGTGGTCGTTAATGAGGATTTGTGTGTTATACGATTGATGTGTGTGTTGTCGTATAAGCAATCTGCTCTTTTCATAAAATCAATCTGTTAAATCGTATCAGCAATCTGTTTTGTTCATCGAGTCGATCAGTTTCGCAGAACCATTCTGTATTCTTCGCAGAAGCAAACCGGTTCTTTTAGAGCACCGTCCTGCTTTTCTCATCGAGTTCTTCCGCTTCTCTTAGAGCACATCCGTTCTGTTAGCGCTTTTTCTGTGACGTATTGGCGCCATAGGTTCGGCATGCGGGTGTCAATGCTCTACAAACGAAAATGCCAAACGCCTGAAATCAAGCATTTGACATTTTCGAAGGTTGTCGTACGCGGATTCGAACCACGACAAACAGAACCAAAACCTGTTGTGCTACCATTACACCATACGACAATCTTTCTGAGATATTAGCGTTGCAAAGGTAGTGGTTTTTTAGGCCACTACCAAATTTTTTATCATTTATTTATGCTGCAAGTTGCAAGAAGTTACATCCTACCGCATTGTGCGTGACGCTTTGAGCCGCGCTTTCGCGCATCACTTCACGGTGATGAGGTAGTAGTTTTTCTTGCCGCGCTGCACGAGCAGGTACTTGCCGTCGATAAGATCGTCGCTGGTGATGACTTGGTCGAAGGCCGTGAGCTTCTCCTTGTTGAGGCTCACACCGTTGCCCTTTACCATCTTGCGCATCTCGCCCTTTGAGGGGAACACGTCCCAACCGTCTTGGCAGAACAGGTCGATGGCCTTTCCTCCGAGCAACTCCTTAGGGAGCTCATAATGGGGAACGTCTTTGAACACGTCGTTGAGCGTGGCCTCGTCGAGTTGTGCGAGCTGGTCCTTCGTGGCCTTTCCGAAGAGGATGTTGCTGGCTGCGATGGCCATATCCAAGTCTTCCTTTGAGTGGACCATGACGGTAACCTCTTCCGCCAGCCTACGCTGCAACATGCGGCGGCCGGGGTCTTGCTTGTGCTCGGCTACCAGGCCCTCGATGGTTTCGCGGTCGAGCGATGTGAAGATCTTGATGTAACGCTCTGCGTCGTCGTCGCTCACGTTGAGCCAGAACTGGTAGAAGGCGTACGGCGTGGTGCGGTTGCGGTCGAGCCACACGTTGCCGCTCTCGGTCTTTCCAAACTTCTTGCCGTCGGCCTTGGTGATGAGCGGGCATGTGAGGCAATAGGCCTGGGCCTCGCTTCCCAGTGTGCGGCGGATGAGCTCGGTGCCGGTTGTCATGTTGCCCCATTGGTCGTTGCCGCCCAATTGCAGGCGAACGCCGTATTTCTGGTACTGGTAAAGGAAGTCGTAGCCTTGCAGAAGCTGGTATGTGAACTCGGTGAACGACAGTCCGTCGCGCGACGTTCCATTGAGGCGCTGCTGCACACTTTCCTTCGCCATCATATAGTTTACGGTGATGTGTTTGCCCACCACGCGTGCGAAGTCGAGGAAGCTGAAGTCCTTCATCCAGTCGTAGTTGTTGACAAGCTCGGCCTTGTTGGGCTCGTCGCCGTCGAAGTCGAGGAACTTAGCCACCTGACTCTTGATGGCCTCCTGGTTGTGATAGAGCGTCTCAGCGTCGAGCAGGTTACGCTCCTGGCTCTTTCCCGAGGGATCGCCGATCATTCCGGTGGCTCCGCCTACGAGCAGATAGGGCTTGTGTCCGCAACGCTGCAGGTGACGCAGCATCATGATGCCGCACAGGTGGCCGATGTGCAAGGAGTCGGCCGTGGGGTCGGTTCCAAGATAAGCCGACACCATGTTCTCCATCAGGAATTCCTCGGTACCCGGCGTCATCTGTGCCAACATACCGCGCCATTTCAGTTCTTCAACGAAATTTTTCATTCTACTATATTATTTATTGCCTTTGGGGCATGAATTTATTTGCTTTGTTTGAGGTGCTTGTTGGTGCGCTTGGAGCCTTTCCTCAGGTCCTTGAAGGAGAAGCTGTCGGGCACGGGGTCGTATCCGCTCCCTCCCCATGGGTTGCATCGGCAGATGCGCCACACCGCAAGGATGAATCCTTTTATGGGTCCGTGCTTCATGAGGGCTTGCCTTGCATACTCGGAGCAGGTGGGCGTGAAGCGGCAGGCGGGAGGTGTGTAGGGCGTGATGAACATTTGGTAAAACCTAATGGGCATTACCATCAGCAACGCAACGGCGCGCGATAATGTTTTTAGGATTCTTTCCATAGGTTCGTTTGCCTTTCGGGGCGTTTGGGTCTTGTCCCCCTCTGTTATGGTGCCCTGTTGCATCGTCGACCCGTGGATGAGGGGTGTGGAGGTCTTTGCCGTGGGGTTGGGGTGCTTGCGGAGAGGTGGCGGTTAGGCCGTTGAGGCGTGTTATGCCTCTTGGGTTGTGGCGTGATGGTTGCCATCTTCGGTCTTCTCGAGTTTTTCCTTGACCCTTGTGAGCAGGTTGACGACCTTCTTTTCCACCTGCTCGCTGTCGTGCAGCTGTGCGTCGGTCCAGATGAATGCGAGCGCCACGGCCTTGTCGGCGATGATGCTTTTGTTCTTTCGATAGGCTTCTCTCACCTGCCGTTTCACGCGGTTGCGCTTTACGGCTCGCTTGAAGTATCTCTTGGGCACGCTGATGAGCATCTTTGCCTTGGGGCGTTGGGTGTTGGGCATGTTGCCGTCTTCTTGTTCCGAAGCGCTGTTGCCGTTGTGCTCTTCGTCCAAGGGCATGTAGACCACACGCAGGGGGAAAGCCGACATCGATCGGCTTTTGGTTCCCGCGAAGATGGCATCGATGAGCTTTTTGCTGCAGATGCGCTCTTGCTTATGTAGTGTGGCAGGGTATGTGTGGCTCATTGTAACGTATAGAGGCAGGCTGAGCCTGCCTTGTTGTTATTTGTTCTCCTTGTCGAGGTAGCTCCTGAGAGCGGCTACCATTGATGGGTATTCGGGTGTTCCAGCCATGAGGTCGAGCTTCATTCCGGCGCTTTCCACAGCCTTGGCTGTTGTGGGTCCGAAGACGCCAATCTTGTATTTTCCTTCCTTGATGCCTGGGAGCGACTCGCCGAGGTAGTTGACACCCGTAGGCGTAGAGAAGATGAGCATGTCGCAATCGAAGTTCTTGATTTCCTCTTCGGTGAAGTTGTTGCTTACCGTTCGGTACATGATGCACTCCTGGTGGTTGAGTCCCTTTGCGGTGAGGATCTTCGCGATTTCGTCGGTATGGGCGCTGCTTTGCGGCAGGAGGTACTTCTCGGTCTTGTGTCGCAGGATGTGCGGCATGAGGTCGTCGAACTTACCGGTTGCTCCGAAGAACACCTTTCTCTTGCGATACTGCGTGTATTTCTGAATGTAGAGCGAGATGCTTTCGGTGACGCAGAAGTATTTCATGGTCTCGGGGATGGTGAGGCGCATGTCTTTTGCTATCATGAAGAAGTTGTCGACGGCGTGCCTTGACGTGAAAATGATGGCCGTATAGGAGAGGATGTCTATTTTCTGCTGACGGAATTCCTTAGCAGTGAGTCCTTCTACCTTGATGAAGGGTCTGAACACCAGCTCTACGCCGTAGTTCTTTTCGATGTCGAAATAGGGAGATTTCTCACTAGCGGGTCTAGGCTGTGAAATCAAAATCTTCTTAATCATCTTGTTCTAAAAATTCGTTTTTAAAAGTTCATCAGTCAACACCAGGATGCCCCACAGGGCTCCCAATGGCATGATTTCCAGGGTGCAAAAGTACAAAAAATTCTGCAGAAAGCCCCTGCTTCTTTGGAAAAAGATAATGTATGTCTTGTAAAAAGTGAGCAGTTTGCCCAATATGACTACCAAAACGGTATAAAGCACCATGCTTCCTATGGGTAAATTGAAGTACACCAAGAGCATGACAGATGGAAAAATAAGGATACCCTCGGTGGATGTGAGGAACAGGTTTGCCTTCATCCATTGTTCGTTATTTTTCTTATCAAAGAACACCCATCCCACAGCTGCGTTGAGGCATGCTTTCAGCAGGAAATAAGCTGCGAAGATGGCGGTATAGACGCCTATGATTTGGTAGTGGGGCAAGATAAATGTCTCCTTGAAGGAGGTTTGGCGCCAGAGGAAGAAGAGCAACGAATAGAGCAGGCAGGTTTGCAGCACGAGGAAGAGCTGGAAGCGCAGCTCCGAGCTTGTTTCGGTGATGACGGTGGTGCCTTCGCTTTGTGGTCGGAAGAAGTTTTTGATCTGTCGGCCTATGAAGTTGCCCGACTTGGTGATGGCCAGCGTGGCGAGGATGAAACATCCCAGCAGCACCGACGTGATGAGGTCGTCGCCAGCGATGGTGTAGGGCACAGGGTCGCCGGCCACGCCCTGTCGGTATGCGGCATATTCGGGTCGGTAGACCGAGTCGGGTTGTACGAGCGACTTGCTGTGGTACAGGGGTTTGTTGAGCGAGAATCCCAATGGTACGTCGGCCTTTGTGGTCGGCGTACGCATGGGGTTGGGCTGCTTACTCCAGTCGACGTTTGGAAACTCTATGTTGGCTCGGATAGCCGAGTCTTGCTGCCAGGGTGTAGCATCCTTTGGCAGCCGACTGAGTATCTGTCGCGGTGTGTTCCAACCGTCGGCTTGATGGTTTGTCGCGGCGGCCTGCTGTGTGGTGTCGGCTGTCGCGATGGTGTCTGGAGTGAGCGTGTGTGTCATGTGCAAAGTGTGGGGTTAAAGGGCGAAAGCCTCGCGGATGCGCTCCACTTGGTCGAGTTTCTCCCAGGTGAAGAGCTCAACGGTCATTTCTTTGCGTTCGTGGTAATGGCTTGTGAATACCTTTTTCACTATTTCGTTCTTGCGTCCCATGTGTCCGTAGGCGGCTGTCTCGAGGTAGATGGGCTGCTTCAGGTTGAGCGTCGTCTCGATGGCCTTTGGACGGAGGTCGAACAGTTGGCTGACCTTCTGGGCAATCTCGCCGTCGGTCATGTTCACATGGCTCTTGCCGTAAGTGTTGACGTATACGCTAACCGGCTGGGCCACGCCGATGGCATAAGCCAGCTGCACGAGGATCTCGTCGCTGACACCAGCGGCCACCATGTTCTTGGCGATGTAGCGTGCGGCGTAGGCTGCTGAGCGGTCTACCTTCGAGGGGTCCTTGCCCGAGAAGGCGCCACCACCGTGGGCTCCGCGCCCGCCGTAGGTGTCGACGATGATCTTGCGGCCCGTGAGGCCGGTGTCGCCGTGGGGGCCTCCGATGACAAACTTGCCTGTTGGGTTGACAAAATACTTCTCGCTGCCATCGAAGAGTGCCAGCACCTTGTCGCTGAGCTGCTTCTTGACGCGCGGCATGAGTATGTTGATGACGTCCTTGCGGATGGTGGCCAGCATCTGCTCGTCGGCCTTGCGCTGTGCCTCGGGTGTGTCGTCGGTGGGTTTCACGAAGTCGTCGTGCTGTGTCGACACCACGATGGTGTCGATGCGTTGTGGCACACCCTCGTCGCTATACTCGATGGTCACTTGGCTCTTCGAGTCGGGACGGAGATAGGTCATTTCCTTGCCCTCCTTGCGTATGTCGGCCAAAACGCGCATGATGAGGTGGGCCAGGTCGAGCGTGGCGGGCATGTAGTTGTCGGTCTCGTTACAGGCGTAGCCAAACATCATGCCTTGGTCGCCGGCGCCTTGGTCTTCCTCGCACTCGCGGCTCACACCTTGGTTGATGTCGTCGCTCTGCTCATGGATGGCGGTGAGAATACCGCACGAGTTTCCGTCGAACTGATACTCGGCCTTGGTGTAGCCAATGCGGTTGATGGTGCGGCGCGTAACGGTCTGCAGGTCAATGTACTGCGATGAGCGCACCTCGCCCATGATCACCACTTGTCCGGTGGTGTCGAAGGTCTCGATGGCGCAGTGGGCCTCGGGATCGTAAGCCAAGAACTGGTCGAGCAGGGCGTCTGATACCTGGTCGGCAACTTTGTCGGGATGTCCTTCCGACACGGATTCGGATGAGAATAGATAACTCATTTTACATTACTTTCTTTTACGTGGAGACGCATGCGAGTAACCGTAAAATCTAAAGGGATTTTGCAGTTTTAGCATTTTTTACTGTGGTTGCAAGCAGCCAAATTCTTCCACAACGTTAAACAAATGTTTTAAAGTGGGTGCAAAGTTACGTGTTTTTGTCGTATCCTCCAAAAGAAAAGGGAATTAAGTGACGGTGAAAAAAATAATTGGTATAATTTGAAACATGTTGTATTCTTATAGCCTGTGTATGGAGCCAGTTGTCCAAACTCCTCATTTGACTTGTTGTGGAAAAATCTGCCTGAAGGATTCCATTTGGCTACGCCCCTTATATCATTGCCCACTCTTTTGCTTCCAATTCCTCCATAGTAGTCGATAAGTTGTTGCTCACGTCCCCGTATTGCATCATAATTCTTAGAATATCGGTCCAACGTAGGATTTTTGAACCCTTGTAATTTGGTTTAAGGCGGAAACTTGTTGTATCCGTTGCTAAATTATGGAAAAACAATCAGACGTGCAAATATTATGGAAAGAAAATTTGTCCCCAATCGGTCATTAGTGAAGTCTAATAACCGATTGGGGATTAACAAAAAAATCCGGAAGGCCAGCTCTGTGGCTGATCTTCCGGATGGTGTGGGGTCGGGGTCGCCGTGTGAAGCGCCGTCCCGACGGGTTAGGGTTTACTCACCTGGCAACATCATGACGTTGACCTTGTTGGCACCCTTGAGCATCTCCTTCATGAAGGTGGCGATGGTTGCGGGCGTCTGCTTCTCCACCAAGCTCTTGTAGTTGGTGTAGTCGTCGAGGTGCAACATGTAGTCGGTATAGATGATGTCGTCCCAGAACTTGTTGGTCTTGGCGTTGTCGTCAAACTGCTTGAGCATGAGCGTCTTCACCTTGTCGACCATTTCCTTGTCGCAGTCAACTGCGAGATCCTTCACGGCCTGGTTCATGATTTTCACAGCCACTTCTTTCTTCTCGGGCTTCATGGGGCAGTAAGCGAGCACCTGTGTGATGTGGAATCCATCGTATGCGATGTTGCACACGGCCTGTGCGCCACAGGTGTAGGCGGCGCTGGCCTCCTCGCGAATCTGCTTGAGGTAGACCATTGAGAGCACCTGTCCTGCGATGCTGGCTCGGATGGAGTTCTCGAGCGAGTAAGGCATGTTCTGGTTGAGCCAGATGATGTATGCGGTAGCCTTCGGTGTTTCTTGCTTGCGCTCGAAGATGCAGTCGACGTTCTTCGTTGTAGGCTTGTCGGCACGCTGTGCCTTAGGTGCTTTTCCGCTTGTTGGCAGAGCGCCGAGATACTGGCAGATGAGCGGGCGGATGGTTGCCTCGTCGAAGTTGCCCACGAAGCTGAAGGTCCAGCCGGCAGCGTTGGCCATGCGTTCCTTGGCCATCTGCAGGATGCGGTCGTAGTTGATGTTCTGCACATCGGCGAGCTTCATGGCCGCCTTGCGCCATCCGTGGTCGTACATGCTGGCGGTCAGCGAGTCGCTGAGGGCCATTTCGGGCGACAGCTCACGGTTCTTCAGCATGACGTTGAACTGCTGGATGAGGTTGCTGTAAGCGTCGGGGTCTTTCTTGATGTTGGTGAAGTAGAGATAGGTGAGCTGCAGCATGGTCTCCACGTCGTTGGGTGTGGATGAGCCGTCGATGTTCATGCGCTGGCCCATGCTCAGTGAGGCGTTGGCGATCTTTCCGGCCAGAGCCTTTTGCAGTTCGTTGTTGGAGAAGTTGCCCAGTCCGCTAACGCCTACCACGTCGTCGAATGCCTTGAGGTTGGCGGCGTCGGCCTGTCCGTAGTTGGCCTCACCTGTTCCACCAAATCCGCTCATGATGACCTGGTCTTTCTTCAGGTCGGTCTTCTTCAGCAGCACGGTGATGCCGTTGCTGAGTGTCAGCACGCTGTAGTCGAACTTCTTGCTCTTCACCTCCTTCTTGATGGTTCCAGCCTTGGGCATGGTGGTGATGAGTGGCTCGTCCTTCACGTTGTCGACGTAAGCCTCGATCTTGGCGTTGCGTGCGTTGTCGATGGCCTTGAGCAACTGCTCCTCTGTGGGATACACGTTGCCGTCCTTCTCGTTGTTGAAGTTGAGGATAACCATGTTGGTGTCGCTCTTGCTCACCAGCTCGGGCAGGAGCTCGTTGAATGCCTCCACGGGCATGGCCGGAACCAGTTGCTTCATCATCGCATAGGAGGTCTCAATGCTGGGCATGGCCTCGTTCTCGAGGAAGTTGCCGAGCGCCTGCTGGTAGAAGGTGGTGTTGCGGCGCTTGTCCTTATTGGAGAAATCCTTGTCGAGGCGGCTCAGGTAGTCTTGCTGGAAGCGCTTGTACTCGGTAGGCGTGAAGCCATACTTCATGGCGCGGATCACCTCGGTGTAGGCGGCCTGCAAGGCTTCGGCTGTCTGCTCCATGGTCTTCGGTATCACCGAGAGCTCGAAGGCATCCTTGGTCTTGGCCAAGATGTAGCTGCCATCGTCGGCGGTAG
>ERZ780141.1913-NODE-1913-length-11240-cov-2.927135_pt1 | contig 11240 bp, 6 predicted proteins | sample MGYA00433080_ERZ780141 | MGnify/ENA primary metagenome ERZ780141 (study PRJEB29588, sample SAMEA2154047) | human gut metagenome | biome: human gut; feature: human-associated habitat; material: faeces | place: Denmark | collected 2008/2010 ... | reverse complement strand
TGAAGAGGGAATGACAGAGTGTCCGAATTGCGGCTGTCCGGTTGAAGATACACTAGGTCAGGAGACAGATGAAAAGCCGCAAAAGGTAGAGGTAACAGGGGTAAAGTTTACTAAGAAGATAAAGGTTATTATTGGAATTATAGTTGTATTATTGGTGGCCGGAGGAGCAACAGCATTTGGAGTGACACAATATCAGAAGAAGAAGGCGGCTAAGGAATATACACAACGTGTTGAAGAGTATTCTGATAATTTAGAATTAGCTGCCGTCACAATGCTGACAGGTGCAAGTGATGCTGAGTCAAGTGCAAATCTGATTAAGCAGGTATGGTATAACGCTATCTTCGAGGAAAAGGATGATAAAACAGATAAGTATACTTGTCCCGAAGGATATTTTGTATCTGATTTTAACGATGCGTTAGGTAATTTGTATGCAGATTCTAGTTTCAGCAGCAAGATAAGCAGTATTGAAGATAATCAGGATGCGGTCAATGCACTGATGAAAAAATTGAAGAATCCACCAGATGAATACAAGGATGCATATGATGCCATAACAGATTTATATAATGCTTATATATCACTTACCAACTGTGCAACAGATCCTTCTGGCAGTTTGCAGACATATTCAAGTACTTTCAGTGATGCTGATACATAGGCACTCTGCCTTTTAAATGTTTGGACAAACAAAAGCCAAACATAAGATAAAAACATAAGCCACCTTGGTTAGAAAACTTAAAAAACTTAAATACTTTAAAAAAATATTCCTTTATTTGCGGAGATTTACTTGCTTTTTGAAAGATATAAACGTATACTTGTAAGGTGACGTGGTTGTAAGGTGACGTTGTATATTTGCCTGATTTTATTGCAAAGAGGCTAAAAGCAGATGTTCTGACCACAGCAAGTACATGTAAAGAGCGTAATGAAATTTAGAAGTTTTGTAGAGGTAAAATAATGAAAGCAAGCTACAAAAAGTTATGGAAAATCCTGATTGACAAGGATATGAAGAAAAAAGATTTGCTGGCACAGGCAGGGATCAGCTGGACATCTGTGACCAAGTTGTCAAAGGGCGAGAATGTTGGAATGGAAGTGCTTATGAAAATATGCATGGCACTTAATTGCAACATAGCTGATGTGGTTGAATTCGTGCCAGACGATGAACCAGAGGATGATATGAGCGATGTTGAAGATTAATACAAGCAGCCCTTATACAGCAAGTATGACAAGGGAGCAATTTTTATTTTATGAAGTAAGAACGACTGCTAAGCTAATGACAGAAGGCTTGTCTGATGAAGAAGTGGTACAGAGAATTATTGATGATAATCTGTTCCAATATCCTACGGAGAAGTCACTAAAGCGAATAGCGCAAAACTGTATAAGAAGATTGAAGTGCATGGATGATGAGACACTTGTGAAAGCCATTGCTACGCAACCAACGGATGTTGCAAAGCAGATATGCTTGTATGCTATGATGAAGCAGTATCGTCTTGTATGGGATTTTATGATTACAGTTATTGGGGAAAAGTACCGTTTAAGGGACACCTCTTTTGGTAGGATAGACTTGAACACTTTTTTTCTTCGTTTGCAGGAACAGGATGAAGTGGTGGCAAGTTGGAGCGATACCACAATTACAAAGCTAAAGCAGATACTTGCAAGAGTGCTTGTGGAGAATGAGTATTTGGACAGTACCAAGGCAACAAAGCTGAATCTAGTGTGGTTGAACTCAACACTTGAGAATGCAATCAAGGATAATGGTGATGATGCAGCACTTGCGGCATTCAACTATTTTTCTTAAGGAGGTTACGATAGGTGAGTGACATTAAGGAACGTTTAGACATACTTCGTGGAAATATCCAAGAAGAGGATTTTCTACTAGGTAAGGGTCTAAGCAATGAAGTAAATATTCGTATGTTTTGTTACGATGCTAAAGATGAAATGATTGTACAGCATTTCGTGGAACAGCTAAAGACTGACCAATCACTAAACTGCAGATTGATTGAAGTAAATCTGTATGAGACATTCCTTTCCATCTGTGATGACAAGAGAATCACAAACAGCATTCCCGCAATGGAAGAGAAGAAGGGAAAAGAATTTATATTAAAGCAGATGAACTCCGTTGCAAAGGTTGGAGCGTTTATTGACAAGATACAATATGAACCACATATGGTTGGAGAGGATATCCTTCTCATAACAGGAGTTGGGGATGTGTTCCCGTTCTTGCGAGTGCATACACTGTTGGATGCATTGCAGCCATACTTCTCGAATATTCCAATCCTTGTGATGTATCCGGGAAAATTCGATGGTTCATATATGAAGCTGTTTAATAAATTAAAACCGAATCCATATTATAGAGCGTTTAATGAGATAGGAACGGAGGAAACCAAGCTATGATAATTCAAAATATGTTTGAAGAGGATATCAACAGACCGATAAATGGTGTCATCAAAGTAGATCAGGATGAACTGGGAGTCATCAAGCAAGAGGTAAAAGAGTATGTAATCACAAAGGAACTGAAGAAGCATTTCATTAGCTTTTTTAATTATTACAGTGATTCTTTCGACAGGCCAACATCCGACATAGGTGTTTGGATTTCGGGATTCTTTGGAAGTGGTAAATCTCACTTCCTTAAAATGCTGTCTTATATTTTGGAAAACCGCAACATTGGTGGTGTAAAAACCGTAGAATTCTTCCGTAAGAAATTTGAGAGTGACCCTGCCACATTCATGATGATTGATAAGGCAACAAGGGGCGAGACAGAGACTATCCTTTTCAATATTGATATTGAAGGTTTCAGTAATAAGGACAAGACTGCTGTCCTTCGTGTGTTTGCAAAGATGTTCTATAACCATCTTGGATTATATGGCGAGGACTTGAAGGTGGCCAAGCTGGAGCAGTTCATTGCAAAGCAGGGCAAGACTGATGAATTCAGAAGAGTATTTGAACAAAAGAATGGCTCTCCTTGGGTAGAATCCAGAGATGCCTATGCATTCTTTGAGGACGATGTTGTAGATACACTTACAGCAGTTCTTGGTATGAGTGAGACAGCTGCTCGTAACTGGTTCAATGGTACAGAGACAGCAGAAATCAGTATTGCACAGCTTGTATCGGAGATTAAGGATTATGTAGATAGTAAGCCAGATAACTTCCGACTTCTTTTCATGGTGGATGAGGTTGGTCAGTATATTGGAACATCCACAGACCTTCTTTTGAATCTGCAGTCTCTCGTAGAGGAACTCGGTGCAAAATGCAATGGTAAGGTATGGGTATGCTGTACAGGACAGGAAGCCATCAACGAAATCATCAAGGTTCGTAATGATGAGTTCTCCCGTATTCAGGCTCGTTTCAAAATAAGACTTAGTCTAACATCTTCATCCGTAGATGAAGTCATCCAGGAACGTATCCTTAAGAAGAAACCAGAAGCCAAGGCAGAACTTATGGAAGTATACAATCAGAATGATTCTGTTCTTCGTAATTTGTTCAGCTTTAAGAAGGATGATGCCTTACTTGATATTAAGGGATTCAGTGGACCAGAAGAGTTTGCTAACAACTTCCCATTCGTACCATATCAGTTCATCATCATGCAGAAGGTATTTGCAGAAATTCGTAAGCATGGTAACTCTGGAAAGCATCTGTCTGGTGGAGAACGTTCAATGCTTTCGGGATTCCAAGAGGCAGTACAGAAGTTGCAGGAAAAGGATGAGTATGCACTTGTTCCATTCTTTCGTTTCTATGATACTGTCCATACATTCCTTGAAGGTTCTATTCGCCGTGTGATTGAGCGTTGCCAGAAGGCAGCAGATAATGCCAACGGTATCGAAGCACAGGATGTGGATGTACTGAAACTGTTATATCTTATCCGATACATTGACAGCGATATTAGAGGAACCATTGATAATATCGTAATTCTGATGGTTGATGATATCCGTGCTGATAAGGTGATTTTAAGAGAAGGAATCAATAAGTCCTTAGATAGATTACTTAGCCAGAACTATATCGGAAGATCGGGAGATACATATAACTTCCTTACTGATGAGGAACAGCGTATTCAGGAGGATATCAATATTGTCAGTGTAGATACTGCAAATATCGTAGAGCGTATTTCACATATGATTTATGGTGATATCTATACCACTAAGAAATTCCGTTATAAGAAGTATGATTTCGCATTCGATCAGTATGTGGACAATGTTATGACTGGTGCACCAACTGGTGGAATGAGACTTCGTTTCATGACAGTGAATACGGATGAAGAAAAGAAGAATGATTTATATTTGATGCCTGCATCAAGCGGCGAGGCTATCGTTGTGCTTGATGAGTCCAACTATTATGAGAACTTAAAGCAGGCAATGAAAATTCGTAAATATGTAAAACAGAGAAATATTACCGAACTTTCCAAGACTGTACAGGATATTATCCGCAATCAGCAGGAAGAGGCTACTACCTATGAACAGGATGCAATGGAAGATTTGAAGAAGGCCATTGTGAGTGCACAGTTCTATGTAGATGGTGAACATATCGAAATTAAGAGTGGGGATGCAAAGTCGAAGATTGATCAGGCTTTGGATTATCTTGTTTCCCATGTCTACAGTGACCTGGACCTCATTACAGAAAACGCAGAATCAGATGCTGATGTTATGGAAGTATTAAGTGGTGCAAAGTCCTATATTCAGGGAACAGAACCAAACAGAGATGCAGCAGCAAAGATGGAAGAATATTTGGAAACACAGCATAGAAGAAATCTTCCAACCTCTATGGCAGATGTTCAGAGCAGATATCAAGCTATTCCTTATGGTTGGAGAGAGATTGATATTGCTTATGTGGCTGCTATGCTTATTTATCAGCAGAAAGTTACCATCAAGTATGGTGGAGCAACTATACAGCCGGATAATCCGAAACTCCTGGATATGCTCCGTAAGAAGAGTGAAATTGGCAAGACATCCATCTCCAAGAGACAGGTCGTTACAGCTGCGAAGATGAAGGCTGTAAAGGAAATTATGCGTGATTACTTCGACATGATGAGTGTTCCAGATGATGAAGATGGCCTTGTAAGAGAAATTAAAAAGAAATTCGGAGAGCAGAAGGAACACTTTGATGCGTTGGATGGAATGTACGGTAAAAATAGTCATTATCCAGATCATGCGGTTGTTGCAAATGGACTTACTATAGTAAACAGTATTCTGTCACAGGATAAGGACAACATTGCGTTAATTGACCGTGTTCTTACAGAGGAGGATGCACTGTTTGAAAATAAAGAGAAAATGCAAAAGGTAGAAGGCTTCTTCAAGAATCAGGTGCAGGTATTTGATACAGCTTCACAGTTGGTAAATGACCTGCGTAATGAGTTAGATTATCTTTCTAAGGAAGAGGAAGCCAATAATGCTCTCGATCAGATTCGTCTGATTACCATGACTGACCATGGATTTGATTATATGAAGATTCCAACACTTAACGATTTAATCAGAACCGTACATGAAGGTCATGACAGATTGCTTGAAGCAAAGAGAGAAGAACTCTTGGAAATCGTAAGACAGTGTATGGAGGCTGTACATTCTGCTGGTAACAGCAATAGTGATTCGAAAGAAATCATTACAAGAGCAGATACTTTCTACTCACAGTACAAAACAAAGATTGCTGACCTAAAGAGCCTTGCACTTCTTGATGGACTTGTTCCACCAATGATTCAGTACAAGGATACTACGGTTGACCGCATTGAAGGGCTTAATCGTGTAAAGGAAGTTCCACAGCCAAGTACTGTGAGAGAGCCTGCTGGTAATTATGGTACAGAAAAACCATCACAACCTAAGAAGATTATTAAATCTCTTAACAGACAGGTGGTATTCCCTGCTAAGCGTTTGGAAAGCGAATCGGATGTGGATGAATATGTAGAGAAGATGAGAACTCAGCTTAAGCAGCTTATGAGGAACTGCGATGGCATTCAGCTGAATTAAGGAGGCCATAATGGATAAGAATTCAATAAAAAAATTTGCAGTATGGGCAAGACGAGAACTCATCACTCGTGTGAGTCAAAGAGCCGTACAGTACGAGATAACAGAAAAAGGCTATGGAGAATATGATGCAGACAGTGTAAACGGAAGAGTTATGTCTGCATCGGAAAAGTCACAGAGAAAGGCATTGATCGACCAGATCCGTGCCAAGGGTTATGAGCAGGTTATGGAGGAGGTAGCCTATACATGGTTCAACCGTTTCTCTGCGCTTCGATTTATGGAAGTGAACGGATACCTACCTAGTCGTACCCGTGTATTTACCGATGACAATAATAATTTCAAACCACAGATTATTACAGATGCCATTGACCTTACGATTGATGGACTAGATATGGAAAAAGTCTATGAATTAAAGGATGATGCAAGGAAAGAGGAGGAACTGTACAAGTACCTTCTTATCACACAATGCAATGCTTTAAGCAAGGTCCTTCCAGGAATGTTCCAGAAGATTTCGGATTATACAGAGTTACTGTTCCCGGACAATCTTCTTCGTGAAGGCAGTGTTGTGCAGCAGATGACCACGATGATTCCAGAAGATGACTGGAAGGATGCCGTGCAGATTATTGGATGGTTGTATCAGTATTACAACACAGAGAAAAAGGATGAAGTGTTCGCAGCCTTAAAGAAGAATGTGAAGATTACCAAGGACAATATCCCTGCGGCAACACAGCTGTTTACCCCGGATTGGATTGTTCGATATATGGTTGAAAACTCTCTCGGTCGTTTATGGGTAGAGGGGCATCCAAATGATGATCTTAAGAGCAAGTGGGATTACTATCTGGAAGAGGCAGAGCAGGAGGAGTATGTCCAGACTCAGCTTGCAGAAATCCGTAAGGAGTATGCGAACCTTAAGCCAGAAGATATCCGTGTTATCGATCCTTGCTCAGGAAGTGGCCATATATTGGCGTATCTCTTTGATGTGCTGATGCAGATTTATGATTCCTATGGTTACACAATACGTGAGGCAGTTGACAGCATCGTTACCAATAATATCTATGGATTGGATATTGATGAAAGAGCAGCACAGCTTGCTTACTTTGCAGTTATGATGAAAGCTCGTCAGTATGACAGCAGATTCTTAAAGAGAACAGACGATGAAGGCAACCCTGCCGTACCACAGCCTCATGTATTTGCCATTGAGGATAGCAATAACATCGATTCCTTTGCATTGGAATATTTCTGCAATGGAGATGTGAAACTCAAAGCTGCAATGGATACCATTGTCAAGGAAATGCATGATGCCAAGGAATATGGCTCTATTATAACTGTGACACCACAGGACTGGGATGCACTCTATAATCGTTTTGACGAGATTGAGAAAGACATCAATATGTATCGAGAGCCTGCACTTGGGCTGAAGACACTGGTTCAGATTGCGGAGACTTTATCTGAAAAATTTCATGCTAGTATAACAAATCCACCATATATGGGACGTAGGAAAAGCATGAATGATAAACTTACAAAATACCTAGATGATTTTTATTCCGAAGGAAAGATGGATTTGTTTTCAACCTTTATCTTAAGAGAATCTTCGAGAATATTGCATAATGGATATATTGGAATGATGACACCATATGTATGGTTGTATCTTAATTCTTATGTTGATTTGAGAAAAAAACTTCTTAGAGACAATTATTTACAGAGCATAGTACAACTTGAAAAATCTGCATTTTCGGATGCGGCAGTTTCTATTTGTACATTTGTTTTGAGAAATAATAATTTAAACTATAATGGAACTGGTTTGAATTTGGAAAATTATCCAGGAGAGGATGTGCAACCTTTGAAAGTAATTGAGGCGGCACACAATCCATATAGTTCGTTTATTAGTCATACGAAAATGAAAGTGTATAACAGTATTCCAGACAGTAGGTTTGTATTTTGGATTACAGACGGGTTACTGAATTCATTTAGTCATCCAACATTTGAGAATACAGTGACAGTTAAACAGGGAATAACAACTTCTGATAACGAGCGATTTTTAAGATTATGGCATGAAGTTCAATTTGATAAGATAGGATTTGGACTGAATGCAGCTGCAGCAAAAACAAGTGGTAAAAAGTGGTTCCCATATTCAAAGGGGGGAGAAAATCGAAGGTGGTTTGGAAATAATGAATATGTAATTAATTATGAAAACGACGGACAGGAAATAAAGGCATTTCACGAGGTTTTGAATAAGACACATCCAGGCGGACGATTAAAAAACAGAGACTACTACTTTAGAAAAAGTATAACATGGTCTGATATATGCGGAACAAATTTTGCAGTCAGAACCAATGATACTGGCTTTTTATTTGATGTAAAGGGTTCATGTGCATTTGTTGATGATGAACTATACGAATACATTGTAGCGTTTATGAACTCGAAGGTTGTTGTAAGAATTTGCAATATGTACAATCCATCAGTTACAACTCAAGTTGGCGATATAAAGCAAATTCCACTTATTATTGATGAAAATCATATCCATGACTTAAAGGAGATAACTCAAGAATGTGTTGAAATATCCAGAAATGAATGGAATAGTCATGAGGTTAGTTGGGATTTTAGAAAAAATGTATTGATTAATGGCCAGAATACTATGGAAGATGCATTAGATATGTACATGACTTCTATAAATAGTGATATATCTGATTTATGTGAATCTGAAGAGCAAATCAATCAAATATTTATCAATATTTATGGTTTAGATAGTGAATTGAATGCTAAAGTTTCTGAAGAAAGTTTAACCATAAATATCCAATCAAAGCAGGAGGTGATTAAAAGATTTATCTCCTATGCGGTCGGCTGTATGTTTGGTCGTTATTCCTTGAATGAGGAAGGACTGGTGTATGCAGGCGGAGAATGGGATAGCTGTAAGTATTCAACCTATTTCCCTGATGCCGACAACATTATCCCTATATGCGATGACGAATACTTTGCGGACGATATTGTAGGTAAGTTCGTTAAGTTTGTCGAAGTGGTTTACGGTGCAGATACGCTCGAAGAGAATTTGAGATTTATTGCAGGCGCGCTCGGCGGAAAAGGGCTTCCGCGCGACGTTATCCGAGAGTATTTCTTAAACGGTTTTTATGCGGATCATCTCAAAGTATATCAGAAACGTCCTATCTATTGGTTATTTGATAGCGGCAAAAAGAATGGGTTTAAGGCACTTATCTATATACACCGTTATCAGCCGGACACGCTTGCAAGAATGAGAACGGACTATGTTCACGAACAACAAGCGCGTTATCGCACGGCAATAGACGACTGCAATCAAAGACTTCTGAATGCGAGCGGATCGGACAGGGTAACGCTTTCTAAAAAGTTGCAGACTCTTACGGCGCAAGCGGAAGAAATAGGCAAGTTTGAAGAAAAAGTACATCACCTTGCCGATATGATGATTTCCATTGACCTTGACGACGGTGTAAAGCATAACTACGAGATATTTAAGGACGTGTTAGCACCGATAAAGTAATTGTAAAGGAAATGTTAAAATGACCAAGTTAATAGTAAAAGCAGATATTTATCCAAAGTGCAGTAATTATTTGAAAATTATTGCAAGAAACGATGCGAAAATGACGTTAGAAGAGTATATTGACTCTTGTTGCAAAAAACAAAATTCTTTTCATTTTACACACGATCAATTAAACGAGTGCAGGTTTATTTATAGGGATAAAGAATATTCTTATTCAGAGTTGTGTGACAATAAAATTGCGGAAACTCAATTGCCAATTTTCTATAATGATGAGATTTTTCGTTTGGAATTATTCGGATGCGGTTCGGTAGATTTAGGATACAAAATACGTTTAATTGAAACACTTGATCGTTACTTGAATAAAGCAAGGTTTGAGGCACTTAAGTCTGCTATAATTCTCGATGTCAATTTTATGAATGCCGATTATAACCGTAAAAGTTATATTTGGCAATATATACAGCGCTGTCAATATGCGGAAAATGCTATATATTCATATTACGCGGTTTTTGAAATACTAATGTTGATAATTTGGATTGATAAAGATTACCATAATGGGAAGAATGCGAGTTCTTTTATGGGTGTATGTAAAAGCTGTAAATTATGTGAATTATTTAGTAAACTAAAAACAGATGATCTGTCAATGTTAGAACTATTTGCAGATGTAATGCCAGATGGAAAAATTGCAGTAAAACCTATGTTTGAAAAAGTGCGTGAGTGGTGTAATAAATTTAAGCACAGAGGAATTCTTCGTTTTGAAGGAGAAGAAAAAGAAAATTATCCGATTTTACGATTTGAACCGACAAACGAAGGGGTAGAAAAGGGTTTTGTTCCTTTTTCAAGCAATGACTATAAATATAGTTACATAGATCTTGATAATGATGTAATTCCTGCGCTATTGATTTTTCAAAATGAGTTCATTGACGTAGCAAGGCAGATTTTTTCAAAAATGCAAATTTAGTGATTAACAACAAACAAACGAAGGAGGACGTATGGATACAGAGAAAGTTTTGGCTGACTTGAATCGAAGATTCGCCGCGCCATTGCCTGAATTTTATAAACGCAGAATCATCTTTTGGAAGGACGAGGACAGAGAGTTTGAAGATAAACTCGACGAAATCACTCTGACCAACGCAAAGTTGATTGTTCTTACAGGCAAAAATAACTTTGAAATAAAGAAGCTGTTGACCATTGATGATACCGTCAGCAATTTTCTCGTATATAATCCGTTTTCCTATACGGATAACCTTGAAAACGATTGGCTTTTGAACATAGAACTTTACAGCGAAGAGTTTTATGCCGATCTAAATTCCATTTGGATGGACGAAATGGGGCTTCCCGTTTCACCGATTATCAGAAGTTCGGTGCGCGGCTATCATAAGTTCTTTAATAGCAAAGAACGCCGTGCGAAAGTTGCGAGTATCAGCAAAAATATTACGACTGCGCCACAGTTACATTTGGCTGTTTTATCGGTTATTTGCGGCGCAAAAGATACCACGTCGAATGCGATTGTTCGAGCGGTGCTTTCCGCAGGACTTGACAATGAAAGCAACGAAATTTACCGTAGTATAACGAGCTTTAATGCGGCAAAAGCGTTTTGGCTTTTAGTCGGACAAGCAACAGGGTATACGAGCGACGAGCCGAAGCTATCCGATCTTGCTTCGCACATAATGCTTACCGCATTATCGAGGACGATACGAGAAGAAAAGTTTGCGGCACTCGGCGCGTTTGTATCTGTACCACATCAGGCATACTGCTACGATTTTATTTCTGAATGGCTTCATAGTGATAAC
>ERZ780141.1909-NODE-1909-length-11271-cov-6.186163_pt1 | contig 11271 bp, 6 predicted proteins | sample MGYA00433080_ERZ780141 | MGnify/ENA primary metagenome ERZ780141 (study PRJEB29588, sample SAMEA2154047) | human gut metagenome | biome: human gut; feature: human-associated habitat; material: faeces | place: Denmark | collected 2008/2010 ... | reverse complement strand
CCCCCCCCCCCCCCCCCCCCGCCACGCCGCCCGACGAAGCAAGTTCGTCGGCATGTATCTTAGGCAACATTCCCCATTTGCTTGCAGCCTCAAGAATGCGCTCCGTTTCTTCTGGAGTGAAAAAGCCCTCGTCGCAGAACACGTCTACATAGTCAGCCAACTGCTCTTTACCAACCTCTGGAATCATCTCATTCACCACAAGGTCTACATAGTCAGGCTGCGAATATCCCCTACCCACAGCATGGGCGCCAAGAAATGTTGACTTCACCTTTAGTGGCGAAGTTTCCTTGATTCGCTTTATCACACGCAGCATCTTCAATTCGTCGGCCGTATTCAAGCCATATCCGCTCTTAATCTCAACACACCCTGTACCCTTTCGGATAATCTCATCCACGCGAAGCATGGCGCTGCGATAAAGGTCGTCTTCAGAGAGCGTATGCAGCAAGTCGGCAGAATTCAATATACCGCCGCCACGCTTGGCTATTTCGGCATAACTGAGTCCGCATATCTTGTCGACGAACTCACCCTCACGGCTTCCGGCGTACACTATATGAGTGTGGGGGTCGCACCACGACGGCATCACGGCTCCGCCTTCGGCGTCAATCACTCTGTCGGCAGGGATGCCTTCAGATGGCATTTCCGACATCTTCCCCCATTCCTTAAATCGAGAATCCTCTATCAGAAGCCACGCGTCTTGCAGGGTTGTAAACTTCTGCATCTCGCTGCCGCAAAGGCGCAGTTTATGCTCTGTGTCTAAACCTGCAAGAATTCCTATATTTGTTATTAACAATCTCATAAGCAATTATATTTCAAAAAATTTGCAAAACGGCTCACACTACTCGAACTGCCATAGCACCTATTTCCAATGTCAAAGGCACATGGATTGTTCGTGGAGTCTGAGCCGTCAAGAATCAACTAAACTATAAGTTATAGCGAGCAATAATTATTCGTAATCTCTCAAGAAATCAATCGAACGCTGAATATGAGGATACATCACCTCATCGTTTACGATAAACGGAACCACCTTTCTGTATTCTTCAAAGATAGCCTCAATAGCAGGTGATGACTTGAGCGGACGACGGAACTCCAATGCCTGTGCTGCGTTGAACAACTCAATAGCAAGAACTCTCTCAACGTTCAGAACAATCTTATACAACTTGATAGCTGCATTTGCGCCCATACTCACATGGTCTTCTTGACCCTGTGATGATGGAATGCTATCAACCGACGATGGAGTTGCGAGGCTCTTGTTTAAGCTGACAACCGATGCTGCAGTGTATTGCGCAATCATAAAACCACTGTTCAAGCCAGGCTTTGCAACAAGGAAACTTGGCAAGCCACGAGTGCCCGACACCAGTTTATAGATGCGGCGCTCCGAGATATTGGCGAGTTCGCTCAGCGCAATCGACAAGAAGTCCATAGGTTGTGCGATAGGTTCGCCGTGGAAGTTACCAGCAGAGATAATCAAATCCTCGTCAGGACAAACCGTAGGGTTGTCGGTAGCCGAGTTGATCTCAACATCGATAACTGACTTAACATATTCAATAGTATCCTTTGAGGCACCATGCACCTGAGGAATGCAACGGAACGAATATGGGTCCTGCACATATTCCTTTGGCTTTTCAACAATCTCGCTACCCTGAAGCAATTCGAGCATCTTAGCAGCAGTGTCGAGCTGTCCCTTGTGTGGACGAACCACGTGAACAGCCTTAGTGAATGGCGACAACAGTCCATAGTAAGCGTCGAGCGACATAGCGGCAATCTTGTCGGCCCAAGCGCTGAGTTTCTGAGCGTTGAGCAATGCCCATACGGCAAATGCGCTCATATTCTGAGTGCCATTTAGCAACGCAAGACCTTCCTTTGAAGCCAATTGTATTGGCTCCCAGCCATGTATGTTAAGCACCTTAGCACCGCTCATCACGTTGCCCTTATATTCCACTTCGCCAAGCCCCAATAGAGGCAAGCACATGTGAGCCAACGGCACGAGGTCGCCCGATGCTCCAAGTGAACCTTGCATATACACTACAGGATATATGTCGTGGTTGAAGAAATCAATCAAGCGCTCCACAGTGTCGAGTTTACAGCCCGAGTAACCATAGCTAAGCGACTGAATCTTGAGGAGCATCATCATCTTCACGATATCGTTAGGCACACGGTCGCCCACGCCACAAGCGTGCGACATCACAAGATTGATTTGGAGTTGCGCAAGATCGTCAGCGTCAACCGAAACGTTGCACAATGAGCCAAAACCAGTGGTCACACCATATACAGGTCTTGTGGTCTCGGCAATTTTCTGATCGAGATATTCGCGGCAGCGTACGATGCGATTGCGTGCGTCATCGCTTAGCTCCAATTTATAACCATTGTAAACAATCTCACCAATACGCTCTATGGTGAGGTGCTCTGCGGAAATTTTGTGTTTCATGTTTTATTTAGAATTTGTTAATAAGTTCATCATCAACAAGGTTAGGCATAGTAACCTGCAACCCAGGAGTTCGGAGCATCTCGCGCTCAATGCTGCTCATTGAGCCAGAGTTGCGAGCCCAACTGCGGCGTGCGATACCGTTGTTTACGTCCCAAAGGAGCATCTCGCGGATATGACGAGCAGAGTCTTCGCTGCCATCAACAGTCATGCCGAAGCCGCCGTTCACTACTTCTCCCCAGCCTACACCGCCACCATTGTGGATAGAAACCCATGTGGCACCACGGAACGAGTCGCCGATGACATTGTGAATTGCCATGTCGGCACAGAATTGCGAACCGTCGTAGATATTGCTGGTTTCACGGAATGGAGAGTCGGTACCCGAAACGTCGTGGTGGTCTCTACCCAGCACCACTGGGCGAGTGATTTCTCCACGCTTCACAGCCTCATTGAAGGCAAGCGCAATCTTTGTGCGGCCTTCACAGTCGGCATACAGGATGCGTGCTTGAGAACCAACCACAAGCTTATTCTTTCCAGCCTCCTTAATCCAGTGGATATTGTCGGCCATCTGACCCTGTATTTCCTCTGGCGCATTGTGCATAATCTCGGTCATCACCTCAGCAGCTATGCGGTCGGTGAGAGCGAGGTCGTCGGGATTGCCTGATGTGCAAACCCAGCGGAATGGTCCGAATCCATAATCGAAGAACATCGGGCCCATAATATCTTGAACGTATGAAGGATATTTGAAGTTTCCGTCTTCCTTGACGATGTCGGCACCTGCGCGCTTAGATTGCAGCAAGAATGCATTGCCATAATCAAAGAAATACATACCTTTTTCGGTCAAACGGTTGATGGCTGCCACTTGGCGGCGAAGAGATTCCTCAACCAATTCGCGAAATTTTTCAGGCTCTTCTGCCATCAATCTCTTAGATTCCTCGAGCGACACTCCCACAGGATAGTATCCACCAGCCCAAGGATTGTGCAATGATGTTTGGTCGCTACCCAAGTCTACATATATCTCCTCGTCGGCAAGTCGTTCCCACAAATCCACCACATTGCCCACATAAGCCATGCTCACGGTGCGCTTTTCGGCTACAGCCGTGCGTATTGCCGGGATAAGTTCGTCAAGGTTGTTGTGCAATTCATCCACCCATCCTTGTTCATAACGCTTCTCTGCAGCAAGAGGATTGATCTCGGCTACCACGCTCACCACGCCGGCAATATTTCCTGCCTTAGGCTGAGCGCCCGACATACCTCCGAGGCCCGATGACACGAAGAGCATTCCACTGATGTCATTGCGTGCAGGGTCTTTCTTCATCTGCTTACGCGCCGCATTGAGCACGGTGATTGTTGTGCCGTGAACGATGCCTTGCGGACCGATATACATATACGATCCAGCGGTCATCTGTCCGTACTGGCTCACGCCGAGGGCATTCATGCGTTCCCAATCGTCGGGCTTTGAATAGTTAGGGATAACCATACCGTTGGTCACCACCACTCGTGGAGCATTTTTGTGCGATGGGAAAAGTCCGAGCGGATGCCCCGAATACATCACGAGCGTCTGCTCATCGGTCATCTCGCTGAGATACTTCATCACAAGGCGATATTGTGCCCAGTTTTGGAAGATGGCGCCGTTGCCACCATACACTATAAGTTCGTGTGGATGCTGTGCCACAGCAGGATCAAGGTTGTTTTGAATCATCAGCATGATAGATGCCGCTTGCTCCGACTTATGTGGATATTCGTCGATAGGACGAGCATACATCTCATAGCGAGGACGATAGCGATACATATAGATGCGGCCATATTCGTGCAACTCCGCCATAAACTCTGGAGCGAGTGCCTCATGCAGATGCTTTGGGAAATAGCGCAATGCATTGCGCAAAGCCAAGCGCTTCTCATCTGGCGTCAATATGTCCTTACGCTTAGGAGCATGGTTGATGTTTGTATCGTATGGCATTGGTTCTGGCAATGTGTCAGGAATGCCCAATCTGATTTCTTCTGCAAATTGTTCTTTTGTCATAGCTTATTAATTTTCAGAATAATACAACGGTTCAAACAGTCGCTCCTTATCCCTTGATTATTTTTTCCACTTGTTCTGTAATCTCTTTCTCTTCGGCATTAGCCTTAGCGATAATCTCTTCTGCCTCGGCAATAAGGGCTTCAGCCTTAGCGCGATCCTTAAGCGATGCGGCATTGATCTTCACGTTCATGCCTGCGCCAATCACTGCGGCACGTGCTGCGAGAGCACCAACACCAGCGTCTGACACGCTATTAGGATTGCCCTCTGCCACCATCTGACGGCAAAGTTCAAACACTCTTGCCGATGCCTTCATTGTTTCCAATGGCACTTCCGACGCAAAGAGCGTAGCCTTCTGTATTGCCTCTGAGCGCAAAGCCTTCTCTTCGTCGGTTTTCTTTGGCATTCCGAATGCTGTCATGATACGGTTGAATGCCTCTGTATCTTCGTCAACAAGGTGGAGCAATTCTTCTTGGATTTCCATTCCGCGTTCTGCCCACTTTGCAAATTCATCCCAACGGTCGTCCCAACCTGGCTTGTGGCTCGACAAGTTTGCCACCATAGTGCCAAGTGATGCACCCAATGCACCCATATAAGCCGATACCGAACCGCCACCAGGAGCAGGACTTTCGCGTGCAGTCTCCTCAGCAAAGCCCTTCACTGTGAGGTCAACAAGTCGGTTTTGCTTCTTGTCGGCTTCGAGCATATATTCTATTACTTTTTCTTCAGGATTGAATGGGCGAAGGTCATCGAGGCCCATCGACTTGATGGCAATCTTCAGAAGGTCGGCCTTAGGAATACCAGCCGAGCGGTGTTGCTTTTCAAGGAAATACTTACCAGCCTCAAGGAGAGTGCGTTCTGGGATAAGACCGACAATCTCAGTACCAGTGACGCGAAGGCCTCTATTTTGAGCGCAACGGCACACTTCGTCAAATGCCACATGCAATGGAGTGACATTAATGTTTGTGATGTTCATCGACACCTGTGCGATGCCATATTCATCGATATACCATCCGATGGCTTTTGTGCCCTTCAATGTTCCCGGCTGCATTATCACATTGCCGTTTTCATCGAGTTTTTTCTTACCGGTGATAGGATTTCCCTCACGCACTGGTCTACCCTTTTCTCTCACGTCGAATGCAATAGCATTGGCACGGCGTGTAGATGTGCTGTTAAGGTTATAGTTCACTGCAATAAGGAAGTCGCGAGCGCCAACGGCGGTGCAACCAGTACGAGCCACCTGCTCGTCAAATGGACGTGCTCCGAAATCAGGAGCTTCATTTTCGTCGCCCACTCTCTCGGCAAGACCTTCATACTCGCCCTTACGGCATATTGCAAGATTCTTTCTTTCTGGCTTCAGAGCAGCAGCCTCGTAGCAATAACATGGCACTGAGAGTTCATCGGCAATGCGCTTAGCAAGTTTGCGGGCAAGCTCGGCACATTCTTCAAGTGTGATGCCGCTCACAGGAACGATAGGAAGCACATCGGTAGCGCCCATTCTTGGGTGCGCTCCATGGTGACGACGCATATCGATAAGTTCGGCTGCTTTTGCCACTGCTTTGAATGCTGCCTCAACCACTACTTCTGGTTCTCCCACGAAAGTCACCACTGTACGGTTAGTTGCCTCACCCGGATCCACATCAAGAAGTTTTACTCCATCCACCGACTCAATCATATCGGTGATTTGTTTGATAACACCCAAGTCGCGTCCCTCGCTGAAATTAGGCACGCACTCTACTATCTGTTTTTTGTTTGCCATATAAGGTTATGTTTTTATGTATTATGATATTGTTTTTGTCTGGTTTATGTTTTCATTGGCAAATATAATAAATATTTGCTGAATTGAGCAAATAATCCGCGTTTCCTGACGTCGATAAATTGCTCAATCCGCCCTATAGCCACTTACACCGCCACCAATAATAATCACTGCAAATAAGCCGATAATTTTTCGCGAAACTGGGCAATATATGGCAAAGTATGATTAAATTTGCAAAAGGAAATGCAGGTGAATTAACCTTTGCATAAATTAAACCATTGTGATGATAAATTTCTCAATCATATTAAGCCCGGTAGTATACGGGCTATTGGCATTTTCGCTGTTGCTCACAATAGCGATTGTGGTGTGGCATGCGCGTCGCTACAATGCCGTGCGTCGTTGCGCCGCGCAGTGCAACGAGGCTACAGCAGAAGAGAGCCTCGCTCCTGCCTCAGTAATCGTGTATGCCCACAACGATGCCGCTTGTCTGGAGCGCTTCTTGCCTTATCTGCTCAACCAGAACTACCCCAACTATGAAGTGATTGTGGTGAACGACTCTTCAATCGACAATTCGGCAGAAGTAATCTCGCAGATGCTCACCCAATACAAAAATCTTCGTCAGACATACATACCAGAAGGTAGCCGCAACGTGTCGCGCCGCAAACTGGCTATCATGCTTGGCATCAAAGCCGCTAAAAACGAATTGATTGTGGTGACCAATGCCAACTGCTGCCCTGCCGGACCAGACTGGCTGACACTGATGTGCCGCAACTTCAATGATGACACCGACGTGGTGATTGGCTACTCACGACCAAGATATAAGAAGGACCACAAGTTTGGCAAAAACTATCGCGTCTACGACAATGTCACCGACTCGGTGCAATACCTCTCAAGCGATATCAATGGATACCCATTCCGCGGCACCAACGACAACCTCGCTTATCGTCGCAGCTCATTCTTTGCCAACAACGGCTTTCACCGCTCGCTCATGTTGCACTATGGCGACGACGACCTATTCATAAGCGAAATCGCCAATGCCGACAACACACATGTGGAACTAAACGAAAACGCAATGATGACAGCATACCACGACAATTACAAGGCAGTGCACGCCGAACTGAAGCTTCGTCACGACTTCACGGCTAAACGCCTGCGTCGCTGGCCATTCATCTCATCATCGCTGATATCATGCTGCCAATACCTCAACGTGGCTGCATTGGCTACTGCGGTTGCCCTTGATTGGCACAATCTGTTCACCATAGCAATAGCATTAGTGCTATTCGTTGGTCTATGGACTACGCTTATCATCCTATTCCGTGGCAATGCCAAACGACTGAAATCGCCTAAACTGCATTTGGGCATACCTTTCTATGCTTACATCCGCCCTGTGGTGAATGCGCTTTACAACATCCGCGGATACAGAATGCGTGAGAGCAACTTCACTTGGCAACGTCTAAAATGACAAATATTCAACACAAATCTACATATTATTAGCAAAATCACACCTTTTGGGCAAAATTTCAAACAAAATATCCTCAAACTACAACAAAAACTATTTACCTTTGCCTAAAATTTTAAAATACCATTTTATGAAAAGATTTACATTCTTAATGTTAGCGGCAGCAATTGCCGCAGGAGCAAATGCCGAGTACACCACTGAAGGCAACAAAGAAGTGTTCACCTTTAAGAAACTTAGCGAAAGCATACTCACTGGTGTGACTTACAACGACGGCGTTTACACCGTACCAAACAGCATCACTATTGCTAATGGCGACACCTTGCGCATGGAAGATGGCGACATCGTGAAGCTCGGTGGCGGCGTTCGTATCACCATCGAAGGCTACGCCGACCTAACTCCTGCCACAAAAGGTTATTTCGACAAAGCTTCTGATACAACAGCCCCTAAAGGCGTTCACTTCACATCTACTTCTGCTGGCGAAATCAAAAACATCGACTTCAACGCAAGCGGTGTAAGATATCTGGGCTGCAAGGACATCAGCATCTCAAAGTGCAACTTTAAGAACGTCACAACCGCATTAAACTCTGAAGGTGTTATCTCAATCGCTTCACCTAACGTGGGTGTATCTATTACAGACTGTACATTTGAGGATTGCCAAGCGACAGGCATTGGCTGCGGAGCAAACATCGCCTGCCGATTGGTTGTTAGAAACAATCATTTCAAAAACTGTAATACAATGAATACCAACAAGCCGTATATCAACGTCACCGTGGGTGGTCAAAACCCTGTCTACATTGAGGACAATGTGATCGAAGGCGCCAAACTCAGTAAAGTGGGCGGCATCGCCGTGGGCAACCTTTTGAGCATGGAATGCACCGAAAAAGTATATATCCGCAGAAACGACATTCGACATTGCCGCTATGGAATCACCACCGTAGGCCCTATGAGTGTAGTGATTGCCGACAATATTCTCATCGACAACTGCCACGACCCAAAACCAATGAGTGGAGGTAGCGGCATCAGCCTCTCTGACTCAAGCAAAAGCCAATCTGCTATGGTTTCTGGCAACCATATCGAAGGCAACTATTGGGGTATCACAGTGATTGGATGCGGCAATGTGAACATAGGTAGAATCGACGTTCCAGAAAAAAGCCCATTTTACAATCCTGGCGGAAACGTATTTAAGAACAACGAAAACTCTGGCAAAAAATTCGATTTATACAACAACTCTCCCAACAAAGTGTATGCCCAAAACAACACTTGGGGCGTTGATACTCAAGACGAAGAAAGCATCGAAACAGTTATCTTTCACAAGAAGGACAATATTACTCTCGGTGAAGTGATTTTCATGCCTGCTAAGTCGCCATCTTCTGTAGGCGAAATCGCTACCGACACTGCCATCCGCTACGATGCTGCTTCACAATGCGTATATTTCGCAACACCTACCAGCGCCAACGTTTATTCTATCAGTGGCGCTATCGTTACTGCAGCAAGCAACGCTACCGAATTAGACCTGAGTGGCCTTGGCAACGGTGTTTACATCGTGAAAACCGCTACTGCTACAGCAAAGATTGTTAAGTAAGACTTATCACAACCTATCATAACTCGCGAGCTCGGCACAACCGCCGGGCTCGCTTTATTGTTACCAGGAATCCTGATTTGGATTAACTCAATTCCCTTGAAAAAGTGTAACCAAACCGCCAACTTTCCCTTGAAAAAGTGTAATAAAGCGTAGGCATTTCCCAAGCAAAACTATAACAAGAATACATTTCCCTCACACAGATATCGAAGGTTAAGACGCCCATTTAGGCTGAAGAGACATGTTTGTCGATGGCCCTACGTTGCAAGGGTGTGCATCAGAATTTGCGGAAAGTTAGTATCAGCAAGTCTGACTTTAGTTGCATCTTGCCACCACCCAACTTCAGCACTTGGAATTCTTCTTCCAGATTGTTGATGCCATAGGGCTTGAGAGGATTAGTGTCCTCCAATGGCTTATCGCCATTTCCTCTATTGTAGATATATGGGGTGTGCAGTTTCAGCGTGCCATCGCCCGCAATGTAGCGCATCAATATGGGTTTACGTCTTCCTGTCTTGTCTGACGCTTGCATCAATTTAAACTGAAACGACCAATACATCTTGTCGTTCGACTTGTTGAGCACTCCGCCTGTGGCAATAGTGTCCACTCTGGTCAAGTGCCACATTCCCTCAAAGTCGCCAGCTTCTGATGTCTCTATTGTGCAGGCATTAAACGTCATCGCAGCCATCACTACTATCAACGCCACGATTGTATACAATATCTTTCTCATCATTTACTTATTTCTTCGTTTTACCTATAATACCTCTTTTCGCTATCGTCAGTTGAAAGCCCTGATTATCGCCGATAATATCGCCGAAATCCATCGCATATCCACCCTTTACGCTCCATCCCGCCATAGCATTGCTGGTGAATTTATACTCACCCTCCACAAGCACGCTCACATTGTGGCGCACCTTGGTGTAAGGATTAGCGTATGTTCCGAGTCCGTCTTGAAACGAGGCGAGCACGCGGTAACCGATGTTGCGCGTAGGCATACCGTCAACGCCCACGTGCAGCGCCACAAAGCGGTTGTTTGCCACAGAGATTACGCCATTCTTGTTGTAGATTGGCGAACGATACAGCGGATTGCCTATCACTTGTCCCCAGTGCTGCCATCCCGGATAGATGCCATGGTTGTAGTAACTATCCATACCGCCTATGTGATCAGGAATCGAAACTGTATGGTCGTGATAAATTGGCCCGCTCTGATATTTAGTGTAGAGGTATTCCACAACAACATTTCTCAGCCAAGTGCCTTGCTTAAGTTGGAAGTCAGCGCCAAGCATCCAGTCCTTGAAGTCATACATCACATATTTGTGTTCTTTCTTCTCCAACCACTCATCGCCACTGCCATAGCCATTATAGTCGAGTTGGAACATCGCCGAGTGGTCTTCAAAGAATTTATCTACATAAAATCCCGCTTTCCACGTATCCTTCTCATAATTCACTCGCATCATCCAGCTACCCAACAAATCTCCCTCGGCGTTCTTGTAGTTCTCGCCATCGGTAGAATCCTTACCACCAGGCACAAAGGCATGCCAGAAAGCCTTAAAACTCCTGCTTCCCACGAGCTCAATCATCTCTCCTTTTCCGTTAGGGCGATAAGAGTTGCCACCAAAGAGCGATGCCATCTCCAATCCCATCTCCACCGACAGCGGAAACGCGCCATCCTTACCAATCTTGAGGAAACCGGCTTTGGAGTGATAAAGCACATTGTCGGAATATCGTGTTTTCTTGTCAGTGAATTCGTGCTGCCAACCCTCGTCGGTCTGCATGCCGAAGGCTACATGGCCCTTTACTTGAAGCCAATCCTTAGTGAATGGTATGCTCCAATAGTCCTCCAAGGCAAGGCGCACCTGTGGCACAGGACGCGCATTGATGCCAAGGGTCTGGCTACCGCTACTCAGTCGTGAGTTCTTCAAATTCATTTCGCGTTGCTTGCCACCTATCGAGAGCGTACCATACATCCAACGTCCTTCTACGTAGGGACATTCAGTAAATGTCCCCAAAAATAAGATGGCATATGAAGTGATTATGG
>ERZ780141.1906-NODE-1906-length-11285-cov-11.636064_pt1 | contig 11285 bp, 9 predicted proteins | sample MGYA00433080_ERZ780141 | MGnify/ENA primary metagenome ERZ780141 (study PRJEB29588, sample SAMEA2154047) | human gut metagenome | biome: human gut; feature: human-associated habitat; material: faeces | place: Denmark | collected 2008/2010 ... | reverse complement strand
TTCAAGCCTTATTTGAGGCTTGATACCCCGCCATGCCCTTTCGCTGAATAGTTACCTACTCAAATTGCATACTTTCAATTCCATAAAGGTGCGATTGAAACTTTCAAATGCGCCAACGCTTGCACCTCGTATTGGCTTTCAATTCCATAAAGGTGCGATTGAAACCGCGAGGCAGTAGCGCGGCTTCACGCCATTCCTAACTTTCAATTCCATAAAGGTGCGATTGAAACTCAAGCATTTTGGGATTCTCATTCTGTTAACGGTCTTTCAATTCCATAAAGGTGCGATTGAAACGGTCATGCCCGCCGATGAGCTGAAGCGCAACAACCTTTCAATTCCATAAAGGTGCGATTGAAACGCTCCTCTTTCCAGCCCTTCTCACGGCTCAACTGACTTTCAATTCCATAAAGGTGCGATTGAAACATCGTAGGGCAGGGGAGCGTCGGGCTCTCCACCATCTTTCAATTCCATAAAGGTGCGATTGAAACTTTGTGGCGATCCACGTGCGTGCGTGGTACAATATACTTTCAATTCCATAAAGGTGCGATTGAAACACCAAGCGAACGGGCAGCAAAACGGAGGATGTCACTTTCAATTCCATAAAGGTGCGATTGAAACTTTGCAAGATCGAAAATAGCTATTTGCTTATTCACGCTTTCAATTCCATAAAGGTGCGATTGAAACTTGCGCTATTGGCAGAAATGGCAGCACGACCAGACTTTCAATTCCATAAAGGTGCGATTGAAACTCATCATAATATTATTATACGGACCCTTTTAGGACCTTTCAATTCCATAAAGGTGCGATTGAAACATTGATGTTTGTTTCTTGTTCATAATCTAAAAGTATCTTTCAATTCCATAAAGGTGCGATTGAAACACTTCACGAAAGCCTCCGCAGCCGCCCTCGCCCCTCTTTCAATTCCATAAAGGTGCGATTGAAACCCCCATTATCGCCCGTTCAGGGACGGTGCGGAGTGTCTTTCAATTCCATAAAGGTGCGATTGAAACTATACCTCGCAGGGAAGACGGGCACGGGCAAGAGCACTTTCAATTCCATAAAGGTGCGATTGAAACACATACACACATATCACGGCAGCGGGCTAAAACTTACTTTCAATTCCATAAAGGTGCGATTGAAACAGTGCTGATACTGCCCTAACTCTGTTCGTGTTGCCTTTCAATTCCATAAAGGTGCGATTGAAACTCGATGTACCCCCAATCGCTGAAATACGTTAGCGCTTTCAATTCCATAAAGGTGCGATTGAAACGACTACCTGTTCGTCAACGAGGCCAACGGCATAACGCTTTCAATTCCATAAAGGTGCGATTGAAACAACGGCGTAAAATTTACGCTTGTGTGCGAGTCCTCTTTCAATTCCATAAAGGTGCGATTGAAACGCGGTTATTTTTGAGACAATCGAACGAATTAAAGCTTTCAATTCCATAAAGGTGCGATTGAAACTCGACATCATGCGACAGCGTGGCATCACCAGAGACCTTTCAATTCCATAAAGGTGCGATTGAAACACTACCAGAACACCATTTTAACAAAATTCGATCTTTCCTTTCAATTCCATAAAGGTGCGATTGAAACTGCTCGACCGCATCATCAACGACAACATTCCAAGCTTTCAATTCCATAAAGGTGCGATTGAAACCTTGACCTGCTCGGCATCCGTTGAGTCCCCACACAAACTTTCAATTCCATAAAGGTGCGATTGAAACGACGCTGCGACATCGCCCATCGTCGACATGTTCACTTTCAATTCCATAAAGGTGCGATTGAAACACCGATGATGATTTCACGCAATACTTGAACGACACTTTCAATTCCATAAAGGTGCGATTGAAACTCAACGACTCGCGATGGATTGAGGCCAAGCGCCTCCCTTTCAATTCCATAAAGGTGCGATTGAAACACCATCGCCCGAATGTCGGCCTTTATTTTGCCAGCTTTCAATTCCATAAAGGTGCGATTGAAACTTAGACTTTACATAGACGGAGAGTTGGCAGATGTCTTTCAATTCCATAAAGGTGCGATTGAAACCGTGCCCCGAAAGTCCGTTATCGTGTAATAGCCCTCTTTCAATTCCATAAAGGTGCGATTGAAACCCCGACTCACCTACCCAGCAGTGCTATAGCGAGAACTTTCAATTCCATAAAGGTGCGATTGAAACGCGAATAATGTGTGCAGCGTGAATGTTGCTAAGCCCCTTTCAATTCCATAAAGGTGCGATTGAAACGTGCCAGCGACGGCAACGGCGTATCCGGTTGTTACCTTTCAATTCCATAAAGGTGCGATTGAAACCGGGCAGGGAGGAGGACGTGACGACATACATCATCTTTCAATTCCATAAAGGTGCGATTGAAACTCACAGATTTTAGATTTTTTGCCGCTGTGCCCACTCCCTTTCAATTCCATAAAGGTGCGATTGAAACTCAGCGTCACGGGCTACCTTGTCGACAAAGGCGCTTTCAATTCCATAAAGGTGCGATTGAAACCAGCCTATTTCGCAGTGACGGAGATACGACAGACCTTTCAATTCCATAAAGGTGCGATTGAAACGGACGAGGCCGACAAGAACACCTACACAGTGACCTCTTTCAATTCCATAAAGGTGCGATTGAAACGATGCGCTGCGCCGGTTGAAACCCGTTCCTAAAGACACTTTCAATTCCATAAAGGTGCGATTGAAACGCTCAATGCAATGTCAGACAGATACAGCGACTAATCTTTCAATTCCATAAAGGTGCGATTGAAACGACGTATGGAAGCACGACAACACCGTTGACTATTCCCTTTCAATTCCATAAAGGTGCGATTGAAACTTCCAGGAATACCGCACTCTGTCATGGACAACGACTTTCAATTCCATAAAGGTGCGATTGAAACCATCCGAGGCCGAGCGCATCAATGGCATGTTCAGCACTTTCAATTCCATAAAGGTGCGATTGAAACGCCTTGCCGTTAGCTGACAGCGCAGCACGGCTCATCTTTCAATTCCATAAAGGTGCGATTGAAACCGCTCTTCTTTTGCATCAATCGCTTGTACTTTCCTTTCAATTCCATAAAGGTGCGATTGAAACTGGCATCCGTATGTTCAACCGATGTTGACTATCGCTTTCAATTCCATAAAGGTGCGATTGAAACCCGCACCGTACCAATCCTCGAACACGTAGCTCATGCTTTCAATTCCATAAAGGTGCGATTGAAACGCCAACGCCCTGTTCGGGTGTCGAGGACTGAAAACTTTCAATTCCATAAAGGTGCGATTGAAACTATTATGTGAACCATTACTTGCTTGATGCCCAAACGACTTTCAATTCCATAAAGGTGCGATTGAAACGGACATCACGGTGTCCAATCCCAAGCCAACACGCGTCTTTCAATTCCATAAAGGTGCGATTGAAACGTCGCAGCGTCGGTGCGATTGAGGAGGCGAAGAAACTTTCAATTCCATAAAGGTGCGATTGAAACTACGGTGACGACAACCTATATCCGCAGCACGTGCCTTTCAATTCCATAAAGGTGCGATTGAAACCCAGTGATGGCCGCCTTGAAATTGCCGTAACCGACTTTCAATTCCATAAAGGTGCGATTGAAACTTGAGGACGGCTTCGTTAAGATTAGCCAAGATTTGTCTTTCAATTCCATAAAGGTGCGATTGAAACCCGACCGTGTGCCGAGGATATTTGAGCTTCACATCTTTCAATTCCATAAAGGTGCGATTGAAACGCTGGCGTGAGGTGGGCCGACGTGCCAGTAACGGGCTTTCAATTCCATAAAGGTGCGATTGAAACGTTATTTCGTTGTCGGTGGGTAATTGTACCACCTTCTTTCAATTCCATAAAGGTGCGATTGAAACCCTATTGCTTGTAAGATGTGTGCCCTGAACTTTACTTTCAATTCCATAAAGGTGCGATTGAAACCACCAACCGACACCGCTGAGGACTTCGCAGCCGTACCTTTCAATTCCATAAAGGTGCGATTGAAACTGCCTCGCTCTGCTCGCTCTCGGCTGTCGTTTTCCTTTCAATTCCATAAAGGTGCGATTGAAACGCGTTGTTTTAGGAAATGCAAACTCCTTATTTACAACGAGGTTTTGCGTGAGCAAAGTTACGATTTTATAATTAAAAAATGTCGATGGTTAATAATATATTTTTGTGCATTCTGCGACAACCGCCATAATAATTGGGGTTACAACAAGTCAAAGACCTCATTTTTCTCGAAGAGATTCGTTATTAAAGCATTAAAAAACAGATCGACAACTTGTATTACAAGAAATTGTCGGTTGCCATTTTTTCTCTTCCAAGTATTTGTTTGTTCATATTATAGCCCATTTTGTTTGTAAAAAGAATCACACTGTCTTCAGACGGTTCGATTATTCCTTTCATTTTCAAGTTCAACTCCTTCAGTTTCACTTCCGACAATTCTCCTTCAAACACAGAGTTTTGTATCCAGCATAAATATTGCCGACAAAGTTTCAGCATCTTACCGACCCGCTTCTCGCCAACATCATAAACAACAATCACATACATGTCACCAATACATTCTAAAGGGTTTGTATTCTTCTATTCCTAATATGTCTTTTAGCAGCTTGTAGCATTCCAACTTTATGAGATGCTTGTAGCTTACATTGCGTCCTAATGAGCGATGGCGGAAGGTTTCGTCGAACCGTTCTTCCATTGCTTTAACAAATATCTTTTTCCCCTTCTCGTTCAAAAGGCACCTATTGAGATTCTTGTCAAAGTGGCTACCACTCAAAGCATGTTTGTTCAGAACTTTAAAGATCACTCTGTCTACAATAATGGGCTTGAATATCTCGGATATGTCAAGACACAACGAATAACGTCTTTCTCCGGGAGTATGAAGAAAGCTTATCGTTGGATTGAGCTGAGTTTGATGGATGGCCCGAAGTGTTTCGGTATAACACATCATATTTCCAAAGGATATTAGGGCGTTCACTTCGTTCTCGGGCGGTTGCTTTGTCCTCGATCCCATGTTGAAATCATCAAGAATGACATCGAAGGCCGCATAATAGGCCTGGCGGATGTTTCCTTCTATTCCCATGATTTCATCCACGGCCTTAGCGTCTGGCAAGGCTTCCGCCAAATTCTTGATCGTGTCAATAATTGGCTGCAAGTCCTTCCCTCTACGATTATAGTAATTGAGATTCATCACCATATTCCACGCTGCCCCTTGAATGAACTTGCGAGCCAACCCCAGTCGTTTCTTTTTGTTTTGGTATGTAGATGCTTGAGCGAGCAAAGCCTTTCCTGCCAAAAGGCCTTCTCGGGGCATAAAACTTCCTGTGTAGTTCTCGTAATAATCGAAGAAATGGACTGGAATACCTTTTTGTCCCAAGAAATTGTACAGGGCACTATTTGCCCGCAAACTTCCAAAAGCATACAACTCGGCAACATCCTCTATTGGGATATACCGAGGTTGCTGCTTGAGTTCTTCTTGATCGTCGTTCAAGATGATAGGCGTAAACTTCAACGTGTTGTCCTTCCGCTCCATAATACCTGGATTGAACAGATAAAAACTCCTTTTCATTCTTCTTCCGACTCATTAATGTAACAAAAATCAAAATAACTGCAGTTCTTACAGATGCCTTTCCTGGCTTCAGGCGGGCATGTCTCTTGCGAGATTATCGTGTTTATATCTTCCGAAATAGCACGGATGTCTTCCCTATCGACATCAGTCAGAAACACTTCTTGGGTCTTGCGCAAAAGAGGATATTCTAATATGCCTTTTACGCCGACGATTCCATGTTGCTCGAAAACATACATGTAATACTTGAGTTGCCATTCATGAGCCCTTTCAATCTTATTGGATTTTTTAATCTCATGAATAACCTTGTTCTTGGCGTCATAGTAATCCACTTTGATGCCGTCGACCACCACCTCTTCATACTTTGAAGCGCGCTGTGGATAGCTTGATTCATGCACCAGCTTTCCCTCATAGACCAAGCTGGATTCTTGCTCCATGTTGATGCCGTTGGCAAACAGCCACAGCTTGCGCCGACAAAGATGGTAATAGTTGAAATGTGTGCCCGTTATGGTCATATTGAAAATGCAAAGAGGCTCTTAGTGGAACGCCAAGAGCCTCATGATTTGCTTCTACATCTGATTCTCGTAATCAAACGCCATCATTCTATCTATCAGTTCTTGCTTTGCTTTGGCCAAGGCATCTGCGCTTTCGTTCTCTGTCACAACATAACTGGCACAAGGGAGCGTTACGAACGTCTTAGCACCAGCATTCTCGTCGACGATGGGTTTTGCCTTAGGCTTCTGCTCGTTATCGTCTATAAGTTTGGCACGGATAGCAGCCGCCAACGTATTGGCGTTGTCGCTAATGGCAATGGCAAGCGTCTCCATCAAACTGAATGTTCTGGCTTGGTTGGAGGTGATGTGCCAATCGATCAAAGCGTCGGCTATGGCAGGAATTACCTTCTCGCGCTGCTCTTTCGGCATCAACAAGCATTCGCCAAAAGACGTTGTGACCACATGCCAACCGTCGGCTTTCAATGTCTCAACCATGTCGGCCGTTATCTCTGGCTCAAACTGATTGGTCGAAACACAGAACAAGCGTCTCAGGTCGATGGCGATATCATAAACAAAGAGACCAGTGGCGCGATTGTTGTTGGGTATCCACTTGCGATAAAGGCTTCTGTCACTTCCGTCTAAGAAATTGCTGACCTGCTCGTCGGTCAGTTCCTTTCCGCTTGCATCTCTTACTACCACCTTATGCACGTTTGGCTTGTCAGAGCGGTCGAAAGAGATGTTCTCTTTAGGCACGGAAACCAAAAGAGGATGCAGAGGCGTCATCGCAGAAATACAGAATGGGCTTCTACGCTTTACAGCCTTTTCCTTGCCACCCTTAGGGGTTCTCATCCAGCCACCCAAGAGCTGGTCAATGTAATGCGGATCACAAGAGGAAAGAACCTCGCCTTCTTTGAGCGCCCCCTTCTTGTCTACATCAAAATAGAACTCTGTCGGAGAAGGTTGAACACCTAATACATCGGTAACCTTCTCCAGAACCGAGCGCTTCACTTGCTGGCCACTTGAGTAAGGAACCATTACCTTGAACTGTGGGTCATAATAAGATTTCTGACCATCTTCTACACAGAACACTGTGAACGCTGCGTGTTTGAGACCACGCAGGTAAATAAAAGGATTATTTCTCATCTTCTTATATTATATTTGTTACTGTAAAGTCTTATACTGGAAACGCAAAAGGGTCAAGAAGTATGGCACATTGTCTGTAGGCATACCATGGATCTCCTTTACAATTCCCTTGAACTCTTCAATCTCACCAACGAAAGGAACAACCTCGGTTGCAGCCTCAACAAATTGCTTCTTGTTGGTTGCACCGAGCAAAGCGTCGACCAAATTCTTACGTTTTGTACTGATCGACTTGTCTTTGTCACTGGAGGCCTCGTTTATCAACTCAGCCAACTTCTGGGACTTCTCCCATAAATCATCATTATTCAACATGGCTAATATCCAAATTTTATATACATTAAAACTAATCTGCTCGTCTTCATCTTTAGGACTCTTGGGCTGCTTGCCGCTATTGATATATGCTCTCAGTCCCTTAGGCTCCATGGCTTTAATGCCAATAGAGCCAAAAGCACAGGCCGTCTTGAATCCCATGGCGGTTCCCCATAATGCTTCCGCATTTCCGCCATCCTTCATCTTGAAAATCTTCTTGTAAAGATTGATAGGACGTCGTATTTGAGATAAGTCGAATGGCAGGAAACCTATCGTGGTGTTGGTTTGTCCTATGCTGTAGACATAACCCATAAGTTGGGAACTACTATATCTTCTTGAAAGTCCAATAAGTATTTGTGTCCATGTTTGGGTGTCTATATTTAATATGCCATCCTTATTCGCATTAAAAGGATTGAATCCCGCCAATGGCATAGTGTCATCGTAGACCCTGTCGTCATAATAGTGTGAGAGCCATTGCCCATTCCATGTGTTGATTTGATTTCCCTTGAGCATGGCCGTTTCATTAAGGCACTTGCGATATAGTTTCCATCCTTTGAAAATGTCAAGCAGGATTTCTTTTTTGCTAAAGAGAATGGAGAAACCTCCCTGCACGCCAACGCCAAGAGCGTCTCCTATCCATGAAGTGTAAATCATATCCCGCGAACTGGGCAATCTCAAGTCAGTTACTTGGCCTGATGTTGTGGCGGTTACGTCTAAAGATGGATAACCGCGCGCGATGCTCGCATCAGCCTCGCTTTCTTCGATTTTCTTAATCAACTTGTCGAAACGGACTTTTCTCTGTTCAGATGCCTCGTAAGGCTTTTTCCCCTTTATCATATCATCCCAACTTAATTTGGGATTCTCCAAAGGCGAATTACCAGCAGTCATCATATACTTGTTTTGATCGAAAAACAAGGGATAGAACTGCTCCAAGAAGAATGTTTTGGCATCATAGCTGGTGCCATATTCTTCATTGTAGGCGCTGAGGAATATCTTTCCTATATTCGATGTTATCATAACCTATAGTATTTCAAACGATTGATAATATTCTGTTTTACACAAATCGGGCAACAGCCCCTTTTCGTCGTCATACGCTTTGTTCGGAATGACAAAAGGACGCGACCCCTTGCTAAGTTGATCAAGGTTTCTATGCGCAATGGAGTGGTAGCTTACAGGTATTTCCATCTCTAACCGTTCCAATCCATTTGCATTCATGTATTTCTCCTTGTCGTCTTCTGTGATACAGACAGCCGAATTGATATCGAGCGTTTCAAGCAATGCCGATTTGGGATAATGGCAAAGAGCTTTAAGCGACCACTTTCCATCCAAAAACGCCACACCTGTATAGTCTATGTTCTGGAAGTCGACCTTGGGATACACTTTGTCGATCATTTCCTGCACTTGACATTCTTCCATAACGTCTCCATGATCCGGTAAGACCTCAAACGTTTCTTTCAGGACATCCAAACTGTACGGTAGTGCGTCTTTTTCTTCTATGGAAGGCGCTATGACATATATCGGCCTATAATGCCCAATGGTGTCTTTCGTGCGCTTGCGGTTGATTCGTCCGAAACGTTGGGTAAGGGCGTCTATGGGAGCACACTCTGTTATCATGACATCAAAACTGATATCAAGGCTTACTTCCACAACCTGGGTCGACACCACGACGCATGGCGTATTTTCCATCTTGTTGAAATCCTCACGCAGAGCACCCTCTAATGCAGCCCTATCTTTTCGCCTGAATCTACTATGAACAAGCATCTTCCTGACCGTTGGGTAGAGCTCTTCTATCGTCTCATACAATTCTTGCGCTCGTTTCACCTGATTACATACGACAAGAAGTTTAGCGTTGTTCTTCACCGCAAGAGCTATCACGCCATAGGCTTCTGCCTTTTCTTTTAGTTTGTAGATTTTGTGGCGATTGAAGGTTTGAAGCGTTCGAGGATCGAGCTTTGCCTCATAAACCGTTTCCGTTCCTCCTAACAGTTCCAGAATCTTTTGATACAACACAGTTGGCATTGTGGCTGTGCCTACATGAACCCTACAGTTTAGCGCAACGAGAATCTCTATAATCCTCAGAACAATGGACTGCATGGCATCGGAGTAGGTGTGTATCTCGTCAAGAATCACATCGCATCCCCGCAAATCCATTGCCATTGCCTCGTAGCCTTTAATGCCAAAGACAACCGAAGCCATTTGATGAGGGGTGAGAATCTTGATGGAAGCGCCAACATGCCGTTGCATGATGCTTTCTTCCACCGTACCACTAACCACTTTCAAATTAGAAGCAGCATGGAGAAGGTGCACCTGCGCATCCGTATCCGACAAGTCGTTCTTGATTCTATCATACATGGCATTGATGGATGCCTGGAAAGGCAACGTGTAAAACACCCTTCCCCGGCAGCGCCTCAGCAAGAAATCTGTTTTTCCCGCCCCTGTGGGGGCTGTTACCAACGTGTGTTTTTTATTGCTATCAGCAGAAATCATAGACAATGGGTAAAGCTCACTCTTCCTGTTGTAAAAGGACAAGTCGGGCTTGATGAAGAGCTTATTCAGCGGCATCTCGCACTCTGTCTCCAGAGCCGAGGCCATGTGATCCGCAGCCATCAGCAATCCCCTCCATTCAGAGCACCCCGCTTTTTTCTTAGCGCAATAGTTTACTACATATTCGTAATTATCTTCGGCCTCATCCAATGATATCGCATGAGGTTTCACGCCAAGGCTTTCAAGAATTTCCAATGCCTTATTGCTCCATTGCTCAAACCCGCGCGAATGCTCCTCGAAGCAATCCATATTGTCATCCAAGTCCAAGATACCCATATCCCTTACATCCTTATACATGGATTTGTGGTGGGCTACAACCATATCTATGACAGCATCCCTATGATCATTGCATACAAGCGACAAAAAAAACAAAGATGCTATTTCATGACGAAAAACAGAGCCCGGTTTCATATTGCCTGTTTTTCTCAACGACTGCTGGAAAACAGGACTTGCCTTTCCTATGTCATGAAGCACAGCACCTTCCATGGCAACTTGCTCATCAAGTCCCATGTGTTTAGCCATGACACAAGCAATATCAGCAACATTTTTAAGGTGCTGATACAAACAGATACGCCCATTCTGTTCGCTTTTGGCTAGTATTTCTTGATGATTGTTCATAGAAGGTTGTGACTTAAAGTAAAGATTGGCCGTTATACTCTATCCAACCCATCATGGGCTGATTGTTGTTAAAGCGATTGTAGCCTACGAGGAATGATTGCTCAGACTCGCCAAAGCGCAATTCAAAGCCGGGCACATGGCTGAATTCCTCCTCATTCATACTAAAAACCATTGATTCCGGTAAGAGTATATCCTCGTTTCTGCATACGCATACATGTTGCTTTGAAGCAATCATGGCATCTTCCTCTGTTCCGAAAGCAAGATACAGAATGGGGTTCAAAAGAACCGAGCGCCTTAATACTGAACGGCTTCTGGAAAAAGTTCTGTTTTTGTACTCCCATCCTCTTGTTTGCGTTACCTCTTGTTGAGAGTCCATGGCGCTGTAGCTCAACTTGTGCCTGATTATTTTATGTATTCCCGGCACATTCAACAACTCAGGAAACAGTTTTTTCTCAATGCCTTCAATGATAGAAGGCGTGAGAAACTGTTGGCTGAAGGTCTCTCCGTCTCTAACAGCTGTCCATGGCTTAATGAAGCCAAACGGACCTTTATAGATTACTATGTACATAATCAATAGTTCGTTAAAATTTGAGATAAAGGCTAAGCAGTTTTACGCTGCCAGCC
>ERZ780141.1903-NODE-1903-length-11298-cov-4.015654_pt1 | contig 11298 bp, 7 predicted proteins | sample MGYA00433080_ERZ780141 | MGnify/ENA primary metagenome ERZ780141 (study PRJEB29588, sample SAMEA2154047) | human gut metagenome | biome: human gut; feature: human-associated habitat; material: faeces | place: Denmark | collected 2008/2010 ... | reverse complement strand
CCTGCCTCGGCACCGCGCTGACAAAAGAGCAGGCGAATCTGCTCTCACGCTATGCGGATGAGATAATCCTCTCGTATGACGCCGATGAGGCGGGTCAGAAGGCTACCGCCCGCGCGCTCGGAATATTCGGCACCACGGGAATGGAGATAAAGGTTCTGCGTCTGACCGGCGGCAAGGATCCCGACGAGATAATCAAAAAATACGGCGCTCAGCGCTTCCGCGATATCATAAACGGCGCGGCAAACGACACTGAGTACAGACTCCTTCGGGCGCGTCAGGGGATAGACCTGTCCACCGACGACGGAAAGGTGAAATATCTTTCCGCGGCGACGGAGGTGCTCGCGGGGATACCGAGCCCCGTCGAAGTCGATGTCTATGCCTCGCGCCTTGCGAATGAGCTCGGCGTGGACAAGCTCGCTATTGAATCGCAGGTGAAATATAAGCGCGAGGGGCTCAGAAAACGCCGCATGGCTCAGCGCGAGCAGGATCAGAAGCGCCTGCTGATAAACGGACAGAACACAAAGAACCCGGAGCGCTCCCAGCATCTGCGCGCCGCAAAAGCGGAGGAGACGCTGATAGCCTCGCTCATGCGGAACCCGGATTTCTATAACAAGCTCAGGGACGAGCTGTCCGCGGATTATTTCGTCACCGCGCTCAACAGACGCATCTTTTCGGTCATTCTTTCGCGCCTTGACGAGGGCGGCAACACCGAACCGTATTTCCTCTCGTCCGAGTTCACTCCCGATGAGATGGACGAGGTCGAGCGCATATTCCGCTCTGCGGCTCAGCTGAGCAACACCGTCGAAGAGTGCGCCGACTGTATAAAAATACTCAAAGAGGAAAAAAATAAGCCGGAGAGCATAAAAGCCTCCGAACTGAGCGACGACGATTTCGCAAAGCTGTTCAGACCCGATAAACAGGATTGATATTCTGTTTTGGGTCATGACATAAAAGACCGACTCAATATGCAACATAAAGAGAAGGAGACAGAGAAGTAATGGATGGTATCGAAAAAAGACCGGCGGTGAAAGCCCTTATCGAAAAGGGTAAAGCCGCAGGCAAACTGACCACCCAGGAGATCGACACGGTAATAGTCGACATGGATCTTGATATCGAGGATCTTGATAAGCTCTATGAGTCTATCGAGGCGCAGAATATCGAGATAATCGACGACCTGTCGATGCTGGATGTGGACGATGTCAACTTCGATCTGGGCGAGACGCCCAAGTCGACCGCTGACACCGCGGGGGTCACTGATGACAAGAACATCACTATCGACGACCCCGTCAAGGTCTACCTCAAGGAGATAGGCAAGGTTCCGCTGCTCACCCCCGAGGAGGAGATCGAGCTCGCCATCAGAATCGGCGACAACGACCCCGCCGCAAAGCGCAGACTGACCGAGGCGAACCTCAGGCTCGTCGTCAGCATCGCAAAGCGCTATGTCGGCAGGGGCATGCAGTTTCTCGATCTTATTCAGGAGGGCAACCTCGGACTTATCAAGGCCGTTGACAAGTTCGATTACACAAAGGGCTTCAAATTCTCGACCTATGCCACATGGTGGATAAGGCAGGCGATAACCCGCGCCATAGCCGACCAGGCGAGGACGATAAGAATCCCCGTTCACATGGTAGAGACCATAAACAAGGTCAAGAAGACCAACAGCCAGCTGCTGCACAAGAACGGCAGAGACCCCACGGCGGAGGAAATAGCCGAGGTGCTCGATATGCCCGTTGACAAGGTGCGCGAGATAATGCGCGTGGCTCAGGAGCCCGTCTCCCTTGAGACCCCCATCGGCGAGGAGGAGGACAGCCATCTCGGCGACTTCATCCCCGATGACGACGCTCCCGCCCCGGCAGACGCCGCTTCGGCGACCCTGCTCAAGGAGGAGCTCGCCCATGTGCTCAAGACCCTCACTCCCCGTGAAGAGCGAGTGCTCTCGATGCGCTTCGGACTCACCGACGGCCATCCTCATACCCTCGAGGAAGTCGGCAAAGAGTTCAATGTCACCCGTGAACGCATCCGTCAGATCGAGGCAAAGGCTCTGCGCAAGCTCCGTCACCCGACGAGAAGCAAGAAGCTCAGGGACTACGTCGAATAATTAAACAATCAAAAAAACCAGCCGCAAGCGTAAAACTTGCGGCTGGTTTTATTTTTTTGTGATTTTTTGACATTGTGTTGCTGAAATTGACAACAAAGTTCTTTTGGTGTCTTTTATATGTGATTGTTCGAACTGCCGGCTGAGACTGAATCGCTCTTCATAACTAAAAAAGCACTCAAAAGTTCTTGCTCGTACCGAAAAAAGCGGACTTAATACCGAGCCTATAGACAAAGAAAATTTTTCTGTTATTATATGTCCGAAAATGACCCGCAATTGCGGGAATCACAAAACGGGAGCAAAAAAATATGGAAAATGATGTAAGAACAGAAGGCATGTATGAATACACCGTCCGCTTCGGAGAAGCGACGATAGTCAGGCATCTCAGAGAGTACGATTTTGAGAAACATGATACGGTGATTCCGGCGTATCTCGGCAGCTATCCGGTTGTTGAGATCGGAAGAGCGGCATTTCAGGAACAGTACATGATTGGCAGCGTGACCGTTCCGGAGGGTGTGCGTGTAATAGGAGGGGGTGCGTTTGCCGACAGCAACAGAATAACCGAAATCAAATTGCCGAGAACGCTTGAACGAATCGAAGGCGGAGCGTTTTCTTTTTGCAATGATCTCGAGTGGATGGTTGTTCCCCGCGGAGTCAATTATATAGGCGGACATGCATTTTGGCACTGCGTTTCTATGACAAAAATATGGCTCCCCGATACCGTAACCGATATCGAGGATTGGACTTTTGATGAGTGCGGTCAGCTGTATAAATTATATATGCACTCCGGCACAAAAATTTCCGGCGAAAGAGTGTTCGACAGATGCAGGGAATTGAATGATATTATCCGCTATGATTACATGGAGGAACCGACAAATGGGGACTTTGAACGGGCTGAGGGGGTCGGCCTTGTCCGTGAGAATATCGAACGCTATAAAATGTGGTAAAAGATTATATGAAGGGCAAGAAGAGGAGAAAAGGCGATGATCAAAGAAATAGGTTCATACATCTATGATGAGACCGAAAACGGGGCGGTCATTCTGGAATGTGACAAGAACATAAGCGGAGATGTTGAGATACAGGAGAGTTTTTTCGGCGTTCCGGTCGTTGGTATAGCGGCGTTCGCGTTCATGAAATGCAAGCGAATGCTTGGCGTGCAGATTCCCGACAGCGTCACTGAAATCGGACGCGGAGCGTTCTATGGCTGCACCGAGATGAGAAGCGCCGTTCTGCCGGCGAATATTAGAGATATATCCGAGTGGACATTTGACTCATGCACCAATCTTTTCGGCATGGTCCTGCCGAGAGGAATTGTCAGCATAGGCAGCCGGGCGTTCGGTCAGTGCAGGTCTCTCAGCGAAATAGATTTGCCCGACACCGTGGAATATATAGCGGGCGATGCGTTTGAAGACTGCATCTGTCTCGAGAGCGTCAATGTCGCCACGGGAAACGAGCATTATATAAACGATCAGAATGTCCTGTTCAGCGCGGATATGACGGAGCTCGTGCTGTGCATGTCGGATGATTTTGTTGATGATTTTGCTGTTCCCTACACGGTCAGACGCATTGGTGAAGGAGCTTTCTGCAACTGGACGGAACTCGAAAGGCTGGAACTTTCCGATGAAACCGAAGAGATAGGTGCGCGGGCATTTTCGGGATGCAAAAAGCTGGTGGAAATAGAAATGTACGACGGTCTGACGAAAATCGGAGCCCGCGCATTCAATGAGTGCGTCGCCATTCAGGAGATATGCCTGCCGGGCAGCATCCACAGCATAGGGGACGAGGCTTTTGCATATTGTCTGAATCTCACCGATATAAATCTGCCCGGCCGAATCATGAAGCTCTCGCGCGGAATGTTTGAAGGGTGTACGGAGCTTAAAAAGCTTTCAATTCCCGAAAATATAGCGGCCATAGAAGAGCGCGCGTTCAACTGTTGCTATAAGCTCAGCGACATAACGATTCCGCGCGGCGTGAAGCGCATAGGCGAGAACGCATTCAGAAGATGCTTCAGGCTGAAAAATGTCCGCTTTGACGGTACAAGAGAAGAATGGAACGAGGTGTCCGTCGCCCCCGGCAATGAGTGTCTCTTAAGAACGATAAAATACAGCAATGACGGGGAGGATTGAAAATGAGAAGTAAAACATTTGTAACCCGTACAAAGTATAAGTACACAGTACTCTTCGGCGCCGTGACGATAACGGAATGCCGAACCCGCGAGTCCGTCGTAAGAATCCCGCAGACTATCAAAGACTATCCCGTGACGAGCATAGGCAATATGGCGTTCGGGAAGTGTGCCGAAACACTCGAAGAGGTGACGGTGCCGAACGGCGTTGAGGAGATATGTGAGGAAGCTTTCAGGGATTGTGTTGCCCTTAAAAGAGTAAATCTTCCCGAAGGTCTTCGTGAGATAGAAGACGATGCCTTTGCCGGATGCTGTGAGCTCAGTGAAGTGGAACTTCCGGAGGGATTGACGGCGATCGGGAACTCCGCCTTTAAGGGCTGCGGCAAGCTGACGGATATAAACATCCCCGGCACAGTCGAACGTATCGGCGATAATGCCTTTGCCGGCTGCGGAATAACCGAGATAACTTTTCCGAACAACTTGAGAAGCCTCGGCTTTTCGGCGTTCGCCTGCCCCGGTCTTAAAAAAATTACCGTTCTCGGAGATATATATAATGTCGGCCACTGCGCATTTTCGAATGAAACAGAGCGTTTTCACAGGAATATGGAGCTTGTGATATCCGATAATGTCACAGGAATCAAATATATATGCCATGAGCTTTTTTGTGATATCCCGAGAGAACAGGCGGCACTTGAAATTCCTTTGAAAATAAATCTTAACGGCGGCTCCATAAATTATACCGGCACAGGCGAACAATGGTCGGAGTTAACGGAAAGGAACATGGTCAGAATAGAGGGAAACATATATCTCGGCAAAAAGAACTCTCCGTATTTTTATACTGCGTTCGGCGGCGAGGCTACGATAAGCGGGTGCGACAAATCCGCCTCCGGCGATCTTGTTATACCGTCGGAAATCGACGGATATAAAGTGACTTCCATAAGAGGCCACGCTTTCGAGGGCTGCAGCGGTATCGAAAGCGTAGTCGTCCCGGCGAGCGTAACAAGAATCGGATGCTGCGCATTTGAAAGATGCGGGCTGGAGAAGATAGTGCTCCCGGATGAATTGAGGGAAATCGCGAGCGATACTTTTGCATTTTGTAAAAATCTGCGCGAGATAAAGCTGCCGGACAGTCTGCTGCATATCGGTATTGATGCCTTTCGCGGCTGCAGCGCACTTGAAGCGGTCACTTTCCCGGAGAATCTGTGCTCTGTCGGCAATATGGCTTATAAAGATTGCGATAATATCCGCGAGCTGACAATGCTGGGAGATATTAAAGACATCGGAATGGGTGTATTCAGCGGAACAAACAATATTCGTAAAATAACGATCTCAAAAAATGTGAGCAGCCTCAGAGAAATATGGAGCGCACTGAAGCTTTCTACTGATGATGATCTTGAGCCGTGCGATTTGGATGAGTTGAATTATACCGGCAGCAAAGACGAGTGGAGGACGCTGCTCAGATTTTCGGAGATAAGATTGAGTGACACAAAGATCCGGTTCGGCACAAAAAGCGGTCCTTACCGTTATGTTCTGCATTTCGATGAGGCGGAGATAATCGATTGTGACAAGGAAATCTCCGGCAGAGTCGAGATTCCGCCCGAATTTGACGGCTATAAGGTAGGGTGCATCGGAAAAGAAGCGTTCTGCAACTGCCGCAATATCGAAAGCCTTGTGATTCCGCATAGTGTTAAAAGAATTGATGACAATGCCTTCGATGGTTGCGAAAAGCTTATAAAGGTAACTGTTTTGTACGGCACAGAGAAAATCGGAGATGAGGCTTTCAGCGGATGCAAAAATCTTATGAGCATAGATTTACCCGAGTCTATAAAGCAAATAGGACGCGGCGCATTTGAGGGTTGCTCTGCTCTGACAGTGGTATCGCTTCCGAGCGGTATAAGTAACATAAGACGCAACCTGTTCAGAGATTGCCGAAATCTTACGCGCGTGGATATTCCGAACGGAGTAAGATGTATTGATGACGCGACATTCTTTGGCTGCGGGAACCTTGTGAGGGCGGATATCCCGGACAGCGTAGATATGATAGAGCAGTCGGCATTTGAGAGGTGCAGCAGCCTGCGCGAAATAATTGTCCCTGACAGCGTGCGCTCTCTCGGAGGTTGGGCTTTCAGCGGCTGTGAACAAGCAGATATATCTATATCGGCAAGTTTAGCAGAAAAAGTTTTTTCTGCTTCGGACGGGTTCGATCTTGAGCTCTACAGAATGAATCATGACTTTTTCGATGCCCCAAAAGATTCTTGCCGCAATTATTGCAAATGGCTTTTCAAACATTCGACCTTCCGCAAGGTGAAAGGCGCGGACAAAGAGCTGCTGCATTCGGCTCCGTATTCATATACCCTCAACGAACATGGAGATGCATGCATTGTCGATTGCGACAGATACATAAGCGGAAATGTTGATATACCGGATGAGCTTGACGGCCATAAGGTGACGGCCATTGGCGATTATGCTTTCATGGGCTGCGAGCATATTGAAAATATAAACATTCCCGAGAGCGTTACGGCGATAGGCAACAGCGCATTTTATTATTTGCGCCTGTTTTATGATATAATGCCCGGATCGCTTCGGATAAACATTCCCGCCGGTGTGAGGATATTAGGCGCGAATGCTCTGCCCGGCTGCTATGAAATATGTTATAGAGGAACGAGCGCAGATTGGGAAAATATTCAAAACCATGAGACGGTTCATGGTGACGTGATTTGTAACGACGGAATAAAATGCGAATAATTCTTTTTTTTTGAATCGGATTGACAATTGAAAAAGCCCCGCCGGCATTTTTGCTATGTCGGCGGGGCTTTGCTCTGATTTTTTTATTTTATTTTCTGTACTTCGCCAGCAGACCTTCGAGGTTCTTGTGGAGTATCTTCTCCCTGTCCTCGTCGCTCAGCGGCAGGGACATAAATGTTTCAAGCTCCTTCTTGACGTTCCACATCGGGTAGTCCGAGCCGAAGAAAATTTTGTCCGTGCCGAAGATGTGGATCATCTCCATTATCCTCTCCGGACTCATCGCATAGAAACTGCTCGACGAGTCAACATATACTCCCGCTTCAGAAAGTTCTTTTGAGCCGTAGCCCCATTCCGACCATGCGCCGAAATGCGCTGCGATTATGTCGAGCTTAGGGAACTTTTCGAGGACTTTTATTAGCTTCGTCGGCTTTGAATATTGCGTGCGGTAGTCGCCGGTGTGGAAGAGTATCGGCAGTCTGCCCTCAAGCACTTCGTACATGCGCATCGCTTCAGGCGCGTCTATGTCGAACTCCTGAAAATCGGGGTGCAGTTTTATTCCCGAGAGTCCGAGCTCTATCGCCTCGTCAACGATTTCCGGTATCTCGTCGCCGCATCCGGGGTGGAGCGTCGCAAAGCCGATGAAGCGGTCGGGGTGCTCCGATACGCTCTTTGCAATGAATGAATTTATCGAGCGTACCTGGTGCGGTGTCGTCGCGACCGAGTGAACAAGAAATTTGTCAACTCCCGCCTCGTCGCCGACTTTGAGAAGCATGTCGACCGTGCCGTCGAGGTCCATGTCGATGTCGTAGAAATCGCCGATGCTGCGCGCCGCCTTTCTGGCGAGCTTGTCCGGGTATATATGTGCGTGGCTGTCTATTATCATTTTTACATCTCCAGTGTGTTGAAACTTATTTTATGCGCGTCAGTTTACCCCTCACTGCGTGATAGTTTATCTCTCCGAGCGCGAATATCGGCGCGTCGCTTTTGAGAGAGTCCGAAAACACTTTCTCAAATTTCGCGCCGGGCATCGCCTCGTTTATTCTTATAACCTTTTCGCCGTCCTTGCAGTTGAGCCCGGTCATTCTGCCCGTGTGCGGGTCAAGGCGTGTGGCGATGAGCGTGTGTACCTTGTACTTTTCGCATATCGGACGCAGCAGAAATTCGGGAGACGCCGAGCAGACGACTGCGGGGAGATCGCGGTTCTCCGGGCGGAAGAACGGATATATTCTCTTTTCATTCTTCTCCCAGAACTTTTTGACCATCTTTTCCGTGTTCACAAAGCGCAGGAAGCAGAAGAATCTGCCCTTCATCTTGTCGCCGCCTATCTTCAAAAAGAAGCAGGCGAGGCAGACGAGCTGATAGGGAAGAATGACTATCAGCCACGGGTGCCTGACAAGGCAGAAGAGATAGAACACGCTCTCCGAGTCAACGGGGAAAACGGTCTTGTCAAAATCATAGAGGTCGAATTTCATTTTACAACTCCTTAAAGCTCAACTGTCAGCGTACCGCCGTCGAGCCTGTGAACTGTCTCTTTGCCGCCGTATACAACGTGCGCCTCGCCCTTGCCGGTGAGGGAATACGAGGTGAGCTTGCCTTTGCTCCAGGTCATGTCGACCTTTATGTTGCCCTTTGCAAGCAGACCGCGGACGCTGCCCTCGCTCCACTTGTCGGGGAGAGCGGGAAGAAGATATATCTTTCCGTCGAAGCAGTCGAGCAGCATCTCGCAGACTCCGCTGACCGCGCCGAAGTTTCCGTCTATCTGGAAAGGCGGGTGCGCGTCAAAGAGATTTTCGTATGTGCCGCCGCCGTGGGAGTAGTTCATGCCGGTTGAAGCCTTGAATCTCAGCTGCTGATCGAAGAGCTTCAATGCGTGGTTGCCGTCGCGCAGACGCGCCCAGAAGTTTATCTTCCAACCGAGGCTCCAGCCCGTGCCGTCATCGCCCCTTATTTCGAGCGAGCGTCTGCAAGCGTCCGCAAGCTCGGGCGTGCCGTCTGCTGTTATCAGATGCGCGGGGTGCAGACCGTAGAGCATCGAGCAGTGGCGGTGGTGTATCTCCGATTCTTTCTCTTCGTTGTACCACTCGAGAAGCTGACCCTTTTTGCCGATTCTGAACGGCAGCATATTTTTAAGCTTGTCTTTGAGAATTTCTGCAAACTCCTTGTCCTCGCCGAGGATATCGGAAGCCTTGATGCAGTTTTCAAACAGCTCGCGGATTATGCTCATCGTCATTGTCGTCGTCTGCGAAACGGCGCAGTTGCTGCCGTTTAGGACGAAGTTGTTCTCGGGCGAGGTCGAGGGCGCGGCGATGAGATAGCCGTCCTTGTCCTCGACGAGATAGTCGCAGTAGAATTCCGCGCTCTTTTTCATTATCGGATAGGCGGTTTCGCGCAGATATTTTTCGTCCATGGTGTATTCGTAGTGGGCAAAAATATGCTCGCAGAACCAGCCGGGCGACATCGGCCAGAATGCCCATACGGCGCATCCGCCGACGGGGGTCGTCATTCTCCAGATGTCAACATTGTGATGCGCGACAAAGCCGTGCATGCCGTACATCTCTTTTGCCGTGCGCTCGCCCGCGACGGACAGATCTCGCACCATCTCTATCAGCGGCTCGTTGACCTCCGGCATATCGCAGGGGAGAACGGGCCAGTAGTTCATCTCGGTGTTTATGTTTACAGTGTAGTTTGAGTGCCACGGCGGGCAGAGCTTCTCGTTCCAGATGCCCTGAAGCGTCGATGGCTGCGAGCCGGGGCGCGACGAGGATATCGCGAGATAGCGTCCGAAGTTGAACAGCAGGGTGTAGAGAGCAATGTCATTCTTGTCTTTCTTGAAATTGCGCAGACGCTTGCCGGTCGGTATGTTGTCTTTGCCGTTCGAGCCTATGTCGAGCTCAACTCTCGAATAGAGCGCGCGGTAGTCGGCGATGTGCGCGGATTTGACCGCTTCGTAATCGAAATTCTTCGAGAGTCTCTCGACGCAGGGCTCAAGGTGCGGCTTGCCGTTTGTGAAAGCGTTGTTCTGCCAGCCGTTGAAGCTCGTCTCTGCGGTGAGATAGAGCGTGACGACCGTCGCGCCGGTTATCTCTATTCCCTTGCCGCTTATATGCTTTTTGCCGTCCGTGTCGGCTTTCACGGCGCAGGTGAAGAGCATACCGCGCTCGCTGTCGACTTTCGAATAGCTCTGCTTATCCGACTGACCGTTCGTGTTGTGCTCGCTCGGCGCTTCGCCGCTCATGACGAGCAGACCGCTCTGCAACTTGACTTTGTGATGAAGCTGGCATCTGAGGCTCGCCGTGACATCAAACTTGCCGTTTTCACAGATGAGGCGGACTGCGATAACCTTATCGGGGTGCGACGCAAACAGCTCGCGGCGCATGATGCGCTTGCCCTGCCTGTAGCTGACAGAGCCGTGTCAAGATCGAGCGAGCGGATGTAATCCGACTTGCGGTCGGAGCCGTCGAATGTCAGAACGAGGTCGCCCAGGGGCAGGTATGCCTGGCTCCATGTGCTCATGAAGTCGGATTCTATAATATCCTGCGACTCGCGCAGCTTTCCGTCGAGCGCAAGAGCGCGGGCTTTCTGAAAAGCTTCGAGCGAACCGGGGCGTATAGTGTTCTTCGGGTGCCCCGTCCAAAGCTCGTCGTGGTTCAAAGAGACGGTCTCTTCCTCTACTTTGCCGTATATCATGCCGCCGAGCGTTCCGTTGCCGATTGGCAGCGCCTGAGTCCAGACGGAGGCGGGCTTGTCATACCAGAGAAATGATGAATCCTTCATTTTTTAGCTCCTTATTTAAGAAGTAATAGACTAATAGATTATAAAAAAAATCGGGCTTTAAGTCAATGCTTTTAAGAAAATGCAGGAAACCCTGCAATTTTTGCTCTGCCGTCTTGCATTTTTATGTGGCTGTATGCTAAAATCATGTTACATATGTAAACGGAATAAGGTGAATATCCAATATGACAAAACAGCTGCTTTCAAAAATAGAGGGCTGTTACTCTTCCATGTCCAAGGGACATAAGCGGATAACCGACTACATAACCGAAAACTACGACAAGGCGGCGTTCATGACCGCGGCGAAGCTCGGCGACGCGGTCGGCGTGAGCGAATCGACTGTCGTCAGATTCGCGTCCGAGCTCGGCTTTTCGGGCTATCCTCAGCTTCAGAAGACCCTGCAGGAGGTAGTCAAGAGCAGACTGACGAGCGTCCAACGCATGGAGGCGGCGGGCGGCGAAGATATGCTCGAGCACGCGTTTTCCTCCGATATCGATACGATAAAGGCGACCCGCGAGAGCATTTCGCGCGAGGCGTTCAACGCGAGCGTCGAGGCGATAAACCG
>ERZ780141.1901-NODE-1901-length-11308-cov-2.758820_pt1 | contig 11308 bp, 7 predicted proteins | sample MGYA00433080_ERZ780141 | MGnify/ENA primary metagenome ERZ780141 (study PRJEB29588, sample SAMEA2154047) | human gut metagenome | biome: human gut; feature: human-associated habitat; material: faeces | place: Denmark | collected 2008/2010 ... | reverse complement strand
CGCCAAAATTGCGGCAGTTATGAAAAGTGAAGGATTTAAAGTCAGTAATGAAATGGTGCGCACACTCATGCGTAATATGTGATTGGTCAGCATTCGGCAGTCTGCTAAAAAACTATATGAGGACGAAGGGCACAAATACAAAAATTACCTTAATCAAGAGTTTGATGTGAACAACCCTAATGAAGTATGGGTTAGTGATGTTACATATTTCAAGTACGGTAAAAACGCTTATTGCATTTGCGTGATTATTGACTTATTCTCACGTATGGTTGTGGGATACAAAATTGGAAAAACAAACAGTACACAACTTGTAAAGTCCACTTTTCAGATTGCATATAAAGTACGTCAACCGGATTCGAGTCTGATATTCCATACTGACCGCAGCGTCAACTATAGTTCCAAAACTATGAACGACTATATGCGATCGTTACACATCGCACACTCTTTTTCGCGTGCGCACGTGCCTTATGACAATTCTGTAATGGAGTCATTCTTTTCTTCTATGAAGCGTGAAGAATTGTATCGTACAAAGTATCGCTCAGAATCGGACTTTCGAAATGCAGTGGACAGGTACATCATTTTCTACAACACCAAACGCCCACACAAAAAACTGCAATACAAGACTCCTGAACAGAAGGAAGAAGAATATGCCTTGAAGGATGTGGATTTGTAAGGAACGTGCAAATAGACTGACGGGTTCGAAAAGGTTTGTTTTTTATCTTTGGATTATAAAATTTGAGTTTTTTTGTTTTTAGTCCAGCTAACAAAAAGAAAAAACGACCTTGAAAAGCCGCTTAAATACTAGGGTTATAAAGAAAAACACCACTCAGTCCAAACCCTGGGGGGTTCAGATTGCAATGGTGTTTTCAAGTGTAAAACACTAACAATTAATTGTTTTCTCATTAATTTTTGACTATAATAGCTTGTAAAGTGTTCTTTATCATAATATTATAAATAAAGTGGGGTGATTATTGTGGGCAATATATTTAAATGGATTTGTGACAATAAGGAATGGTTATTCTCAGGATTAGGAATAACAATAATTGGATTAGCAGTTGCATTTTCTAAAAAAATCACAATCACATTTAAAAGGTTGTATAAAAAATTAAAATAACTTTGCATGACATAAAATTTAAAAATCTAAAAGAGAATAAGGATTTTGATGATTCCTTATTTATATCCGAAAAACCATATAATGGTATTTCTATACCACTAAATAAAAAATTTAAAAAGTCATGGACAATAAAAAATAATGGAAATGTGATATGGAAAGGAAGAACTCTTAGATGCGTTGAATATGCAGGAGACTGTTTTTACCCAGTAAAAGATACAATAAAAATACCGACTACATTGCCAGGTCAAATAATAACACTAACAGTCGAATACAATGTTACACAACTAGGAAATTATAGATCAAAATGGAAAATGTATGATAAAGACAATAATCTAATTTATCCACAAAAAAGTATTGGCTTGTGCTCCATGTAATAGCGGTACCAGAGTAAAACAAAGAAAATAGGGTTTGTTTTACATCAATTAATTCTTTCAGTTTTTATATAATAATTATGAAAAAATTTTACTTTTCAAAATATACTACTTACTATTTTCAAATTTATTGCAAAATAATTAGTGATACATAATATACAAGTTTTAAATAAAGGTATTTAAATTTATTTTTTAATCGCAAATTGCTATTGCAATTTGCGATTGTTTTTTCTTTCCCTTTGAAACACAGCAGGTTCACCGTCTTTCTTTTTCCTATTCGTTTTATAAATTATAGATTGTTGTTGGGTATATTCTAAAGAACTTACAAGTGCATTATATGTCCCTAACAACACTAAAAGAAAGTTTTTCATAACTCTTTTTGCCCGAAAAAGAAAAAATATTCCTAAAGAAAGAAAAATAATTGCGAAAGCAATAAGTCCTATGTAAGAGTTGTACACTGAGTCCGACAATCCAATTGTCTTGAAAATATTAATAGACGGCTGTGCTTGTGTAAAGATAAACACAATTGAGAGGATAGACAAAATCAAGAAGCAGGTCATTAAAGTTATTGACATATCAACAAGTGCCCTCAATTTTTCTGTTTTCTTGTCTTTTCCAGTAATAGAAACATAGTATTGACATATAGAAAAGACATATCCGTTGACATATTTATTTTCAAATTTCTGTTTATTCTTATCAGCCAATAAATTTTCAAGTAATTCATTTGCAAAATTCCTATATTCCAAGAGAACAATCGGATTCTTAATTATTTTGTTTGATGTTTCTTTTTTTAACCCTGCATCAACATTACCATTCAAGATACTACTACTCATTCCGTTATATATCTTAAATAACTTATTGTCAACTATGGCTCCTAATTCCTGCAAAAGCAATCCGATAATATAGATTAACAGGATAATTTCCAAACCTTTTAAGAATGTTATATTACTCCAAATTAATTCTTTTATGTCTGAATCGATAATGCAAATACCAAAAGTAAATATAGAACCTGCTAAAAGGACATTTAAAAAGTCATAAATTCCTAAATGTTCTAATAAATTTGTGGACTCAAAAGAAGTATTCATTATTTATCCCACCTTAAACACTACTATTTTTAGAATCCTTTCTATTTATTTTTTATATCTTTAAAATTGAATTATATCAGTAATTCAATTTTATGTACATTAAATTATGACATTTTTTTGGGCAATGATTTTATTGCCGGTTTATTTCTTATAATTTTATAATAACCCTCCTTTTCGGAATTCTCGTAACTAGCAATTAATTTATTTTCCTTAAACGCAGTAAGTAGTTTTTCGTTTTCATCATTGATTTCAAATTTTGGTCTGCTGCGTGTATCGAATATTTTTAGATAGTCAGTTAAGTCAAGCAGAGTAAGTATTTCTTTTATCAAACTCTCATCAAGGTCTGGCATCATTGATATTAATAGATCAACTTTTAAGTCTCTGCTCAGTCTGTCGGAACGAATAAGATCATTTTTTAATTTTTCCGAAACAGACTTTGGATTATCAATAACACTTTCTATATACTGTACAGCATAATCAAATATCTTTATTTGGATAGAATCAACCCAGTTCTCAAATGATGAAAACAAAACCATCAAATCGGATTCCATAAGATTGTTCTTGAGAATATATAAGCATATAGCAGAAGAATAATCCTTTCCAACTACCGAGATTTCATCGTTAGAAAACTCAAGCAACTTGATTTTAAGTTCATCACTAATATTCCAAGTCAATATCTTTAATAGCTCATCTTGTGAAAACAAATCGTCGTTCATTATATCAACATACTGTTCTATATTTTTAAAAATAAAATTATAATTTTGATCTGGATAGTTTTCTCTTATAAATTTCAAATTGTGTGCTGTCATTCTAATAATGTTTGTACGGATTAAGATATTGATTTTGTCATTGGGAATTTTGGTGATACTAAAATCATCATAACAGAAATCTAATGAAACTAATATTTGTTCATACTTACTATTTTCAATTGATTCACATACAACCACGCTGTCAAACAACTTGCCTTTAGTATCCTCATCATACTCTGTCTTCGAGAAATCCAAGTCAATAGTACATCTATTGATATAGGTAATGACACTTTCATTAAGTTTCACAGCATTAAAGTAATCCATAATATTGCACTCGGAATATTCCACTATATCTGCATCCAACAATAGTGACCATAAAGAACCATCGGTGATCTCCTTTATCGAAATAATAGTTGTCCGTAGCGCAGAAATATAAGAATGTTTATGATCAATAGTGAGATCAGAATTATTTAATAATGTAATAGCTACATTTTCGTCATCACAAATCATCCCATCACTTATCTTCAGGATAACATCAAAATACGCATTGATATTCTGATTAATATATTGAGTTATTGCAGAATCAGGATGGGAACACAATAGCGTGTAATTTTTATGAAGGATATCCTCATCGTTTTTTGCTCCTAAAACTTCTCTTTGAATAAGTTGTAGGTTCTCATCATTTATCTCATACAAAGATTTCTCATATACAGCACGGAATAAGTTTTTATCTAATTCATCATAATCAAAGCCACTAAAGCATACTTCCAGCAGAGTAAAACAATGAATTAATCTGTTAATATCGGGGTTGTCTATTGCAAGATAGTCTCGAGAATTAGAAATATATTCACATAAGCAATTTTCTTTATTGACTGATTCTATAATTTCGTCATCGGAATAATAGATTGAACAGATTGAATATCTGCGTACTTGTTGCTCCGTTAGAGAATGTTCATTGAGAGCTGTAACAAACATTTCAGACCATCTTATATTAAGGTATTTAATATAAGATGACAATTCAGATGTCATGTCAAAATATGCGCCAATAAACTTAAAGTTCTTTGTATTTTTTAGTTGATCAATAAACCTTTCAATATATTCCGTGTAAGACAATGAGTGTAGTAAATATGTGAGCAAATCAAAATTTAGTATCTCTTCTTGATCAAAATCCACTAATTTAAGTCGTGAAACAACCAACTGCGGATTTTTTAATTGATAAGTATATTCTTTAGCCTTCTTATCGGTTATACTGCGTAGGAATATTTTATCAATGCGGCTTAAACTATTCTCGTAAAAATAGGACATATAATCTGCATAGGTTTCATCAATATAGCCATTACGAATAAGAAATTTCAAGAGGTCAAAATATTCGCTGCTTTTTATCTCATTAAAATTTGTTTCCTTTCCAATTTCATTTGTGCTTGTAATGCTGAATATAGAATTTATATTCTCTCTTGTAATGATATCTTTTAATTGCTTACTTTTGATTGAAATAAGTTCTTGTTCAAGAATAAAGATTTCATATTCAATACTAGGAATTTTATTATTAAGCTTATTATTGATTGAGTTCTTACGCTCCGAATACTCATTTTGTTCTTCTAGGGTTAAATCTCCTTTCCGACCATAATAATCTTTAGGCTTTTTGTCCTCAAATACAACATCTAATTCCTTAATCGTTTTTAGATGCTCATTTTTCGCCATCTCAATTTCGTTGCTTTTCTCGAAAATACGATCCTCAAGTTTTTTTACTTCTTCTGCAATAAAGATATCCTTACTATCAAAAAGCGTATACACAAATCCTTTATTAAGCTGTAAATCTGCAAAGTCGCTGGGAAAAAGATTTTTATATGCAATTATGGCGAGCATTTTATTACAATCAAGTTCAGTAATATTTATTCTGTTGTAATAAATTACAAATTCATTGTAGATATTCTTCAAAAGGCGCATATCATCAATATATAGCGATAAACCTTGCAGAAAACTTTCGTTAAATTTCTCAAATACTCCACCTTTTTTGAGATGAGAAATAAACTGATCATAAGAATTGGAACTATCTACAACCGGAACAACCGGGATAATATAGTCAAAAAACTTTGTCCTGTCCTTTGATATAAAAATATCATCACGCAGCAAGTAAAAAAATCGAAGAACCTTTTTATTTTCTTTTTGAAGCTGTATGTTAGCAAGTGTATTCACTTCACGAAGACGTTCAAAAATTCCACCTGCATTAAAACGATCCATATCTTCAAACACAACTACGTCCACTTCCGCATTCTCGAACAAATATAGTACTTCATTCAGATATTTATCAAAATAAGAATCGTCGCTCTCCTCAAAAATCTCAATTTCATTGCCTTGCAAATTTAGCTTACGGAAAATATTCCTATTCTTTTGAATATTTATCAGTTCATACACAATTAACGAAAATAAACAAGTTATTATAATTCCAACAATTATCAACGCATATTGATTTGTAGAGAGTGATAATATAGATTTAAACAAATTATCAGGAAGGGTATTTACATAGTCTTTCCACATATTAAAACAAGTAAAATAAATGATGAAAATGGAGAATAGTACAACCACAATTGTTCTTATTGAAACACTTTTAGGACTAATTGTTTTCTTAACTTTGAAATTGGTCTGCGGTATTTTTTTCGACGGAATTTGATGTATCAGTTGATTGAGAATTTTGCCTTCTAATGTTGATTCATTTACTTCTGTTTTATCTTCTTTTGTCTTTTCTTCTTTATCTGGAGACTTGAAGTGTGCTAGAGAAATATGCAGAAAGCGTAATTTCTCATGTTTTTTCTTGTATGAAGCTAGAACGCTGCTTTTTCCGGCACTGTATGCACCAGTAATAGCAACATTCTTTATATCCTGGTTATCAAATACATAATTTATCGCATCTTCATACACTTCTAAATCCATATCAACAATTGGTGTTAATCGTTCAAAATGATATTTACTCTCTGCCATATCTGTCACATCCTTTTTATTATTTTCCATTAATGCTACCCAAATCATCAATACAAATATCACGATCTATATTTCCAAATGCGTAACATTACTCAATATTTCTAACTCCGTTTACTCTTTCCGTAGAGATATACAAAGCGGTTTTGAACCCTAATATTCATACTATTGGTTGTCCAAAATCGTTAATAAAATTAAATTTTTTGTTTTAATTATATCACATTAGTCAAAAAGTTACAATATATTTGTCAACATATAAGGTGTGGTTTGGATTTATATAAAGGTATATTTTTATAACTCTTGTTCCACCTCATACCCACCGACAAACACCACATTGATTTTCTCCTTTGATTCAACAATCACGCAATCAATAATTTGTCTGATTATAACATCATTAAATTCCATGGGATGATTTTTGAGGCCTTTGATAATTTGGAAGATTTCGTCAAGTCTTGAATTTGTGTTTATTTGCTTATTGTTTGAATTTTCGAATATTTGCAATTCTTTTTGCAGGCTGTGTTTTTTGATTACGATTTTCTCAAGCTGTGATTCCAAGGTTTCTGCATTTTCCATATCGGAGGTTATACGATTAAGCAAATCGACATATTCTTTATCAAGTCTTGCAATTTCTATTTGAATATCTATGGTTTTATCCTCTGTTTCTTCGCCGGATAATCCTGTTCGTATGTGTTGCTTTAATTTTTTAAGTAATTCTGAGCATTTAACTAAGTTATTCTGAACAGCTCGTACAATAGCACTTTGCAAGATATTTTCTTCAAGTGAAGGGGAGTGGTGACAATACTTTTTTCCGTAGTCAAGCCTGCTTATACATCTCCAGACAATTTTCTTGTTTCCGTCTTTTGTTGTCCATGTACATCTGCGATACGGAGTATGGCACTCGCCACATATTAGGATTTCTGATAATGCATATTTACCTGAGTATTTTCCCAATTCGGTTTTTGTGCCTACCTGTTTTACCTTTTTCTTACTGCTCCGTCTTGCCATTTCTTCCTGCACACGATTAAACTTTTCGGGAGTAATTATTGCAGGGTGGTTGTTTTCTACATAGTATTGCGCTCTTTCTCCGTCATTTTTCTTAACCTTTTTTGATATACAATCAACCACATATGTCTTATTTATCAGAGCATCGCCTTTATACTTTTCGTTTGAAAGAATTGATTTTACAGTTCCGTAATACCACTCTTTCTTCCCTGTGGGAGTACTGATTTGTTTCTCGGTCAGATAATCTGCAATTTTGCGAATACTGTCACCCCCAAGATATTTGTCATATATCATTCTGATTATTTTTGCTTCATCTTCGACTATTTCAGGCTTTCCGTCTGTGCCTTTTTTGTATCCCAGAAATGAGTTATAAGAGAATGTCACCTTGCCTTCTTTAGCACTTTGCTGTTTACCCCATTTTACATTAGCACTGATATTTTCTGATTCGCTCTGCGCTATGCTACCGTAGATTGTGATATAGAATTCTGCACCTGCATCCTTACTGTGAAGCCCCTGCTCTTCAAAAAACACATCAACATTAAGCTCTTTCAGAATTCTTATATATTTCAGGCAGTCAAGTGTGTTTCGTGAGAACCTTGATATAGATTTCGTGATAATCATATCAATTTTATGCCGCTTGCAGGCTCGAATCATTTTCATAAATTCATCCCGCTTTTTTGCGCTTGTTCCCGATATACCTTTGTCTGCATAGATTCCTGCAAAAGACCATTTCGGCTCACTGTTGATTTTGTCGGTATAATGCTTTACCTGAACCTCATAGCTGTTGAGCTGTTCCTCCATTTGGGTGGATACACGGCAGTATGCGGCTACCCGAATCTGTTTGTAAGCAGTTTCAGATTCTGATTTGGTATTTAGCGTAGGTGCTATGTAGTTGACTTTTCGTTGCAACGCTTTTTGCTCCATATCGTACCTCCGATTTTTTGATTATTCTTAAGAGTTATTTCTATATAGTCTTTGTCAAGCGTTATTGCGGTAACTGTTCGAGAGAACAGCGATAATGAAAAAGCTGAAAGCGGACTTGTGTTAAAGTCTGCTCTCAGCTTTTCCGTTATATGATTCATATTTTTGATATTAGTATACTTCAGGGAAGCATTTCTGAATATCATCTCCGTAATACTGTCTTTGTTGATTTCACCGTGTTCAAGGGCTTTCCTTATCTCGTTTTCAAGCCTTACGGTTTCCTTGCTGATTACACCGCAGTCATCATTATCCTTTATCAAGTCGGGATTCTTAATTATGTGGTTGAGCAAGTCTGTTATTTTCTCAATCAGCGTATCATCGTTAAGGTGTATTATCTTATGACATTCGCTGTTTTTGCAAATCCATCTTGTACCCTGAACACATCTTGTTTCACGATTTCGTTTTAATTGTGAACCGCATTCGGCACATAATATCGGTACATTGAGATTATATATATCAGACGACCTGTCAATACCCTTTTGAGTGTCCCTTGCAGATTTTACTTTGTTTGCTTTTTCAAATGTATCTTTACTGATTACCGGAGGGTAAGTATCTGTTCCTGTGTAAATATCATCATCAATTATTCGCTTAATTTTTCCTTTGTTCCATGATACTTCACCGACCATATATTCAACATTTTCCGCAATCAGAAGCTGTGCAATTTTTATCAATGACAAGCCGTTAATATACAGGTCAAATATTCTTTTCACTGTAGTTGACTCTGTCGGATTCAGCGTAATAACACCGTTTTGATAGGCATATCCGTATTTAACCTTTCTGTTTTTCATTGTTTATATCCTTTCATTAATAATTTCCGTTAATTCAAGTCCACCCGATAGTGTGAATACAAGCTTATTGTCATAGCCTGCTTTGATTTGCTCTACCGTGTCGCTGAACATTTCTTCATTGAAACCGTCACGGTAATCGAATTTATCTATTATTTCACTGAGATGTTTCAGATTACATATCGTTTCCTCTGCTGAATCATCGCTTAACAGAAGCTTTCGTTTACTGCGCAGCTTTGATATTTTTGAGTTTATTTCAAGCGCCTGCTTTGAAAATTCATTTTCACTTAATATGGATTTTGTGCGAAGCCTTGCTATCATAAGATTCTGCGTACTTAAATCAGCTATCTGTTTGTCTATATCCGCTATTGATGCCTGATTAGGATTTGTTGTATCCTCTATGTACTCAAGCTGATTAATCATATTGTCGAGTATTTCCGATTTGTATCTTTTGAGCTTGCTCATCATTGCGGTATAAGCACTGTATATATCGTTTTCAAGCAGTGTTTGTGTTGCGCAATCTGTTTTCAGCGATGCTTTATATGAACAACCCCAATACACTTTGTTATTGATTACTATTCGTCTGTAATTGTGACCGCATTCACAACACTTTATGATTCTGCTCAATGGATATGAAACATTTGAATGCTGTACGCTTTTTCTTCTTTGCAATTCCTTTGCGGCGTTGAAGGTTTCTCTTGATATAATTGCGACATTACTGTTCTCTATATAGTATTTAGCACATTCGCCTTTGTTTTTCTTCCTGACAAAGGGGAATGATTCTGTGGTATACGTTTTTTGCAGCAATGCATCTCCCATATATCTCTCGTTATTAAGAATATAGTCCACCGAGAAGCAATGCCATTTTCCTTTTCGGGACGGTATATTATTTGCATTGAGTGTATTTGCTATGGCTTGTTTTCCCATACCCTGCAAATACAGTGCAAATATTGTCCTTACTGTTTTAGCTTCATCTTCATTGACTATAAGCTCGTTGTCTGATATCCGATACCCAAATGCAGGATATGTAGTGTTAAAATCGCCTGATTCCATTCGTTTGCGGTAACTCCACCGCATATTATCGGAAATATTTATTGATTCCTGCTGTGCCGCAAGACCGGGCAGCGTTACAAATAGTTCGGCATTCATTTTGTCCGAATCAAGTGCCTGTTCTTCAAAATACACTCGGACACCTAATGTTTTAAGCATTCTCAGTACGGTCAGCAAATCACTTGTATTTCTTGCAAACCTTGAAATTGATTTCGTAATAACGCAATCAATCTTACCGTTTTCACAGTCCTTTATGAGCCGTTTGAATTCGTCACGCTTTTTCAGGGATGTTCCCGATATGCCTTCATCGGCATATATATCAACCAACTCATATTCGGTGTGAACTTTTGAATAATCGGTATAATATTTTATCTGAGCCGCAAATGAATTCATCTGATCCAAAGAATCACTTGATACTCTGCAATAAGCTGCTAACCTGATTTTTTCATCATTCTTTTTTGTCGGCTGTATCTCGGTAACTACCATTTTTTCTTCCTTTCCTGTAATTCTTTTTTTCAAGACAACAATATCACAAGAGTTTGAAACTATCCAGCGAATATTACATCTTTTTTGAATTATTTTTTATGCGGTCAGCAATACGCTTTCAGATTCTTCCAAGACGATTTCAAGTATGCTTTTGTACTCTTCCTCTGTCAGCAGATTCATCTTCAAAAGAAGATTTAACATATTTAACTCATAGTAACATTCTGAATTTTTTATTGCTTTACTCTTATTCATCATCTTTAGTTTCCTCTGATGTTTTATGATTTCCAATATTCTTGTCAGCGTTTGAAGCTGCGTTGCAAAGGCACATAACGCCCACGCCGATAAACGCGCCGAGGAATAAGCCTACAATAAAGCCTAACATATAAATCTCTCCAATTCTATAAATATATTTTGTTACGGCAGGCAACAGCTATGCAAAACATAACCGCTGCCTGCTGTCATATATCAATCGTTTTGCAAGGCGGGTTACATATACAACACCGCTATCGGCACATTGGGTTGAATATCTGCAAGACATATAATGTGCCGTTACTTAGGCATTGGGATTTCTCTGAATATGAAACTGCCTTGCTTTGGTTGGTATTTATCCTCGATACCCCCCAATCGGGAACACATCAAACGGCTTTGCATATAGCTCCATTGGAATTTCACCACCGGGAGGATCTCCCACGGCCGCCATCTTTGGGTG
>ERZ780141.1899-NODE-1899-length-11309-cov-4.755465_pt1 | contig 11309 bp, 10 predicted proteins | sample MGYA00433080_ERZ780141 | MGnify/ENA primary metagenome ERZ780141 (study PRJEB29588, sample SAMEA2154047) | human gut metagenome | biome: human gut; feature: human-associated habitat; material: faeces | place: Denmark | collected 2008/2010 ... | reverse complement strand
CTTGGCGGCATTAGCTATAGCTTTCAGTCCCTCGTCACGCTCCACGTGAGCGTGTGAGTTGAAATATATCGTTCTTCCACAACAGGCAGGTTTGCTTTCGTCACGCTCCACGTGAGCGTGTGAGTTGAAATGCCTGTGTATTCTATAGTCTTATCCACAAGAATGTCACGCTCCACGTGAGCGTGTGAGTTGAAATGACAATGACAACGTGTATTGGACAGGAGCGATAGTCACGCTCCACGTGAGCGTGTGAGTTGAAATCACGAAACTGGTTTTGTCAGAACCAACAAGCTGGTCACGCTTCACGTGAGCGTGTGAGTCAATTTTCGTTTCAACGCAGGACTTAGGGTGTACGTTATCCGCTCAGACCACAGCAAGTGCTGTGCGTGGTGTTCAAAGCTTGCAGTAAAAGACGTTTATCCTGAATTTAACTGGAGAAAAGGGGCTATGTTCATGGCAGAAGAAAATGATATTCTCACAAAGTTAAAAAAAGGCGAAAAAGTTGAGTGTCCTGTTTGCCATAACGGCTACTATGTTCCTGTGAATACAACAGCAGATAAGGCACATTACTTTGTCTGCACTAACAAAGAGTGCAACGGACATTATCGGTGGGAGCCGATAATCAATATTGAATAATACAAATAACCGCTTGACTAAGGTCGGGCGGTATTTTTATACCCAAAATACTATACATTTTTCATGTGTTTTCCGTCAAATTCGCCAATTCACACCCCGAAATTTGTGCAAACAAATGATTTATAATTTAATTTGGCAACATTTCTGCAATTGTTGCATTTTTTCTGCAACAAAATACCCACTTTTCGTGTATAAGTAGAAGAGGTTTCACCACAAATCGGAAACCTTGCGGAGCGACAGTGTATGAGGAAACATTTTGTCAACGTGAGTTAGGTGAACACGATGAGAGGTTCTGATCGCACAGAAAAGCACTTCCTGCACTCCGTCTGAAGCTTGAAAATTGAATATTTATACCGACACACCTTAGCTATACCCCATGAGCATACTGCTAAATTTAATTGTTATAACCGCCTTTGTTGACATTATTCATATAAAATGGTATACTTAAAATAAAATTTATACATAATGAAAAGAGTAAATGTGATGAATAAACATACCACTATCGATAAGTCAACAGGTGAGAAAAAATGTAGTTGCTTTAAACGCTGCGGCGGCTGTCAGTTGGATAAGGTCTACGCCCAGCAAATAGAATGGAAGCAGGCAAAAGCCGATAGAATGTTGAGCCGCTTTTGCAGACCTCAGCAGATAATAACTATGGACGACCCTATAATTATCGCAATAAAGTCCAAACTGTCTATAAGGTCAATAGCTCAAAGCGTATCGTCTCAGGAGTATATCAGTCCTCTACCCATAGCATGGTAATAACTGACGATTGCTTTTTGGAGGATATAAGAGCACAGCAAATAGTCGCTACCCTTAAAGAACTTATGGCTGACTTCCGTATCCTTCCATATAACGAGGAAAGTGGTCAGGGCCTTCTTAAGCATACCCTTATCCGTACCTCCCAAACAACAGGCGAGGTAATGCTCGTGCTAGTTACAGCTACCCCCATATTTCCTGCGAAGAAAAATTTCGTTAAAGCTATTACTGAAAAACACCCGTATATAACCACTATCGTCCAAAACGTTAATAAAGGCAGAGTTCCTCTTACTTTGGGCGACCGTGATATTATAATGTACGGCAAAGGCTATATCACCGACGAGATGTGCGGCTGTAAGTTCAGAATATCACCTCATTCTTTCTATCAGGTGAACCCCGAGCAGACCGAAAAGCTCTATTCTAAAGCAGTTTCCTGTGCCGAGCTTAAAAAAGGCGATAAAGTTATCGATGCATATTGCGGAACAGGTACTATCGGTCTTATCGCTGCAAAAAGCGGTGCAGACGTGGCAGGCGTTGAGCTTAATGCCGAAGCCGTAAAGGACGCAGTTTCAAATGCCAAGCTCAATAAGCTTGACAATATCAGGTTTTATAATGAGGACGCAGGTGAGTTCATGACAAAGCTTGCGCAGGCAGGTGAGAGCTGTGATACAGTTTTCCTTGACCCTCCAAGAGCAGGCACAACAGAAGAATTTGTTGAAGCCTTGGGCAAACTCAGACCTGAAAAGATAGTCTACGTTTCCTGTAAAATAGAAACTCTCGAGCGTGATTTGAAGCTTCTTGCAAAAATAGGCTATAAAGCACAGCTTATCCAGCCCGTTGATATGTTCCCGCATACCACAGGTATCGAAAATGTGGTGCTTTTAAAAAGAAAAATGATATCGCTCACACCAAACAGAACACCTGATAAAAAGGGGGATAAAAAAATTGAACGAAAAGGTAAAACTTCTCACAGATAATATCGAAAAAGTTATCGTCGGCAAGACAGACTCTGTGCTTAAAATAATCACAGCCATGCTTTGCGGCGGTCATGTTCTTATCGAGGACGTGCCTGGAGTAGGCAAAACTCAGCTTGTATCAGCCCTTGCCAGGTCAGTGGACGGCAAATATAACCGTATCCAGCTTACCCCTGACGTTATGCCGTCCGATATCGTTGGCTTTTCTATGATAGACCAGAAAACTCATGAGCTTGAGTATAAAGAGGGTGTGGCAATGTGCAATTTCCTCTTGGCAGACGAAATAAACAGAGCCTCCCCAAAATCTCAGTCAAGCTTGCTTGAAGTCATGGAAGAACATCAGATATCCATTGACGGTAAAACTCATGAACTTCCATTGCCATTTATGGTGCTTGCCACACAAAACCCTGTGGAAACTTACGGCACTTATCATTTGCCTGAAGCCCAAATGGATAGATTTCTTATGAAGATATCAATGGGCTATCCTTCATATGATGATGAGCTTGATATCATGTCAAGAGCCGAAAGATCAGGCTTTGCAAAGAATATCCAGCCTGTCATGACCCTTGAAAACGTCCGTGAGCTTATGGGCTACGCTGAAAATGTAACCGCAGAGCTTTCCGTGAGAAAATATATCCTGAGCCTTGTTACCGCAACAAGAAATTCAGATTATGTAAAGCTTGGCGTTTCTCCCCGTGGAAGCATCGCACTGCTCAAAGCTTCAAAAGCCTATGCCTTTGTTCAGGGCAGAGGATTTGTCATGCCAGATGATGTCAAGGCTGTTATGCCTGACGTTCTTGCACATAGACTTATGCTTTCTCCTAAAGGCAAATCCGCCTTTGAAAATGAAAGGGAAGCTCTTGAAAATATCGCTCTTACAGTAAAATCACCTGACGCAATAGAGAAATAGAGGATATGACCCCATGAAAAATCTTTTAGGTTATCTTACCTGCGTGGCGGTGGCGATACTGCTTAGAGTTTATATAAACGGAAGCGGTGGTACGCTTGTGCTTTATCTTTTAGCTATAGCCTTTGTGATATCTCTTGCGGCACTTCTCATTACCAAGCGTAAACTTGTGGCAGCCATAAAGCTTTCCACAGAAATAAGTGCAAAGAACGAGGAGTTTGACGCTGACATAATGCTTTTAAATGCAATACGCATTATTCCCTCATGCGTTGTTGAGGTAACGGCAGAGTGTACAGATAATATCGGTGCTGTAAGCCCACTTGAATTTAAAACTATCGTGGCAGGCGGCAGACAGCAAAGCGTCAGCGTTAAGCTTAAAACACGCTATGCAGGTCTTGGCACAGTGAAAATAAAAAGCATACATTTGCATGACTATCTTGGAATAATCACTCTGCACCTTGACAGTTCACGTTATGAAAAAGCCGTGGGAAAAATAAAGATAATGCCGAATATCCCTGACACTGGCTCTCAAACAGAGCTTCTTAAAGCAACTTCCGAAAACGCTTCATTTGACGATAACGAAAGCGAATCAGATGAAAATGCACTTGGTCTTACAGGCGTTCCGGGCTATGACCACAGACAGTATGAGATAGGCGACCCGCTGAAAAGAATAAACTGGAAGCTTTCTTCAAAGCGTGACGAGCTTATGGTGCGCCTTGATGAAAAGGTCACGGCTTCAAGTCAGGCGTTTTTCCTTGATATACCAAGCGAAAATCATGACCCTATGTTTGCTATGAATATTGATAATATAGTCGAAGCGAGCCTTGCAATGCTTTCAATGCTTATCATGGAGGGCTTTGAGAGTGAGTATAATTATTATCTTGACGGCTGGAAAAGCATGAAAATAAAGCAGGCAGGTGATATAATAGAGCTTCAAAACGACCTTGCGGCAATAGCACCATATCCGCAGGAAAAGCGTTTTGCCTTTTCTCATGAGATAGGCAAGACAGCTCCTATCTGCTTCACAGCCTGCATGGCGACTTCTCAGGGGGAATTTTCTTCTCTTATAGAAGAATTTAACGGCTCTTTTGTAGTGACACGTCTTAGCGGTCTTGATAAGCAGACAGAAAATATGTGGCTTGTAGACGAAACTTTCGAGTTTCGTAAAATGACATAGGGGGTGTGGCTTTTGAATACTAAAACTGCTCAGATAAAAAACACCCTTGTGAATATTCTTTCAAAATATGCTTTGCCGCTGCTCCTTGGAGCAGTGGTCATGAACATAATCTTTAAGACCTATCTTGTAGACAATGTCAGACTTTATACTTTTGGATATGTGGTCTATGAATGTCTGCTGTTCGCTCTTTTTGAGTGGCTAAAGCCGAAAAAAGTCCTGCGAGGTCTTGTCTATACCGCCCTTATGGTGGCAGTGCTGTTTTTGGGCTTTCAGCTTCTTCGTGCTGGATTTGAACATTCTGGGAAATCATTTATCAATTGGTTTTATGTAAACAGGCAGGAGATAGGTCAGATAGATGAATATTTCTACTTTCTGTTTGTGGGACTAGGCTTCTTTATCATTTCGGTGCTTTATTATTTCACCATTGTGCGCTATAGAAGCTTTGGAACGATGCTCGTTGTGCTTTTTCCGTTTTTTATTTACGGTAAGCGTGCCGACTCAATGGATACTCTTGACATAACCATAATGCTCACTGTGTTCATTGCACTTATGGTGCACAGCAGACTTGTTTCAGACGAGAGCAAGCATGACCTTGTTATAAACGGCTCTTATGTGGCGGCATCGGCGGTTTTCGTTACCCTTGTGGGTGCGCTTGCAATGCTTATGCCGACTTCCTCAAAGACATCTTATCTTGAAAAAAATAGCAACTTCTTTGATGTGAATATCAAAAGCAGTGGCACATATGACAATCTTAGTGATGAGTCTTCCCCAAGATTTGGCGCAGACGCAACGGGCGAGATACTTTTCAACTTCACCACAACCTCTGATGAACAGGTCATTTACCTCCGCAGACAATCCTTTGACCTTTTCAGAAACGAGAAGTGGGTAACAGACGATAGCTTCTACGATTTTGATATTGACAAAAATGTTCATCTTTACGGTGACAACGAGGTGAACTCACCGAGCTATGTTTACAGCATAGCAAAGTCACTTGCAGATAAGGATTACACCAAGGATCTTGGCGTGGACAGGTCACAGTTCCCTGATGACCTGTTCAGTGAAAAGGCAGTCATGAATCAGTTCAGCGACAGCTTTACCCCTAGCTATATCCCTGCTCCGCTGATGATAACCCCAGGGGAGAACAACGTTTATATCAAAACAACTCACAGTGAGGTCTACAGACCATATGACACCGCAGGAAATAAGCTTGGCATTAGCTTTGAGTATATCCCTGAAACGGAGAGCGAAAGACAGGCTGCAGCAAATCTTGATATGACAGAAAATCAGTTCAAACTGCTGCTTTCTTATGGTTTGACAAACGGAGATGTCACATCAAAACAAGCGCGGAATATTTATAAGATATATGCATTGTACACAGACGTTTCTGCATATAACGATAAAGGCGGAAAAATGGAGACTCTTGCAAAGAGCATGACGGAAAACTGCAAAAATGATTATGAGAAAGCTCAGGCGCTTGTGGATTATTTTGAGCAGAACGGCTATGTTTACGATAATGAGTATGAGCCTGACGATGAGTCTATCGCATATTTTCTTTTCACGAGCAAGCGTGGAAACTGCACGAACTATGCCACAAGCATGACGCTTATGGCGAGAATGCTGGGACTTCCAGCAAGGTATGTTGAGGGCTTTGCAGCATATGAAAAGAATGAACGTGGAGAGTTTGTGGTAAGAGATAGCCACGCTCACGCTTTTGTAGAGGTCTTTATCACAGGCATTGGCTGGATGACTTTTGACCCGACAGTTCCGGGCTATCAGCGTGACTACAGTGCAAATGGTACGAACTTTGATGTTTCAACTTTTGTAAGCTATTTCAGCAGGATCGCACTGTTTATCGGTGTAGCGTTTGTGCTTGTGGTTTTCGTGTTCCTTAACAGAATTATCGAGGTATTTTTCCGACTGTCACTTAAATTCAGAGATAACGGAGAAAAGGTCATAAGGCTTTACAGGCGGGTGGTAAGGCTTTTGACCATAGCTTCTAATGATAAGCTATCGGGATACACGCCTGAAATGATAAGAGAATATCTTGTTAAGAGGCGTGGAGTTGAGCTTGGTAGTCTTATAGATCTTTTTGAAAAGACCTGCTTCGGTGGATATGTTCCTGATGAAACCGAGTGGAAAATGGTTTATGCAGAGTACAAAGCACAATGGAAAAAGCTCACAAAGCGTGAGAAAACGACTTTGGAGCTTGATAAGAATATGTAATGAAATGGCTGTGCGGAAAAATCACGCACGGCTATTTTTTTCGTAAGAAAAAAGGCTGCCGTATAAAACAGCAGCCTGAGAGTGTAAAAAATCTCCGAAAGAGCAGGACGTCAAGGACGCCCACTGTATCTGATATTTAATTAAAGTGAAGCAAGAAGATCGCTCATTGCGTAAAGTCCTGCCGGCTTTCCACAAAGGAAAACGCCTGCATTCACTGCACCCACAGCGAAAACCTGCTTTGAATGAGCTTCGTGCTTGAGGGAGATGACTTCATCTCTGCCTGCGAAGATTATCTCATGCTCGCCAACAATAGTGCCGCCACGGACAGAGTGCATACCGATCTCGGTCTTTTCTCTCTTTGCTCTTACAGAATGACGATCGTAAACATAGTGATACTTGTTGTCAAGCTCCTCGTTTATTGCGTCTGCAAGCATGATAGCAGTGCCTGACGGAGCGTCTATCTTCTGATTATGATGCTTCTCGATTATCTCGATATCATACTGACCGCCAAGAACTTTTGCGGCAGTTTTTGCAAGATTTGCAAGAAGATTGATACCAAGGGTCATGTTGAATGTGAAGAAAACAGGTATCTGCTCGGAAGCCTTGTGTATCTTCGCTGTATCCTCTTCTGTATAGCCTGTGGTAGCTATTACAAGGGCAGTGCCGTTTGAAAGGCAATAGCTGAGAAGTCCGTCCAGTGCGGAAGGGTGTGAGAAGTCGATTATTACATCAGGCTTTTCAGGCAGGTCGGCAGGCTCTTTTACTACAGGGAAGTCTGCATAAGCCTCGCCAAATTTGTCGATACCTGCGCTTACTGTGCAGTCGTCACGCTCTGATATAACGTCATATATGAACCTTCCCATTTTTCCGCAGGCGCCACATATTGCGATCTTAGTCATTTATATCATTCCTTTTCTTTTTGATTTGTAGATAAACGTAAGTGATAATGTCAAAGACAGCGTTTGGGCTGTCGTGGACGCCAACCCTTACATTAGTACAATTTTATAATGGTAAACATAAAGGGCGAATTTCTCCGCCCTTTGTATTTTTTACTTGATAAGTCCGAGAGCGTTCATTGACGCTTTCAGCTTTTCTATCTTATCATCGCTCATTCTTACAAGCGGCAGACGACACTCGCCGACCTCAAAGCCCATAAGGTTAAGAGCTTCCTTGACAGGGATAGGGTTTACGTCGCTGAAAAGTGCCTTTGCAAAACCAAGGGTCTTGAATACCTTTTCTCTTGCTTCCTCGTACTTTCCATCAAGGCAGAGCTGTGTGATCTCATGTGTTTCAAATGGCATACAGTTGGAAAGAACTGAGATAACACCCTTTCCGCCCAGAGCCATGATAGGAACTATCTGATCGTCGTTGCCTGAATAGATATCAAGGTCATCGCCGCAGAGAGCTGCCACCTGTGTTATCTGGCTGATGTTTCCGCTTGCTGCCTTGATAGCGACGATATTGTCTATCTTTGCAAGTTCACGGCAGGTCTCAGGAAGAATGTTCACACCTGTTCTTGACGGTACGTTGTAAAGAATGATAGGCAGTGTAACAGCCTTTGCGATAGCGGAGAAGTGTGCGATAAGTCCTGCCTGTGAAGTCTTATTATAATAAGGTGTAACACAAAGCAGAGCGTCAGCACCAAGCTCCTCAGCCTTCTTAGAAAGGTTTACGGCATACTCTGTATGGTTTGAGCCTGTGCCTGCGATAACAGGAATTCTGTGATTTGTCTTTTCAACAGCATAGCGGATACACTCGATATGCTCCTCGTCTGTCATGGTAGCACTTTCGCCTGTTGTTCCGCAGATTATGATAGCGTCTGTGCCGTTGTCGATGTTGAAATCGATAAGCTCGCCCAGCTTGTCAAAGTTGATAGAGCCGTCAGCGTTCATAGGTGTAACGATAGCAACGCCTGCACCTGTGAAAATAGTCTTTTTCATAAACAGCACTCCTTTCGTGCGTATATATGTGTTATATTAGTCAAAATAGCCCTTTGCTGCAAGAAGCTCAGCCAGCAGAACTGCTCCGCCTGCCGCACCTCTCAGTGTATTGTGTGAAAGGCAAACGAACTTATAGTCATACTGTGAATCTTCTCTCAGTCTGCCTATAGAAACTGCCATGCCGCCCTCAAGGTTTCTGTCGAGCTTAGCCTGTGGACGATCGTCCTCTGTGAAGTAGTTAAGGAACTGCTTTGGAGCGCTTGGAAGCTGAAGCTCCTGTGGAACACCGCTGAAATCTTTCCAAGCCTGAAGGATCTCTTCCTTAGAAGGTTTATTCTCAAATGATACGAAAACTGCTGCTGTGTGACCGTCGGAAACAGGAACTCTCAGGCACTGTGTTGTGATAGCTGGAGCTGTTGCGTCAACGATAACGTCGCCCTCGATATGACCCCAGATCTTAAGAGGTTCTTTCTCAGACTTTTCTTCCTCGCCGCCGATATAAGGGATAACGTTGTCAAGGATCTCAGGGAAGCTTTCAAATGTCTTGCCTGCGCCTGAAATTGCCTGATATGTGCAGGCAAGAGCCTTTGTTACCTTATACTTATCCATAAGAGGAGCAAGAGCAGGAACATAAGACTGGAGTGAGCAGTTAGACTTAACTGCGATAAATCCTCTCTTTGTGCCAAGTCTTTTTCTCTGTGAAGCGATTATCTCGATATGCTCAGGGTTTACCTCAGGAATGACCATTGGAACATCAGGAGTATGTCTGTGTGCGGAGTTGTTTGATACAACAGGGCATTCAGCCTTTGCATACTTTTCTTCAAGGGCTCTTATCTCATCTTTCTTCATATCAACTGCGCAGAATACGAAATCTACCATTGAAGCGATCTTCTCAACGTCCTCCTCGGCGTTCAGAACTGTAAGCTCACCGATAGCTTCCGGCAGAGGCTCTGAAAGCTTCCACTTGCCTGCAACTGCGTCCTTGAGCTTTTTGCCTGCTGAACGTGGTGAAGCGGCAACGCATACTACATTGAACCATGGGTGTTTGTCAAGAAGCAGAGAAAATCTCTGACCTACCATTCCTGTTGCACCGATGATACCGACATTGTACTTTTTCATATTAAAACTCCTTTTCCTGTGCCATGGTAACAATTTTCTTTGGCGTTATACACTAAAATATGCCGCTGTTCAAATGTTATTTTGCACAAAACATAAAAAATAAACAAATAATAAAAAAACTGGTTGAAAACCAGTTCATCATACAATATAATAAGAATGTTGACATAAAAATTTATGCCGATAGCACTCCACCATTTGTAATGATGACAACTGATAGTCTATTAAACTAACAGTCAGCAGGAGTGTTCCCGATACTCCGCTTCGGCAGTTTTACCTTTCTCATTTACCATAGGCGTTGGGACGCTGTTGTGTGGGGTCACACGAAAAATGATACTCATTTCAACTGCACCTCTATCTGTTCTGTTTAATGATAACAAATATTTAGCGTTCTGTCAATACATATAGATAAAAATATTTTAATTTTCTGTAAATTAATAAGTTTATATGAAATTAAATGGCTTTAAAGAATGCTGACAGTTGTTGGAATAAGGACTTTGAGAATGGTGAGAGTGGGACGTAGAGGACGCTGTTCCCTACATTATTATAATTATTATATTTTAAATAAATAGGAGATATTTAAAATGCTTGATATCAACAATATGAAAAGATCGGATTTTTATTATGACCTGCCGCAGGAGCTTATTGCACAGACCCCTGTCGAGCCTAGAAATGCTTCGAGAATGATGAAGATAAACAGGCAGACGGGAGAGGTGGTACACGACCATTTCTATAATCTATGCAATTATCTCAAAAAAGGTGACTTACTTGTGCTTAACGACTCAAAGGTGCTTCCTGCGAGGATATACGGCGAGCGTGAGGACACAGGCTCGTTCATTGAGTTTTTGCTTGTGGAGCAGAAAGAGAACATGGTCTGGGAGATTCTTTGCAGACCTGGCAAAAAAGCCAAGATCGGCACAAGATTTGTTTTCGGCGGTGGTAAGCTGAAGGCGGAGATAATTGATGTGTTGGAGGACGGAAACCGTATCGCACGATTTGAGTGCGAGGAGAATTTCTTTGCCACACTTGACGAGATAGGTCAGATGCCTTTGCCGCCTTATATTACTGAAAAGCTGAAGGACAAGGACAGATACCAGACGGTTTACGCTAAGGAAAACGGTTCAAGCGCGGCTCCTACGGCCGGACTTCATTTCACGCCCGAATTGCTGGAAAAAATCAAGGCCATGGGGGTTGAGGTTGCCGAAGTCCTTTTGCATGTGGGGCTTGGTACTTTCAGGCCTGTCAAATCGGATAATATACTCGATCATAAAATGCACAGCGAATTTTACAGCGTGTCGCAAAAAGCCGCGGATATCGTCAATAAGGCGAAATCTGAGGGACGCAGGGTGATTGCGGTAGGTACTACGTCTGTCAGAGTACTTGAAAGTGCGTTTAAAAACGGCAGATTAAACGTGGAATCCGGGGAAACGAGTATTTTCATTTATCCTCCGTATAAATTCAAAGCCGTGGATGCGCTGATTACCAATTTCCATTTGCCGGAGTCTACCTTAATAATGCTTGTTTCGGCGTTTATGGGCAGAAAAAACGCGCTTAAAATGTACGAAACCGCCGTAAAA
>ERZ780141.1896-NODE-1896-length-11316-cov-2.397744_pt1 | contig 11316 bp, 11 predicted proteins | sample MGYA00433080_ERZ780141 | MGnify/ENA primary metagenome ERZ780141 (study PRJEB29588, sample SAMEA2154047) | human gut metagenome | biome: human gut; feature: human-associated habitat; material: faeces | place: Denmark | collected 2008/2010 ... | reverse complement strand
CGGGGCCATTTCCACGATTTTGATTATTTGATGAAGCTGACGTGTTTGCAGATCTCCTGGACGGCGGCGTCTTTTTTCTGGTTGAAGATGACCTTGTTTTCCTCGAACAGGTTGCGGCCGTCGGCGTCGATGGACACGATCAGAGGACCAAACTCCTTCACGTCGCAGCACCACAGCGTCTCGGGCATGCCGAGCTCGTCCCAGTGGTGCGCGGCGATCCGCTGGACCTCTGTGGCCGCGACGACTGCGCAGCCGGCAGGGAAGACGCAATGGATGGCCTTGAAGGTCTTGCAGGCGTATTCGGTGTTCGGACCCATGCCGCCCTTGCCGACGATGACCTTCACGCCGGTCTGCTCAACAAATTCCTTCTCGAACTTTTCCATACGCATCGAGGTCGTCGGGCCGACGGAAACCATTTCATAGCCGGACGCGGCGGTCTCGGACGGGCGAACGATGGGGCCTGCGTGGAGGATCGCCTTGCCGTGCAGATCGCCCGGCAGCTCGCGCTTGCCCTCAATCAGACGGCGGTGCGCCACGTCGCGGCAGGTGACGAGATCGCCGTCGAGATAGACGATGTCGCCGATATGGATATCCGCCAGATCCTCTGCGGTGACCGGCGTGATGAGAACCTTCTTTCCGTTTCTGTTTTCAACCATTACAGTGTTACCCCCTTGTGCGAAATCACGGTGGCGTTCAGGTCTCTGTCGAAGCGGACAAGTCCGCGCCGGTGCGACCAGCAGCCGACATTGACGGCAACGCCGATGGTGGACGGATGGCGCGCGGTGTTCTCAATATGGACGCCCATCACGGACGCGCAGCCGCTCATGCCCTGCGGGCCGAGGCCGATGCTGTTGATGCCGTCTTCGAGCAGCTTTTCCATTTCCGCGGCGCGCGCGTTGGGATTGTGCGAGCCGATCGGCCGCATCAGTGCCTTTTTGGACAGCAGCGCGGCAGTCTCCACGCTCGTCGCTACGCCGACGCCGACCAGCAGCGGGGGGCACGCGTTGAGACCGTAGCTCGTCATCTGGTCGAGCACGAAGCGCGTGACGCCCTCATAGCCTGCGCCGGGCATCAGGACCATCGCTTTTCCGGGCAGCGAACAGCCGCCGCCGGCCATATACGTGTAGATCTCGCACGAATCGCTCTCGGGAACGATCTCCCAGAACACGGTGGGCGTGCCCTTGCCGACGTTGCGCTTGGTGTTGTACTCGTCGAAGGTCTCTACGCTGTTGTGGCGCAGGGGTGCGGCGAATGTTGCCTGTACGACGGCTTCCTTCAAAAGCGCTTCCAGCTCGCCGATGAGCGGGAAATATGCGCCGCACTTGACCCAGAACTGCAGAACGCCGGTGTCCTGACAGCAGGGGCGGTCAAGCTCCATGGCGAGCTGCTGGTTTTTTGCCATTGTCTCATAGATCGCCTGCGCCAGCGGCGTTGTTTCCTTCGCGCGCAGCTCGGCAAGCTTTGCTTCCACATCATCGGGCAGCTTTTTGCCTACGATGGCAACAAACTTTGCCATCTTTTCCGTCATCAGCTGGACCTGCTCTGTTTTTGTCATAATAACTCCTTTTCTGTCAAATACATATCTGGCCGTGTAGAATTATCCGGGGAAGAATGGGAAGAGGATCGGCAGCAGCACCATGCAGATCACGAACGACACGCCGATCAGCGGCAGGCCGGCCTTCACATAGTCCCTGAAGGAATATCCGCCGATGCCGACGACCATGGTGTTTACCGGCATGCCGATGGGCGTCGCGTAGGCGCACGAGCCTGCGATGACCGTTGCAACGACGACTGCGCGCGGATCTGCGCCGACGCCCTGCGCCAGAGCGACCGCAATGGGGACCATCAGCGCCGTGGTCGCGGTGTTGGACATGAAGTTGGTCAGTGCACAGGTGACGATCCAGATGACGAGCAGCAGCAGGAACGGCGAGGGCGTGTCGCCCAGCGCGTGAATGATCGCGTCTGCAACGAGCGTGCCTGCGCCTGTGGTCTCCAGCGCGCTGGCCAGTGCGAGCGAGCCGCCGAAGAGGAAGACGGTCTTGAGATCGATGGAGCGCAGCGCCTCTTTTTCCGAGATGACGCCGGTGAGGATCAGGATGATCGCGCCGACGCTGGCCGAGACGTGCAGTTTGACGCCGATCTGCTTTTCAAAGATCATGGCGAGGATGCTCAGAATGAGGATGACCAGGGAAGCGGTCTGCTTCCAGACGGGGACGCCGGAGAAATCTTTGGCGGCGAACTGGTCGTCGTCCGCGCTGACAAGATCCTTGTTGTCCGGCAGCAGCTTATAGCCGAACACCGCAAAATACAGAATGCCGAAGACGAGCATCGGCAGGCCGACGCCGATGTACTCAAAGAAGCCGGTCTCGATGCCAAGCTCATTGAGCGCATTTGTGCCGATGAGGTTGCCGGGCGCGCCGATGATCGAGAGGTTGCCGACGAGCGCGGCTGCGAAAACGAGCGGCATGAGGAGCTTTCCGCGCGAGAAGTCGGAGGACGCTGCGATGCCGATGACGACCGGGATCAGCACGGCGGCTGTGCCGGTATTGGACAGGAAACCGCCCATCAGACCCGTGATGAGCATGACGGCGATGATGCACTGGCGCTCCGTTTTTTGGCAAAGCGTGTGACAAGACTGCCGATCTTGTTCGCCATGCCGGTCTCAAAGAGCGCCTGGCCGACGATGAACATGGCGACACAGAGGATGACGTTGCTGTTGACAAAGCCGGCAAAGGCCGTTTTGGCTTCAAGAACGCCTGTAATGGTCAGGCCGATACAGACGATCATTGCCGTGAGTGCGAGGGGGATCTTTTCCCAGACGAACATCACAACGGCAAAGGCCAGGAACAAAAGGGTGATTGTGCTAGGACTCATAAGGATCTCCTCTCAATTCAATATAGTCTGCAGAGCGAAGCACCGGTCCTTCCGCTCTGCTATCTGTTTTTTACCATATTCGCCGTTCTGTGCGCTATCCGAAAGTACCGCAGTTTATTGTGCAAAGCGTACAGAGGAGCGCGGGAAAACCATAAGATTTCGGTCTTGTTGCATAACCATGCATGAAAAAATTCCCGCCCCATCCGGACGATTTTCGCCCGTGGAGCGGGAATTTGCGGCTGCCCCGGCAAACGGATATGCCGGAGGGTGTCTGAATATTTTCCATAGGGGAAAATGTTCAGAAAGGAAGGCTGGAAGAAAAAACTATTGTGACAGCTCCCACAGGATCTTCTCCAGACCGGCGGCGGTCTGCTGAAGACCCTGCGTCAGCTCTTTGAGCCGGAGCGACGTTTCTGCGACGCGCTGCAGGGGCGTATCTGCGCCGGCAGGCGGCTGCTCGGCGGGCTGGCCCGGATCGAGCACGTACTGCAGCAGGATCTGGTTCATCGCCTCGTCTGCGCGCGGCAGAAAATCCCGCTTGAAACGCGGGTCGTATTTTGTGACCGTCTCGTTCAGCTGCCGGCGGTATTCCGTCGGTGTCTTGCTGAAGCGCGCACGGAAGACCGTGTTGAACGATTTGAGGTCGGAAAAGCCGTGGGACAGCGCGATCTCGGACACGCTCTGGTTGGTCTGGCTGAGCGCCAGCGTCGCCTCGCGCAGGCGGATGCGCGTCAGGTAGTCGTGGAAATTGACGCCGAGATTGGACTTGAAGAACTGCGAGATGTAGTTGCGGTTATACTTGCTCACCTGCGCCAGATCGTTGAGCGTGATCTTCTGCATATAATTTGCGTCGATATACTGCACGATCTTTTCGACCGCGTCAAAGGTGTTCCGCAGCAGCATTGCCTTGCCCGTGCTCAGGCGCTCGGGCGGGAAGTACAGGCTCAGCGTATGCAGAAGCGCGTACAGCGCGCTCTCAAAGCGCAGCTTTTCCTCGGCGCCCTGCCCCTGGGCGCTCAGCATGAGCGACGCCAGATGCGCGCGGAGCAGCACGAACGGACGCTCGTTCTTCCGTCCGCCTTCGGAGCAGCAGGTGAACTGCAGGGCGTCCATATCGCCGTAGTATTCCCGGAAAAGATCCGGGGCGATATGCAGCACCATCGCGACGCTTTCCGGCTGCCGGGTAAGCGTGGCGTGGCCCTTGTTCGAGCCGATCAGAATGACGTCCGAGTCCCGCAGCAGATGCGATGCGCCGTCGATACAGACCTCCAGCCCGCCGCGCAGGACCGTCATCAGCTCCAGTTCCCTGTGCCAGTTGTAGTGGTAGGAGCCGATATGATAGACGTACTGCTCCAGAAAACAGCCGTTTTTTTCACATTGGTAGAAAAACTGCTCCACATTGCCACCGCCTTTCTCTTTCTTCTATCGTATCGCCCCACCCACGTTTGTCAATGGCATTTCTTCAGATCTTTGCACGTTTTTATCCGGAGATTCGCGTCAGCGGGAGAAAAACGTAAGAAAGCCCCGGTGCTGTTCACAGCGGAACGGCACCGGGGGTTGTTATCACATCGAGATCCAGCCGAGGGCGTTGGCGACGGAGCTCAGGAGGATGATGGCGGCGAAGAAGGGGCAGAGGAAGCGGATCATGGTGTTGAAGACCTTCTTGCGGCGGAACATGGACTCGCCAAGCAGGACCTCCTGCTCGATCCGGCCGACGCCGACGACGCGGGAGACCAGCAGGCAGATGGCGATGGCCGCGATGGGCATCATGACGGAATTCGTCAGGAAATCGAAGAAATCAAGGAACTGCATCCCGATGATCGTCACGCCTGCCAGCGGGCCGTAGCCGAGCGACGAGAGCGTGCCGAGCGCCAGCATGACGACGCCGACAACGGCCGTGGACTTCTTCCGGCCCCAGCCGAGCTCGTCCTGGAAGGTCGAGACGGCGCTTTCTGTCAACGCGATCGAGCTGGTCAGCGCGGCGAAGAGCACGAGGACGAAGAACAGAATGCCGATGGCCGTGCCGAGGCCCATGGAGTCGAAGACCTTGGGGATGGTGATGAACATCAGTGACGGGCCGGCATTCAGCGCCGCCGGGTCGCCGCCGGAGAAGGCGAAGACCGCCGGGATGATCATCAGGCCCGCCATGATGGCGATGGCCGTATCGAAGATCTCGACATTGCGGGTGGAGTCCTCGATGGAGACATCCTTTTTCATGTAGGAGCCGAAGGTGATCAGGATGCCCATGGCGATGGACAGCGAGTAGAACATCTGCCCCATGGCGGCCACGACGGTCATCCACGAGAAATGCTCGATGTCCGGCACGAGGAAGTATTTGACGCCCGCCAGCGCGCCCGGGCGCGTCACGGAATAGACGGCGATGATGATCGACAGCACGACCAGCACCGGCATCATGAACTTGGATACGCGCTCGATGCCGTTTTCCACGCCCGCGAAGATGACCGCCAGCGTCAGCGCGGCGAAAATGACGAAGCAGAGCTCCGTGGACACGCCGTTCGAGATGAACGAGCCGAAATAGCCGTCAGCCGCGAGCTGGCTGCCGTGGCCGAGGACATACTCGACCAGGTATTTGACGACCCAGCCGCCGATGACCGAGTAATACGGCACGATGAGGATGGGGATGATCGCGTTGATCCAGCCGCCGAATTTCAGCCAGCCGGAGCTGCCGAACGTGTTGAACGCGCCGACCGGGCTCTTGCCGGTCATGCGGCCGAGCGAGGTCTCTGCTACGATCATGGTATAGCCGAACGTCATGGCCAGAATGATGTAGACGAGCAGGAAAATACCGCCGCCGTATTTGGCGGCCAGATACGGAAAGCGCCAGATGTTGCCGAGGCCGACGGACGCGCCGGCGGCCGAGAGCACAAAGCCGATCTTTCCGGAAAACGTACTTCTTTTGTGTTCTGCGTGGTTCATGGTTGTCTCCTCTCTTCTGCCGCGCTGCGCGCGGCTGTATCAGTGTATCACAGCCAGCGGCAAAAAACAATCCCACCCACGGACAAAAGTCCGGAGAAGAAGGACAGAGAACGGGCAGAAAGATGAAAAAATCAGTGCCTGCCCATGGGGCAGGCACTGTGGGTTTCTGGGGCGTCAGTTCATCTCTTCGATGTAGTAGACATAGTCGAGGGATTTGAGGGCTTCGATGATCTCGCCGTGCTTTTTGTACTGCTTGAGCTCGGCGCTGGCCACGGTGAAGGAGACGGTGAAGACGCTGAGGCCGGAATTCAAGTACGCGGGATTCGACTCGATATCGTCGATGCGTATGCCGAGGGCGCGGACGGTCGAGACGAAGTCCGGCAGGTCGGACTTGTTTTTGAGCTCCAGATGGACCTCAAAGTGGTTCGAGCGGTCTTTCAGGTGCGTCTCGAGCGCGGGCAGGCCGGACATGCTGCACAGCAGTGCGAAAAACAGCACCAGCGCCAGCGTATAGAGCCCCGCGCCGAGCGCCAGCCCCACGATCCCACAGCACCAGAGACCGACCGAAGTCGTCAGGCCCTTGATCTGGTTTTTGGAGCTGAAGAGGATGGAGTTGCCGCTGATGGTCGTCATGCCGATGACGGCGGCCGCGGAGAGGAGCGGGATCGTGATGGGCAGAACGGCCATGAGATACTGGTCGATGAGCATCGTGGCCGTGCCCGCGAGGCTCACAAGGATGAAGGTGCGAAGACCGGCCGAGTGCCGCTTGCTCGAGCGCTCGCAGCCGATGATGGCGGCCAGGGCCATGCTGATGGCCAGCCGCAGAAAGATGGAGCCGAGCGTCAGCTCCGCGCTCCACGGGCCGAGAAGCCCGGCGATCCAGTCTGTTTTCATGCTCTGTTACCTCCTGAGATAGAAATACCGCCGCTGGGCCTGCGTCTGGGCCAGCTGCTCTTCGGCGGCCTCGGTAAAGGCGGCCTCTTCCTCCGACACGTCGCTCTCCAGCGGCGGAAGCTCCGACTGGATCTTCCGGATGCGCTCGATGAGCAGCTGTACGTCGGATTTTTGTTCGCCGGTCTCGGTGACCTCCGCCACGACGGCGACGTCCTCGAGCTTGGTGGAATACGATTTGGATAAGTACAGCGCCAGCTTCGCGCAGCCGGGGCCGATGAGCTCATACAGGACGCTCGAGGCGAGGATGATGGTCTGCAGATCGCTGCCCATCGTGCCGCCGAGCGTCCGGGCGCCAAGGGCCGCGAGGCCGATGGCCACGCCCGCCTGCGGGATGAGGGCAAGGCCCAGATAGTTGCGCACCAGCCGGTCCTTTTTCACCAGCCGGCAGCCGAGCCATGCGCCCGCGTATTTGCCGAGGATGCGCACGAGGAAATAGCTCACGCCGATCACCAGCAGCGGCACGCCGTCGAGATCCCCGGACGAGGAGACCAGCGCATCGAGCTGGAACGACATGCCGGAGCGCACGAAGAACAGAAGCAGGATCGGGGGGCTGAAGTAGTTGAGCTGCTTGAAGAGCTTGTCGTCGTCCGCGATGTTGGTATAGACCGTGCCCATCATCATGCAGCCGAGCAGGGGAGACAGGCCCAGCAGCGCGCACACGCCGCAGAACGCGAACAAAAGCGCCACGGAGATGATGAGCTTATTGTCTTTTGAACGCTTCTGCGGCATCAGAAGCTTCATAAAAAGCCCAAAGAGGCTGCCGAGCCCGCCGACCAGCAGATTCAGCCCCACCGGCTTGCCGAGCGTTTCGAATGAGAATCCGCTCGCACCGCTTAAAGAAGCCAGCGCGATGGAGATGGCGACCGAATAGAGGACCAGCCCCACCACATCATCCAGTGCCACGACCTGCAGGAGGGTATCGACAAAATCGCCCTTCGCGCCCGTCTGCCGGATGGTCATCATCGTGGAGGCCGGGGCCGTGGCCGAGGCGAGTGCAGCCAGCACGATCGAGAATGCCAGATCGAGCCGGAGCACGAAATACGTCAGGATAAAAATAAAGACTGAGGCCAGAACGGCCTCCAGGATCGTGATCCAGACGACCTTCATGCCGTTTCTCTTCAGGATGTCGAGCTTGAAGAACTCGCCCGTGGAGAACGCGATGAAGGCCAGCGCGATATCAGAAAGAAAATCCGTGCCGTCGATGATCCGCTGCGGCACGAGGTTCAGAACATAGGGGCCGATGAGGATCCCGGCCAGGATATACGCCGTGACGTTCGGCAGCCGCGCGAGCTTGGTCAGCCGCGTCATCAGAAAGCCGGAAAACAGCATGAGCGCGACAGAGATGATCACACCGGCGACCGGGCTGGCCCCGGCGATCAGCGCAGACAGGTTCGTATCCTCACCTCATTTCATTTTTGGTAAATGCATTGTACCACAGGAGCCGGAAATCTGCAAGCATTCCGGATGCGGCGAAATTTCCGGGCATTTTCCGGGAAGTGCGCAGAAAAGGCTTGCAAACGGGCCGCGGAACCGATACCATATACAATAAGAGTATGCAGGGGAGGGACGGCGTATGATCCGGACGGTCGGGATCGTCAGCTTGTCGAGCGGGATCCTGGGCGAGCCGTTTGTGCAGCACGAGGTCCGACTCGGCCTTGCGCGCCTGCAGGACTACGGCCTGCAGGTCCGGTTCCTGCCCCACGCCCGCGCGGGGCTCGAGGCGCTGCGTGCGCATCCGGAATGGCGGGCGGAGGATCTGCTGCAGGCGTTCCGGGACCCGGAGATCGATCTGATCCTCTGTGCCATCGGCGGCGACGACACCTACCGGCTCGCGCCGTATCTGTTTGAGACCGGTGAACTGCAGCGGGCCGTGACGCAGAAGCCCTTCCTCGGCTTTTCCGACACCACGATCGACCATTTCATGCTCCGCAAGGTCGGGCTGCCGACATTTTACGGCCAGGCGTTCCTCCCGGACGTCTGCGAGCTGAGCCGGACGATGCTGCCCTACACCCGGCAGTATTTTGAGGAGCTGCTGACGACCGGCCGCATCCGCTGCATCCGGCCGAGCGATACCGTGTATGAGAGCCGGAAGGATTTTGGCGAATCGCAGCTCGGCACGCCGCTCGCGGCAAAGAAGCTTGGCGGCTTCCGCCTGCTGCAGGGCGGCGGGCAGTTTTCCGGCAGGCTGACGGCTCCCCTGTGCGTCGCAGGCGCGATAAGCGAACAGATACTCGCGCGAAAGGGCATAAAAGTTTCCGCGCACCTTTCGCGTGCGGCGGGCATCGACGACACGCCGTTTGACCCCTGCAACCCGGACAACGGGATTTTTGACAAGCTCAAAACAAAGCTCTTCCCCACCATTGACGACAAGGCGGGCGAAGAGATGACGAAGAAAATAATCGAGGCAAAAGAGTCGCTCGACTCCGTCGGGGGAATAGTCGAATGTGCGGTCACGGGACTCGGCGCGGGGCTCGGCGACCCGATATTCGGCTCGGTCGAGAGCAGGATATCTTCAATGATATTCGGCATCGGCGGCGTGCGCGGAATCGCGTTCGGCGCAGGATTCTCTGCGGCGGACATGACCGGAAGTGTCCACAACGACCCCTACTGCCTCATTGACGACAAGATAAAAACGGTCACGAACAACCACGGTGGCATCATCGGCGGACTCACGAGCGGAATGCCGATAATATTCAGAGCGGCGTTCAAGCCGACCCCGTCGATAGGTCTGCCGCAGAGGAGCATCGATCTCGATTCGCTCGAAGAGACCCGCCTCGAAGTCAGAGGCAGGCACGACCCGTGCATCGCGGTGCGCGCAGTCCCCTGCGTCGAAGCGGCGGCGGCAGTGACCGTCCTTGATATAGTGCTCGGCAAATAAATTCATGCGGAGATGGTAAAAATGGAGCTTTCAGACTACAGAAAAGAACTTGACTCAATTGACGCGCAGATGCTTGAGCTTTTCAAGCAGAGGATGAACACCGTGCGCGGCGTTGCGGAATATAAAAAAGAAAACAAGCTGCCCGTCCTCCAGCAGGGCAGAGAGCGCGAGATTCTTGCCGCTGCGGCGGCGGGAGCAGGCGAAGAGCTCGAAGACTACGCCCGCACATTTTTCGCGACCCTCATGGATGTCAGCCGCTCTTATCAGGAGAGACTGACCGCAAAAGGCGGCGTTATCTCGGAAACTATAACCGATGCGCTCAAAAACACTCCGCCGATATTCCCGAAGCACGGCATCGTCGCCTGCCAGGGCGTTGAGGGCGCATATTCCCAGCTCGCCTGCGACAAGCTCTTTACTGCTCCGTCCATCTCATATTTCAAGAATTTCGAGGGCGTGTTCGCCGCCGTTGAACAGGGGCTGTGCGAATACGGTATTCTCCCGATTGAAAACAGCACCTACGGCACGGTAAACGAGGTCTATGACCTGATGAAAAATTACCGTTTCCATATTGTAAGAAGCATCAAACTCAAAGTTGACCACTCCCTGCTCGTCCTGCCCGGCACCGAGCTCAAAGATGTCAAGGAGATATTCTCCCACGAGCAGGCAATCGGCCAGTGCTCTGAGTTTCTCAAGGCGCACCCCGGCATAAAGGTCACCGTGTGCGACAACACCGCCGCCGCAGCAAAGATGCTCCACGAGAGCGGCAGGCACGACGCCGCGTCTATTTCGTCGGCGGGCTGCGCGAATCTCTACGGTCTGAAAAAGCTCGACACCCGCGTTCAGAACACGGACGGCAACTTCACCCGTTTTATCTGCATCTCAAAGAAAGCCATGATCTTCCCCGGCGCAGACAGAATAAGCCTCATGCTCTCCCTGCCGCACAGACCCGGCTCGCTCTATTCGCTCATCTCGAAGTTCTCCGTCCTCGGACTCAACCTCACAAAGCTTGAGAGCCGTCCGATAGCCGGCAGTGACTTTGAATTCATGTTCTATTTCGATATCGAAGCGTCAGTATACTCCCCCGCAGTCCTTGCCCTGCTTGACGAACTTTCAGACAGCCCGGAGCTGTTCGTGTTCCTCGGCAGCTACTCGGAGGTCTGACATGAAGTGCGCACTCATCGGCGAAAGGCTCGGTCACAGCTACTCGAAGCTCATCCACGAGGCGTTCGGACTGTATTCATATGAACTGGTCAGCCTGCCGAAGGACAAGGTCGGCGAGTTCATGGAGAATGAAGAATTTGACGCATTCAATGTGACTATTCCATATAAACGCACGGTCATGCCCTACTGCTCATACATCAGCCCCGAGGCAAAAAAAATAGGCAGCGTCAATGTTATTTCATCTGAAAATATAGAAAAAGCAGATTTTTTAACACAGATAAAAAAGGTGTTTGGCAGGCTGTTGAAATGATATTGTAAGAATAGATTGATGGTATGTGACCAAAATATGAGCTGAAAATGTAAGTTGAAAAAATATTGCGGCTGTAAAAAATTCAATATATATGTTATAATAAATCCAAATGACTTATGAAAGTGGAGTATATAATGGATTTATTTGATTATGTCAGACAGAATACGATGAAAAATGAATCGCCGCTGGCTTCAAGAATAAG
>ERZ780141.1889-NODE-1889-length-11342-cov-3.371401_pt1 | contig 11342 bp, 12 predicted proteins | sample MGYA00433080_ERZ780141 | MGnify/ENA primary metagenome ERZ780141 (study PRJEB29588, sample SAMEA2154047) | human gut metagenome | biome: human gut; feature: human-associated habitat; material: faeces | place: Denmark | collected 2008/2010 ... | reverse complement strand
TGGCTATCGCCATACCGATATTTATGCACAGTATGATTAAAATTATCAGCACTGTGATAAACATTATTGCCGATTCGGGCAGAGCGAAATCATCAGGCTTTTTAGGGTTTGTTATAAAGAATATAGAACGCAGAAGATTTCTCAGGTACAGCGGATACAAAGCCGCAGTGATAACCGCATTTGCATACAGTGCGATTACGCTTGCTGTCAGAAACAGCCTGCCCTTATGCAGTTCTTTCTGCTGACGCTCAAAAAACTCCTGTTCCAGCTTTTCTTTCTGCTCTTTTGTGAGTGCATCATCGGAAATGATTATGTCCTGCTTTTTCAATTTGCCCTCCGTAGAAATGTATGTATCTTATTTGGTAACTGTTTCAGGCTCTTTTTCTTCTTCCTCGCATTCTGCTTTCGCTGCAGATTCACCTTTAAGAAGGTCACGGATCTCGGTGAGAAGCTCTATCTGAGGATCGGGCTTCGGCTCTTCTTTAGGCGCTTCCGCTTTCTTTCTCTTGAATGCGCCGAGTACCTTTATCAGTATGAATACCGACAGTGCGATGAGTAAAAAGCTGATAACGGAATTGATGAATGCGCCGTAGCCGATAGCGACCTCAGGCTCGATAATCTCCGTACCCTCTTTCACAGCCGCCTTGAGTACGATTTTAAGATCGGAGAAGTCTATCTGACCTGTAATCATACCAAGCGCAGGCATAAGAATGTTGTTTACAAGCGAGGTAACTATTGCTGTGAATGCCGCACCGACAATCATACCTACTGCCATATCCATTACGTTGCCCTTGGATATGAAGTCCTTGAATTCGCTTATGAACTTGATTTTTCCAACCTTTTCAACACCCTGACCTACCGCCTTGAATGCCTTTGCATCACGAATGTCCTTGTGCTGTGTTTTCTTTTCTGTTGACATTTCGATATTTCTCCTTTATTATTCGGCTTTATCGCCGTTTGATGCGTCCTCGTAAACCTTGATAAGCTCAAAGTCAATCTGTCCTAAGTTAACGTTTGCGTTGATGCACTTTACACGCACCTTGTCGCCTATAGTATACATAGTGCCGGCTACACCGTCATAAAGAGCGATGCCGTTCCTTACCTCGAAGTAATTTTCCGACAGTGAGCGTACATCTATTTTGCCCTCTACCGTGTTCGGAAGCTCAACGAAAAGTCCGCTGCCGATAACGCCCGAAATGATGCCGTCAAATTCTTCTCCTATGTGTTTTTTCATATATTCAGCCGCATAGAAGTCTTCACAGCTTCTTTCCGCCGCTACTGCGGAAAGCTCTGTCTTTGTTGCCTGAGCCGCCGCTTTGACAGAGAATTCGCCGTATTTCTTTTTCAGCTTCTCCGCACCTTTTCTTGAAACATAGTCGGTCAGGATACGGTGGATAGAAAGGTCGGCGTAACGTCTTATCGGGGAAGTGAAGTGTGCATATTCCTTCATTACAAGTCCGAAGTGACCGATGGGCTGTTCGGAATACTTCGCCTTAGCCATAGTACGCAGTACGATTCTGTTGATGATTATATTCTTAGGATCATCTGCGGTTTCTTCAAGCAGCTTAGCAAAGTTTTTCGCTTCTGCCTTTTCGTTTATTCCGAGCGGATTTATGCCGAGTGCTTCGAGAGTGGTTTTCAGCGATTCTATCTTTTCTGCGGGCGGATTTTCATGCACACGGTAAACAAAGGGAATTTCCTTTTTCATGCCTACCTTAGCGGCTGAGTTATTTGCCATCAGCATAAATTCCTCTATAATGCCCTCCGAAACACCCTGTATTCTCGGCTTAATGTCAATACATATGCCGTTTTCGTCACAGATGACCTTGCTTTCGCTTGACTTTATATCGGGAGCGCCTCTGTCCTTACGTTTCTTTATAAGTATCTGTGCAAGCTCGTTCATAACGGGTATGCAGTCGATGACATCCTTGTACTTTCTCTTTATCTGTGCGTTTGCGGTGCCGTCAAGTATAGAGTTTACCTCGCTGTAAACGCCTTGTACACGGGAACGGATGACCGTTTTTGCAAACTTGTATTTCTTCACTGTACCCTTGTCTGAAATTTCCATAAGGCAGGAGAATGCGAGCCTGTCCACTCCGGGATTAAGAGAACATATACCGTTGCTAAGTTCCTTCGGGAGCATAGGTATTACCTTGTCGGCAATATAAACGCTTGTGCCTCTTTCAAAAGCGTCATTGTCAAGAGGCGAGCCTTCGGTAACATAGTGGCTGACATCGGCAATATGAACGCCAAGCTTATAACCGCCTTCTGTCCGTTCAACGCTTATCGCATCGTCAATATCCTTCGTATCTGCGCCGTCTATAGTGAATATGGGCAGGTCACGCAGGTCAAGCCTTTTAGCCGTCTGCTTTTCGTCAATAACGGCATTTACATACTGCTTTGCCTGATTGAGTGCTTCCTCGGAGAAATCGACCGGTATATTGTTCTGGATAAGATAAGCCTCGGTGGCGGATTTTGCGTATTCGCTTGAGCCAAGCACCCTTACTATATCAACGATATGCTCGGAGTGATGCTCGCCACGCTTTCTTATGGAGAAAAGCACCTTGTCGCCCTCTTTTATCTGCTCCTTGACTTTAAGGATTGTGAGGGGAGGACAGCCGAGCGAATCGGGCAGAACTTTAAGCATCATTCCCTCTTTTACGATAACTCCGCCGAACAGCTCCTCCGATACGTCAAGCACCGCAAGCACCTCGGCGGTCGCACTTCTTTGTTCTGTCTTAGCGGCTATCTCACGGGCGATGACCGTATCGCCGGGAACAGCGCCCTTCAGCTTTCCGCCGCTTACAAAGCAATCCTCACCTGTTGAGAGATTTGTAACAAAGCCGAATGTGCGTGACAGCGTCGCAACCTTTCCTGTGAATACGGTGCGTATGTCGCTTATATAATACAGGTCGCTTTTGGCTTTGAATATAGTCCTCTGACGTATCATTGACTTTGCCGTGTTTTTCAGCTTATCAAGATATTTTTTCGGCAATTCGTTCTTGTTTGCTATCTGCTTTAATGTCATTCCCCCACCGTTTTCAAACAATGTGGCGATAATAAGTGTTTCTAAATTCAAAATGTTTTCCTTTCTCAGTGCGGTTTTTCGCTACCGCTGTTCTTAACTTCTTCATTTTCTTTAATCTTTATTATTATAATACATTTCACGCTTTTTTTCAATAGGTAAGAAGCGTTTTATCTCAACTGTCACTGTATACTCGAAGCAGTTATAGACAAAGATTTGAAATCCCTGCCGCCTGAGCAAAAGGCACAAATGCAACGGGATAATATTAGGGCACTAAATCAAGAATATGCGGAAAAAAGCGGCAAATCAGGACGTGCTGTTGGATTAAAAGTTGACAATAACGGAAACGATGATATAATAAATATCAATGATAGCTCTTCGGGCAAACATTGGGTTTAAGAAATTGGACAGATTGATTTTGCAGATAATGACGCTATAACTAGAGCTCTTTCCGATTTTGAGAACACATATGCAGATAGTACTATCGAGCATTGCCAGGTAATCACCGTTGAAGGAAAAATATATGATGTTAATGGTGATAAGTGGAGTATTAATACTGATCTTCTTGGAGATGAAAGGCGTGGAAGCATTAACGAACATAATCATGTGACAGGAGAAAGTCGGTATTCATTTAGCTGGGAAGATTTATCTTCAAGTGCTATGGACGGTTCCACTATATCGAAAGCATTTGACGAGAAATATCGTTACGAAATGGTTTTACCCGCCAAATCTATAGAAGATGATGTTGTGTATTCAGCTTATCAGCAAGCAAAGGAAGAAGTAGAAGACATAAATCTTTCTGCTTATTTAAATGGCAAGCTACAATTTCTGACGAAGATGAGCAACACGAAATAATAAAGCGAGCGTGTAAAAAGGTGGGAATTAAATATGAAAGAACTATCAGATAATGATAATAAAAAGAAGTTTATAGCTGAAGCAAAAAACGTATATCGTGAGTATTATGAGGAAGTTGAAAAAGTTATAGCTCAAAAGAAAGCTTCCGGCATTACTGGTAAAGATGTTGGGGTAAAAGAAGAAAACGAATTACGGAAGAAAAGAAACGATAAATTGAAAAAGCTTGCAGAACTACATTTAAATCATTAACAAACAACAAAAAATTATATAATTACAATCAAATATCGGAATGAAGCACCTTAACGGGTGCTTTTTTATATACAAAATCAGAAAGGAGGACACCGATATGAACAATATCGAAAAGGCAATCGAGATAAGAAACGCAAGAATACGTTTTGTGTCGCTTGTCGATAAGGCGGCAAATCTTCAGAGCTTCCTTGTTACCAAAAATAAGGACGGCGAAGCAAGTTTCAAATAACCCCTTGACAAAACGCAGAAACAGGCATATAATATAAAAGTAATCTGTTTCAGGGCGGAGTGAAATTCTCCACCGGTGGTAAAGTCCACGAGCGCAAAGTATTTGTGCCGATTCGGTGAAATTCCGAAACCGACGGTATAGTCCGGATGAAAGAATCAGAAATGCTTGACCGCAAATCCTTTATTTAAGCGGTACGACACTTTTGAGATAAGGTAAAGCCCCGAAAATACGGGGCTTTTATTTTTTGGCGAACAGCTGAAAGTCACCTTTGGAGCAGATATAGAAAGGATGATTTTTATGCAGACACAAACAACAAATCCAAGCGGAAACAAGGCACATATCGTATTCGATGTGAGAAAGCTCGTTTTCACGGCGCTCCTTGCGGCTATTTCTTCGGTGCTGATGCTGTTCAGTATCAAGGTACCGCTGATGCCGAGCTTTATCTCGTTTGATTTTTCGGATTTCCCGGCGGTAATGGCTTCGCTCACTATGGGTCCCATAGCAGGCGTTTTCGTATGCCTTGTAAAGAATATCATCAACCTGTTTTCGAGTATGACAGGCGGTGTAGGAGAGCTTTCAAACTTTATTCTTAGCTGTTGCCTTGTCATACCGGCAGGCATTATAGGCAGAAAGATAAATACTTATAAAGGCGCTGTAATCGGCTGTGTTGTCGGAAGCGTTGTAATGGCTCTGCTCAGCATAGTATCCAACTATTTCCTTGTATATCCGATATACGAGAATATTATGCCTATCGAGGCAATCATTAATATGTACAAGGAGATAAACCCGAATGTAAACGGCCTTCTTGAATGCCTTATCGTGTTCAACTGCCCGTTCACACTGATAAAGGGTCTTGTTGCGTCGGTGCTGTGTATGCCGCTTTATAAGGTGTTAAGACCGGTGTTCAACTCATATTACAGAAAGTGATTACAGACGGATAAATTCGGTGTGAAGCCGTTAAGAATGCCCTGTGATGCGGTTGCGTCACAGGGCATTTTCGTATGTCGGGGTACATTATTCCTCGTTTATTGCGTTATGGATAAACCTGCATATCGGGTACAGTGAGCGGAAGCCTTCAAGAATGAGCGGTTGCAGTTTATTCGTGAAAACCGTTTCATTTTCGTATGTAAAGCTCGCAGTACAGCTTATGGATTTTCGGTTGTACCAGCCGTCAAGCAGGGGAGAAACCTCGCCTTTTTTCCGCTTGTAGAAGTCGCCCTCAAGGGTGAAAATTTTCTGCTTGTCAAATGCACGAACAAGCCCGGAAAACGTTTCGGGATCGGAATCTATCGCATTTCTGAGCCTTTGCATTGAGCCTGCTGAGGCGCTCCACATACTCATTCCGTAGCCCCAGCCCTCGCAGGAAAGTTCAAAGTAGAACGCAGGTGCGACCCACCAGTCCTTGCGTGTTTCCTTGAAAGTAAACCAGTAGTTATCACGGTACGGGTAGGCGTGAGGGAAACGTGCGTCCTTTACTATCCTTGAAACAGAGCTTACGGTTTCATAGCCTATCTCACTGTAAAAATCGCAGAAAAGCTCATCGCAGAGCGATTTCATGGGCTTTGCGAGATTTTGCCTGTATTCATCTTTATGACTTTCGTACCAGTTTTTATCATTATTCAGCCGTATTCCACACAGGAAATCTATAGCCGATCTGTCAAAACCTTCAAACATAATATTAATCCTTTCATATTGTTTAAAGTATATTTTACACTGTTTACGGGCAAAATGCAAGTGGTAATAAACGGACGTAAAGGGCATACAATTATTGTGAAATACGTTGTTAAACGGCTTAGCAATGCGAAAGGTGATAATATGAAACGTAATAATAAATGGCTTGATCTGGTGCTTTATATACTGTCGGCGGAGGTTATCGGAATGTCATCGGGACTGCTTGCAGGCAGTTTTAATGAATTCTTCCAAAAGTATAACAAACCGCCGCCGTTGATGCCGCCGTCGTGGGTGTTCCCGGTGGTGTGGGTGATACTGTATGCGGTAATGGGGGTATCGGCGCATCTGATACACTATAGCAATGCGGCGGTGAGCATCAAGCGTAAACTTCTGATGGTTTACTGGGTTCAGCTGATAGTGAATTTCCTGTGGAGTATAATATTCGTGCGGTTTGAACTATTGTGGCTTGCTGCGGCGGATATAGTGCTTCTGCTTATTCTGATAGGGATAATGATACTCGGATTCGGTAAAGTAAATCGCATTGCAGGCGATATAAACATACCGTATTTTCTGTGGGTGGCATTTGCGACTTATCTTAACGTAGCGACAATATTTGTAAATTGACGCATAAACCTGTAAAATCGCATTGTCAAGCCGAAATTTCAATATATAAAAAATGCACCGGCTGTTGCAGAGTCGGTGCATTTTGCTTATGATTTAATTAATAAGCAGAATTTGTTTTTCAATATAAATTATATTGACATTATTCCTATATATTGGTATACTATTCGTATGATGTCAGATGACTTCCTGATATGTGGTGTTGTAATGATTTTAAATTTTTGCATGGACAATTTGCCTTGCTGAATTGTATTGATTATAGGTACAGTAACAAACTCAATAAGCACTCCTAAGGTTTTGGCAAGTTAAAAATTCATTGCAGAAAGGAAGAAATATTATGAAAAAATATGCGGTAATTATGATTGCTCTGCTTATAATGCTGATCGGCGGTTGCAGTGCCGGCAATAAATCGCTTGCTGACGGCTCGTCCGAAAACAGCGTTATATATAGTGACAGCAGTGCGTCCGAAGACGATGTTAAGTATACTTATGTCTGCGCTCAGTACATATATTACAACACAGCCGATGAATTGATGAAAGCGTGCGATATAGTAATGTCGGGCAAGGTTACGGGAATATCATTCACGGTAAGGGATGGCAGAACGAATGACGAGGTTACCGGGAATACGTCTGAAAGCGACAAGGAAATCTGTACGGTTTATACGGTCGAGAAGGAATCTGCATATAAAAATACAGTCGGTAACGAATCAGACAGTATAGACATTTATGTTAACGGCGGTTTTAAGGATAAATACATTGACGAACAGCTCAAGGTACTTGGTGGCAGCAGAACGATAACCGTTTATAACAGACCTGAGATTGAAATCGGTAAATCATATTTATTCTTATTGCGCATCCGTGATAACAAAGAGGCTTTTTTAGTAACTCCCGAGCAGGGATTTATTGATATTGAAAAAGAACGTAACAACAGCACGGCTGATAATTTCTCGGTGAATGAAATAATCAACAAGTATTTCTTTACAGAAAACAATACGGACAGCGAAAGCGAATAACCGAATCATATAGGCAAATTGTAAAAGGAGAAAAATATGAAAAAGTTAAATTTAATGATTATTGTTACTGTGTTCACCATGATATTATTTTGCTCTTGTGCTCAAAATAATGATGTTATGGCATCTGTAAACGGAATTGACATAAAGAAATCCGATTATGAAGTACGTCTGAAAAGCAATGAAATTATGGCAGAGCTTATGACTGAGGACATAAATAATTCTGATTTCACAAGTGAAGAAAAAAATACCAAGATAACGGAGATAAAAGAAAAGTGCTCAACAGATAAAGAAACAATAATAAACAGTATGATAGAAACCGCTTATATTGATTCTAAATATGATTCTATTACGCATGAGCAGGCAAAAAGTGAAATAGAAAAGCAAATGTCAAACCTTGACGCTTATGCTGATGAATATCCTCAGGTAGCCGCAAACGGTAAAATTATGGACGAGTATATCAAACGAATGGGAATCACAAAAGAAGAATATTTAGATTTAGCCGCAGACAGCTATATCTCATACGTTAATAAGCAAAAAGCAAAAGAAGAATTTGCTAAAGAAAAAGATATCGGTGACGATGTTCTTGACAAAGAGTTTGAAGCATATATCAAGCAGGAAATATCCAAAACCCTTGCTGTGTACTATAAGTAAGCAAAAAAATATTATCATTGCAGAAAGTTACGCTGAATACGGATTCGAATTACTGAATAAAGAAATATCTGCGTTTTTTCATTTTGCTGTAATTATAAGTACAAAAATAATTTCTTGGAAAAGCGGACAAACAGAGGCACTCGGTTGTAATAAACGTCGGTGAATATAAAGTAAGACACAGCCACGGGGTAAAAGCCGTGGCGAGTGTCTTATACGAAATGAGAAAGTAACGCTGTTTTAACTTTATACGGAAATTTCCGGTATGTCGGCAAAAATACAACGGTGTTCTGACAGGCACTGTGCCGGTTCCGATTTGCGTATGCCGTATACAGAGGTGAAAATTAATGGCACTTATAGATTTTCTTGTGAAAGTATTATGCGAAAGTCCTGACGATAAACCAAAGAGGGGTTCTTTTCCGAGAAGATATATACAGAAAGATGTTTTCAAGTCGAATCATACACTGATATGTCCTTTCAGAACAATTCCTGATGAACCGGGACTTTATATGAAGTTCTTGTATTATCTGAGCGAGGGGCTTGAAAAATACGGGGCTAAAGCTTCTGATGTTGAATATCACGCACAGAAAACAGGCGCATATATTCTAATGGACTGTGAACCTTTGCCTGAAAACAATACACTTACTCTCAGCGGAGCGTATTCAACGATAATGAACAGCGATCGAAATGATGAAACTTTCAAAAAAATAGCCGAAAGCGTTGACTATGCGACAATGAAAACTCTCGGCGGAAAATACGAGCTGACCAATGTTGCAATTCGTAACGGATTCTAATCGAGAATATGGGAAGTGTATCGCAACGACCTTGAATGGGAGAACAGAGATGACATAAAAAGGCTTTGCGAAGAGCAGAAGTGTTGTCCTTTTGTTACAGCTGAATACAAAGACAGTGTCGAACCTTGTCTTGTGATGATATACAGCGATCCTATAAGATTGCAGACAGGTACGCCGCAATATTTCAAAGAGAGCTTTCAGCAATATGTTGACAATAAAATGCCGCACGACAAAGTGAAAGTAAGATTTGACACGTTGATATGGTCGGAAATACATGACAATAACAAGTTACTGACATACGATCCTGCTAGCTGGTTCTTTTTCAACGGTTGTAAGTTTAAGGATTGATTTTCTGATAAACGGACATAAAGGAGACACTCAGTAGTAATAAAAGTTGGTGAATAAAAAGTAAGACACAGCCGCAGTGTCAAGCCGCGGCGGGTGTCTTTTGTAATATCGTTGACAGAAATTGTCTGTGTTGCATTAACAGCGGCAACAGGTCACGATTACGGTAATGTATCAAAACGGCTGACAGGTTCGGAAGGTCAGCCGTTTTTTGTGCTGAAACGTTTGTTGAAATTCCGTGCTGTTTGTGGTATACTTAATCTGTATTAAATTCTGATATTCAGAATGTGGAGAACGGAGAAGAAAATATGGCGGAAACTACGATAGAAACGGCGGTTCAGGCACTTATTGATTATGCTGTGGCAAAGTCGCTCATTACGGAAGACGATGAGATATGCGTCAGGAATTATCTGATGGATATGCTGAAGCTGGAAAAATGGGAAAAACCGTCTGTGAAGGAGTACGGCTCGGTTGACGAGATACTTGACGAGATAGTGGATTTTGCTGTGGAAAAGAAGATTATTCCGCAATCGAATGCGTGGAGAGATCTTTTTGACACACGCATAATGGGCGTGTTCACAGGAATGCCTCATGAGGTGAACGCAAAGTTCAAGGAGAAGTATGCAAAGAGTCCGAAGGCGGCTACCGATTGGTATTATGCTTACAGCGAGGATACCAATTATGTAAGAAAAGGAAGAATAGCAAAGGATATACGCTGGAAGTACGACAGTGAATACGGCCAGCTTGATATTACGATAAACCGCTCAAAGCCCGAAAAAGATCCGAGAGATATTGCGGCGGCAAGAAATGCTGCGAAGGTTTCTTATCCGGCTTGTATGCTTTGTATGGAAAATACGGGATTTGCAGGTACGCTTACACATCCCGCAAGACAGAATCTGCGACCGATACCTATGACGATACACGGTGATAAATGGGGATTTCAGTATTCGCCTTACGGATATTACAACGAGCATTGCATAGTCTTTAACAGCGAGCATATACCGATGAAGATTGACGCAGAGGTTTTCGGCAAGCTGTTTGATATAACGGATATGTTACCGCACTATTTTGTCGGCTCTAATGCCGATCTGCCCATAGTCGGAGGCTCTATTCTTTCACACGAGCATTTTCAGGGCGGTCATTATACGTTTGCAATGGAGAACGCCCCGATAGAATATGAGTTTGCTATGAGCGGCTTTGACAGCGTAAAGGCAGGTATTGTAAAGTGGCCGATGTCAGTTATAAGGCTCAGCGGCAAGGACAGGGCAGAGCTTGAAAGGGCTTGCGACAAGATACTTGTTGCGTGGAGGGCATACAGCGATGAAAGCGTAGGTATATACGCATTTACCGACGGCGTTCCGCATAATACTATCACTCCTATCACAAGGCGGCACGGCGATGAATATGAATGCGACCTTGTACTTAGAAATAATATAACGAGCGAGGAACGGCCGCTTGGCATATTCCACCCGAATCCTTCGCTCCATCACATAAAGAAAGAAAATATCGGTCTTATCGAGGTTATGGGTCTTGCGGTGCTTCCTGCAAGGCTGGCAAACGAGATAAAAGCACTCGGTGATGCGCTTGTAAACAAGACTGATCTTTCGGGCGATGAAAAGCTGTCAGGTCACGCACAGTGGATGAACGAGCTGTACGCAAAGTACCCTGCTGTGAATGCCGATGATGCGGAAAATATCATTAAGCGTGAGATTGGTGCAGTATTTGAGCAGGTACTGCTTGACGCAGGCGTTTATAAACGCAATGACGAGGGTAAAGCCGCATTTTTAAGGTTTATTGACAGTGTGAAGTAAAGATTGAATTGCTGTCCGGTGTAAAAACCGGGCAGTTTTGATTGTAGCTTTAGCAAAAATAAACCACCGCTTGAAGCGGGGG
>ERZ780141.1885-NODE-1885-length-11361-cov-4.066425_pt1 | contig 11361 bp, 9 predicted proteins | sample MGYA00433080_ERZ780141 | MGnify/ENA primary metagenome ERZ780141 (study PRJEB29588, sample SAMEA2154047) | human gut metagenome | biome: human gut; feature: human-associated habitat; material: faeces | place: Denmark | collected 2008/2010 ... | reverse complement strand
CTTCCGTCGTCGACGGCCACAATCTCGAAGTCGCTGAAATCTTGCGTGAGGATGCTCTCCAGGCAACGGTCTATGTAGTCGACCTTGTTGTAAACAGGGATGATGACGGATATTTCCATACCAGTTATTTTTTGAATTTGTTCTTGGCGAATTGCAGGCACTCCTCCAAAATCTGCACGCGCGCCACCTTCATGACGGCGAAATAGAGCACGCCCGCCATGGCTATGCGTGCGAGCAGCAGCACGATGGGCGTGCCGATGGCCTGTGTGCAGCATCCGGTTACGGCCATCACGCCACCGGCGGCGAGCAGGAAGGGCGCCATGTCTTTCACCACCTGCCACAGGCTGAGGCCGATGAGGCGGTGGGCTTGCGTCTGCCATGCCAGCAGCCATAGGATGTTGAAGCCGCTGTAGACGGTAATCATCACAAGGATGCCGAGGCTGTGGGTGCAGAGCATGAGGATGATTTGCAAGGCTATCTGGAGAATGTTGCACCACATGTTGATGTCGGCGCGGCCATGCCCTATGACCATGTTCTGATACAGGGTGTAGAAGGGGAAGAAGGCTCCGCTCACGGCCAGGATCTGCAACAAGGGCACGGCGTCGATCCATTTGGCGCCGATGGTGATGAGGATGAACTCGCGCGCCACGAGCACCAGGCCGAACATGGCGGGGAAGGCGAGGAACGCCGTGAACCGCATCATCTTGCGGAAGACGCGCAACTCGCGCTCGCGCTCATTGGCAATCGACGCAAAGACGGGTTGCGCCACTTGCTGCGTGGTGTTGGAAACGAGCGAATAGGCCATGAAATTCCACTTGTAGGCTTGGCTGTAGTTGCCCAATATGTCCTTGTTGAAGAACTTGCCGATGATAACCGACATGATGTTGTTGTTCACGGTGTTCATCACCATGACCACGAGGATGTTCATGCTGAAGCCAAACATCTTGCGTATGGGCCTGAGGTCGATGTGGAGCGAGGGCCGCCATGGCACGTAATAGTAGCGCCCCACGTTGAGGATGGTGATGTAGAGCACCTGCTGCCACGCCAGGCTCCAATAGCTATAGCCCAGGAAGGCGAGCGTTACGCCGGTAAGCCCCGAGAGGATCAGGGCGAGCGAATTGATCATGGTCATCTCCTTCACCATGAGTTTCTTGGTGAGGTAGGCGTTGGGCGTGATGCCGAAGCTGCCCACGACGAACGACAAAAAGACGAAATGCGACAAGGGCGTGAGCACCGGTTGGTGGAAGAAGTCGGCGATGAGCGGCGCCGCGAACCACAGGATGGCGTAGAGCGAGAAGCTCATGAGGATGTTGAACCAGAACACCGCGTTGAAGTCCTCGTGCTTGGGGTCCTTCATGTTGATGAGGTAGGTGCTGAACCCCGAGCTCTGCAAGTTGCCCGCTATGGCCGTGAAGATGGCGATGTATCCGATGATGCCATACTCGCCCGGCGACAACAGCCTTCCCAGCATGATGCCGATGAGCAGGTTGAGCACCTGTGTGGTTCCGCTATTGAGCGCCCCCCAGAAGAGGCCCTTGGTGGTTTTCTCTTTGAGTGTGTCTGCCATAGATGGGTGTTTGTCATTGCTCCGACGCGCCGTTGTAGCCCGGCTTGTCGATGATTTTCCTCACTTCGCGGTAAGGAATCTTTCGGTTCAGGTCCATGAACACCACGTCGTGTTGCACGCGTTGCTCCACGGGCGGCAGCTGGCGCCAGTTGTCATACGATGTCACGAGATAGTCCTCGTAGCGTGTGGGCACCACGATGCTGATGTCCTCGAAGGGCAGCGTCGTTCCGTCACCGAAGATGTCGGCCGTAAGGTTCTTCTCGCGTGAGGTGTAGCTCGAGCTGAAGCAGATGTGGTTGGAGCGTGTGCCGTGGTAGGCGCGCAGCTCCCGCTCCATCCGTCCCACGAGATAATTGCGGATGGGTGTTCGGAAGAGGGCGTAGCTGATGTCGCCCAACGTGAGTCGCAGGCTCTGCTTGGTGATGTTGCCAAGGATGTTGGCCCACGACTTGCGCAACAGGTCGGCGGCAATCATCTTGCGCAATTTCAGCATGCGGTCGCAGTAGCGTTGGCGCTCGTTGTCGTCATCGGGCACCACATCGAGTGGGAACACGTCGATGTAATTGCCGAAACTGATGCGGTATTCGGTCCATTCGCAAATGGTGGAATGGGCGTTGCAGAATTTGGCGAAGGGCAGATAATACTCCTTGTCGTGAACATATTCCACCTGCTCATAGCCCTTGGGCGGGTTGGTTCGCATGAGGCGCAGGTAACGGTCGTAGTCGTCGCGCATCATGTAGACGTCGATGTCGTCGTCCCAAGGTATGAAGCCGTGGTGGCGCGCCGCACCCAGCACGGTGCCATAGGCGGCGTAGTACTTGAGGTTGTTGGCTTGGCAGAACGCTATGAAGGCCTTGAGGGTCTCGAGGGTCATGGCTTTTCGCTGCGCCAGTTGTTCTTCGGATAGAATCTTCATGTGTTTGGTGTGGGCAAGCGGCGCCCTCGCGTGTGCTCCGTGGGGGTGCCGCTTGCCTTGTGTGGCGTGTTTGTTGAGGGTTATTTGGTTCCCGGGATGAGCTCCAGGATCTGCTTGATGGGCATGCAGAAGGGGTCGGTCTCGAGCGATCGCTCGTTCTCAAGGATGGTCTCGGCGCACTTGCACATGGCGGGGTAGGCTGCGCGGAGCATGTGGTTGGCGTAGATAACCACGTTGACGCCCCACGAGATGAGCTCGTCTTCCTTGACGTGGTTGTAGGAGGTGGGCACCACGATGATGGGCACGAAGGGGTGCTTCTCGCGGAACTTGGCGCAGAACTCCTTGATGTCGTCGCCGCTCTTGTTGCGGCTGTGGATCATGATGCCGTCGGCACCCGCGTCGACGTATGCGAAGCTACGCTCCAGGGCATCGGCCATGGGCTGTCCGGCGATGAGGCTCTCGCAGCGTGCGATGATCATGAAGTCGTTGGTGATCTGGGCGGCCTTGCCCATGCGTATCTTGTGGCAGAAGTTCTCTATGGAGTCTTGCGTCTGCTTCACCTCGGTTCCGAAGAGCGAGTTTTTCTTCAGTCCGGTCTTGTCCTCGATGATGATGGCCGACACGCCGTTGCGCTCCAGGGTGCGAACGGTAAACTGGAAGTGCTCGGGCAGTCCGCCGGTGTCGCCATCGTAGATGATGGGCTTGGTGGTGCACTCGAGGATGTTGGTAAGGTCTTGCATGCGCGTGGTGAGGTCTACGGCCTCAATGTCGGGCTTGCCCTTCGAGGTGGAGTCGGTGAGCGATGACGACCACATGCCGTCGAAGGCGCGAATTTCCTGACCTTTCTTCACCTCGTAGCGCTCGATGATGAGCGCCGAGAGGCCGTCGTGGGCCTCGAGGATACGCACGATGGGCTTGGCGGCGATGAGCCGGCGCAGCGATTTCAGGCGTATGTCGGGTGTGGTGCCGATGGCTTTCACCTCATCGAAGAGCGACGAGGAGTTGATGCCCTTGGTGTAGGGCACCTCCACCACCTCGCCACCGAGGTCGGCCATCACCTTGATGCACTCCAGGCGTAGCTCCGAGTCGCGGCCCTCTTTCCAGTTGTCGCCATGGATGAGGATGTCGGGACGATACTTCTGCAGGTTGGGAATGTAGCTGTATTCGTCCTGCGGTACCACGTGGGCCACGCCGCGAATGTTCTTGATGACTTGCTCGCGCTGCTCGTAGGTCATGTAGGGCAGGCGTGAGCGATAGGTGGCAATGGCCTTGTCGGTGTAGAGGCCGATGGTTAGTTCGCCCAACTTGGCGCCTTCGTTGATGATATTGATGAGGCCGGGGTGAAGGATGTCGCCGACCATTCCGAGATAAACGTTCTTGCTCATGTATTGTTAGTTTCTTTAGTTTTCGCATGAAAAATTGCCCTGTGGGCCCTTGCCGCAGAAGGCTTGGCCGAGGGTTGCCGCATCTGTATGCGCTATCTTTGCAAAGATAATGATTATTATTGAGAAATCGGCTCGTCTTTCCTAAAAAACTCATTTTGCGGCAAAGTGGTTGCCAATGATGCGTTTTTGGGGGGCTTGCCCCACTTTTTCGCATTTTGTTGTCAATCTTTTCGGTTTTCAAACGTATAGTAGGTAGGAGGCAGACAAAAGCCTCTCTCTATTTGTTGAATCATCATAATAGAATCCTAATGAAGAAAACCATCATGTTGCTGTTCGCCCTGCTGTTGGCGACAGGAATGAAAGCCGACGAGACCGACACATTGGCCATCGACGCCATCTATAAGGAACTGCTGGCCCGACCGGGCGTTACGCAGACCGCCGTGCGCTATACGGGCGGCTGGGGGGCGGGCTGCGCAAACTTCTCCTGGCTCCAAGGTGAAGGAAGCGGATGGACCGTGGGCAACCGACTGACGCTGAAGGGCGTGGACAAGGCTGAGGCCGGCCGCATCATGCAGGTGTTTAAGAAGTATCATGAGCGAACCCATGTGGCCATGGGCGAAGGCAGGGCCGACATGGGGCTCGAACGTTTCCGTATGTTCTACGGGATGAGGTGGTCGGCCGGAACACTCTATTTCTTGAAAGCCAGGAAGTTGGGCGATGAGTTTTGTGTGCCGTTCGACTGGTTTTTCCGCGACTACTATAAGCCCAAGAGAAACCTGGGCGACGCCTGGGCCGCCATCGACGCACCCACACGCCGCTTGCTCGGACTGAGCCATCTGTGGAGTGGGGTGAAGCAAAACTTCGTGTTTATGAATCGGGTCAGCGTGGATTGGGACAGCCTGTACGTGGCCATGATACCGAAGATCAAGGCCGCCGCCAACGACGAGGAGGCCACACGCCTCTTGCAACGCATGGCCGCCACGTTGCACGATGGCCACACCTTCGTTTATTCCGATTACCCACAGGACCTGCGCACCATGCCCCTCACCACGCGGTGGATCGACGGGAAGGTGTATGTCGATCAGGTGTTGAGCTCGGCTTTTGCCCGGAAGGGCGTGCGACGTGGCCTGCAGGTGGTGGCCGTCAATGGCGAAGCGCCTGAGGTGTACGCCCAGCGCGAGTTGGCGCCCTATGTGTCGTCGTCCACCCCACAATGGCTTATACATAATATGTACGACGACAAGAACCTGACGATGGGTGGCGACAACCGCCAGATGACCTTGACGCTGAGCGATGGCAAGCGTGAGGTGAGCGTAGGCTACAACTTCGACGGAAGTGGGTTCGACATCAGGCCCCAACAGAATGACGTGCCCATCAGGTTCTCCCTGCTCAAGGGGGGCGTAGGGTATCTGCGCATCGACAACTTCATGGATGGGCGAATCTGTCGCGAGTTTGACAAGCTCTATCCGCAAATCCTACAGACGCGCGCCCTCATCATCGACGTGCGCGACAATCCCGGAGGCAACTCGGGCAATGGCGACCATGTGGCACGCCATTTCATCGCACAAAGTCTGCGTGCGGGTGCGTGGGAGAGCAGGGAGTATATCCCAGCCTTCGCCTCGTGGAGAATGGCCGAGAGGGTCTATCGACAGGAGGGTGCCCTGATGACGCTGGATGCCAACAGCAAGCTCGAACGCTACACGAAGCCCGTGGCGTTGCTGGTGAATCGTGGCACCTTCTCGGCCGCCGAGGACTTCACCGCCCTCCTGCGCGCCACCGGCCATTGCGCCTTGGTGGGTGAGCCCACGGGCGGAAGCACGGGCAATGGCGTGCGCATCGCAGTCATTCCGGGGGTGTGCACCGCCAACATCTGCTCCAAGCACGACTATGCCCCCGATGGCTACGACTTTGTGGGCAAGGGCTTTGTGCCCGACATTGCCGCCCCCGAGAGCTACAAGACCTACTTCAAGGACAAGCAAGACAACGCCATGACCAAGGCCCTGCAGTGGCTGAACAAGCAGATACGCAAGTGAAAATGGCCCAGTGGGGCATGAAAACCTCAACATACTCTCTCTAAGTTATTCATCGTGGTGGTGCTTCTTCGGAGGTGCCACCTTTTTTTCCCTCGTGCGGAAGGGTGCTGACAGGATGTGTGTTGTTGGGTATTTTGGTGAAAAAGTTGTGTCGAGAATTGGAGTGAAATAGCGTGCGGAAAAGCCATTTTTGCCGTCTCGAACCCCGTGAAATGAGACTTGCGCTTGCGGTTAGGCATCTTTCGAGTTGCGAAACATGCCTAACCGAACCATCGTTTGGCGTCTTTCGCACGACCGATGGGCATGTTTCGCATTGCGAAAAGGCATGTTTTATAGTGAAAAATGATAAATGTGCAATGTGGAATTGTGTGTAATGAATGTAAGTGTTTGAGCGTTAGAGGGTTATGAAAACGCGCCGAGAATGGCGTATTTCGGCCAAACATTTCCGTCGTGGAAAAGAAATGTGTAGTTCTTGCTATAGATTGTTGGTTGTTTTCGGTGTGCTTCAAACCGGCAAGTCTTGCGCTTTTCTTGTTCCGAAGCGCCCGTCTTCCGTCTCTTGCCTTACCCTCAGGGAGCTTTCGCTCTCTCGCTTTCCGTTTCCTGTTCTCTCGCTTTCCATTTCCAGTTCTTTCATGCGCCATTTCCCATTCTCTCATTTTCCATTCCCTGCTCTTCCGGCAGTTTCGTCCCTTTCCGCCTTCTTCGTTGGGAGCTTCTTTCCTCTGGCCTCGTCACCTCAGCGTCTCCCTTCTTCCATCTTTGCCTTGAGGAGGTTCTTGAAGGGTTTAGTGTAGTTAAATAACCTTAAAACCGTTAAAATATAATAAACGTAGGGCGTTCAGGGCTTGTTGGTAATATGTGTATGAAATAAAATATGTAATTTTGCACACCGATTATTTGGGGACACGCTTAGAGTCCCCCCCGTGCGGACGTGTAAATAGCCGTGCCTTTGGCCGGACACGGTGGTTTGTGAATCATCCGCGCAGCAGAGCGAAAGCCATGGATGGTCTCTTTTAGACTGGAGGCGCCGTGAGGTCTCTGTTATAAATAAGGTATAAAAACGTTTTTTAGTAGTAAATTTAAATTTTAAAATGGACACTTTAAGTTACAAGACTATTTCCGTCAACAAGGAAACAGCTCAAAAGGAGTGGGTAGTGATCGACGCTACCGACCAGATCGTTGGCCGCCTCTGCTCGAAGGTTGCCAAACTGCTCCGTGGAAAGTACAAACCCACTTTCACTCCGCACGTCGACTGCGGTGACAACGTCATCATCATCAACGCAGCCAAGGTGCGTTTCTCCGGCAAGAAGGAAACCGATAAGGTTTACACTCGCTATACTGGTTATCCCGGTGGACAGCGCTTCAACACGCCTGCAGATCTCCGCAAGCGCGAGAATGGCGTCGACAAGATCATTCGTCACGCCGTGAAGGGCATGCTCCCCAAGGGTCCCCTCGGTCGCTCACTTCTCAACAACCTCTATGTGTACGAGGGTGCTGAGCACAAGCAGGAGGCACAGAAGCCTAAGACTATTGATATTAACCAGTATAAATAATTTGAGACAAGATGGAAGTTATTAATGCAATCGGTCGCCGCAAGAGCGCTGTGGCTCGTGTTTATGTCACAGAGGGCACCGGTAAGATTACAATCAATAAGAAGGACATCACCGTTTTCTTCCCCTCAGCTATCCTGCAGTATGTGGTGAAGCAGCCCCTGCAGTTGCTCGAGGTCGCAGAGAAGTACGATATCAAGGCCAACCTCGACGGCGGTGGTTTCACCGGCCAGAGCCAGGCCCTGCGTCTCGCCATCGCACGTGCGCTGGTGAAGATCAACGCTGAAGACAAGAAGAACCTCAAGGACCACGGATTCCTCACACGTGATAGCCGTGCCGTTGAGCGTAAGAAGCCTGGACAGCCCAAGGCTCGCCGTCACTTCCAGTTCAGTAAGCGTTAATATCTCCTGGGTCTCTATCTGTGTGAGGCCGGAGATACGTTTAGCATCCAAACAGGCAGGACTCTTCCACGATCGGTGCGAGGCTACCTGGCTGCTGGTTCTAAGCAACGGCCATTGGCCGGTTACGCTCGGGGCAGGAACCCCAGCTAACAAGAATTAAAAAGGAAAGTAAACAATTAAAAATTGAACAAAATGTCAAGAACAAATTTTGACCAGTTGCTTCAGGCAGGTTGCCACTTCGGTCACCTGAAGCGTAAGTGGAACCCCGCCATGGCTCCTTACATCTTCATGGAGCGCAATGGTATTCATATCATCGACCTCAACAAGACAGTAGCCAAGATCGACGAGGCTGCTGAGGCTCTCAAGGCCATCGCCAAGAGCGGTAAGAAGGTTCTGTTCGTCGCTACTAAAAAACAGGCCAAGGACATCGTAGCCGAAAAGGCTGCTTCTGTCAACATGCCCTACGTTATCGAGCGTTGGCCGGGCGGTATGCTCACCAACTTCCCCACCATCCGTAAGGCTGTGAAGAAAATGACGAACATCGACAAGTTGATGAACGATGGTACATTCTCGAACCTCTCAAAGCGTGAGCTGCTGCAGATCACTCGCCAGCGCGCCAAGCTCGAGAAGAACCTCGGTTCTATCGCTGACCTCACTCGTCTGCCCTCGGCTCTCTTCGTCATCGACGTGATGAAGGAGCACATCGCAGTGAAGGAGGCTAACCGCCTGGGCATCCCCGTGTTCGCTGTGGTCGACACCAACTCTGATCCCAACAACGTGGACTACATGATTCCCGCCAACGACGACGCTAAGGACTCTATTGAGGTGATCCTCGACGCTGTCTGCGGTGCTATCGCTGAGGGTCTGGAGGAGCGCAAGGCTGAGAAGGCTGACGACAAGGCTGCTGCTGAGCAGAAGGACCAGCCTAAGAAGAAGGCTGCCCGCAAGGACGAGGCTGAGTAATTAGGCAAAGAAATATATACTGAAGCCATTGATTCTGTTTATGATTCGATGGCTTTAGTAGCTTTTAAGCAAAGATTATTATTAACTTTTTAATATAAAAATATTATTATGGCTGTTTCAATTGAAGATATCAAGAAACTTCGCGCTATGACTGGTGCTGGTCTTGCTGACGTTAAGAAGGCACTCACAGAGGCTGAAGGTGATTTCGATAAGGCAAAGGAGTTGCTCCGTGAGCGTGGTCTCGCTATCGCTGCTAAGCGTTCTGACCGTGAGACTTCTAACGGTTGCGTTCTCGTTAAGAAGGTTAACGATTTCGCTGCTATCATCGCTCTCAAGTGCGAGACTGACTTCGTAGCTAACGGTGCTGACTTCATCAAGTTGACATCTGACATCCTCGACGCTGCTATCGCTGCCAAGGCTCACACTCTCGACGAGGTGAAGACTTTGAAGGTTGGCGATGCTGATGCTCAGGCTGCTGTTACACAGCGCTCTGGTATCACTGGCGAGAAGATGGAGCTCGACGGCTACTGTGTTCTCGAGGGTGACAACATCGAGGTTTACGACCACATGAACAAGCACACTTTGTGTACTATGGTTCAGCTCAACGAGAACAACGAGGAGGCTGGTCACAAGGTAGCTATGCAGGTTGCTGCTATGCGCCCTGTAGCTCTCGACGAGTCTTCTGTTTCTGAGGAGACTAAGAAGACTGAGCTCGAGGTTGCTGTTGCCAAGACTAAGGAAGAACTCGTAGAGAAGGCTGTTAACGCTGCTTTGAAGAAGGCTGGCATCAACCCAGCTCACGTTGACTCTGAGGAGCACATCGAGAGCAACACCAAGAAGGGTTGGTTGACACCTGAGCAGGCTGAAGAGGCTCGCAACATCAAGAAAACTGTTGGTGAGGAGAAGGCTGCTACTTTGAACCCTACTATGATCCAGAACATTGCTAATGGTCGTCTGGCTAAGTTCTTCAAGGAGAACTGCCTCGTTGACCAGGAGTTCCAGTTCGGTGACGGTGACAAGCAGACTGTTGCTCAGTACCTCGCTTCTCAGAGCAAGGATCTCAAGATCGTTGCTTACCAGCGCTTTACTCTTGCTGCTGAGTAATCATTACTCAAAAGCAAGCGTTAATTTGACTTATAGTTAAATTAGAATACCGGGAGTTATGAAGTTAAGCCTCGCTTTGCTTCTAACTCCCATTTCTTTTTTATATAAAAATTTGATGTTATGAAGATATTTGCCATCGGTATGAACTATACCGAACACAATAAATCGCTGCATGGCACGTTATCTAAACCAGAGCGTCCTGTCATCTTCACCAAGGCAGATTCTGCTTTGCTCAATAACGGCAAGCCTTTCTTCATCCCTGATCATCTGGGAAGAATAGAGTATGAAACCGAAGTAGTGGTCAGAATATCCAAGTTGGGAAAGACCATTCCGCAGCGTTTCGCCCACCGCTATTACGATGCAGTAACCGTAGGTATCGATTTTACGGCACGCGAGATGCAGAAGAAACTGCGCGAGGTTGGCCAGCCTTGGGAACTCGCCAAGGGATTCGACGGTTCTGCGGTTATCGGCGAATGGGTCGACATCCAGAAGTTCCGTGATATCCAGGCACTGCACTTCCGCCTCGATCTCAATGACAAGACCGTACAGGAAGGCTGCACGAGCGATATGCTCTATAAGGTAGATGAAATCATCTCCTATATTAGCCAGTACTTCACGCTCAAGACGGGCGACCTGCTCTATACCGGATGTCCTACAGGCTGCGGTCCTGTCAACATCGACGACCATCTCGTAGGCTATCTCGAAGACAGGAAGGTGCTCGATTTTCACTGTAAATAAACAATATTGCAAGTAATATATTGATATGAACACAACAAAGGTTTGGAAATACATGCTGCTGGCATGCCTGCTCATGTTGGTGGCTCCTGCTCAGGCACAGCGATTCTTTAATCTGACCTCTTCAGAAGTCAGAGTAGATTCCGTGTTGCCCCGTTTCGTGTATTCCATTCCTTTGATTGGTGCATATCGTGATTCTGTATATACCGTCAGCCTGAAATATGGCGAGTATATCGACATGACTGCCTCCGACATCGCCAGTTACAACCGCCTGTCGGGTGCAGTCCCTCCTGAGCAGGTATTTCCACAGCAGCGGGTTACCGAATGCCGTAAGCAGGGCGTACTCCAGATAGATTTCAGTCCTGTCGTATTCCGCAATAACCGCCATCAGCTGCTGGTCAGCTTCATGCTCCAGGTAGATGCCCGTCCTCTGAAGCGCTCCGAGCGTTCCAGTCGAGGTTCTCTGTTGGCTAAGGGCAAAGTATCAGCCTTCACTTCTTCTGATGCTTTGCGCTCAGCTACCTCCCTCTATGCCTCCCATTCCGTTCTTGCCTCAGGCAGATGGGCGAAGATCAGAGTCAGTGAAACCGGTTTCCATCAGCTTACCGAACAGGTAGTGCGCCAGGCAGGTTTCTCCGATATCAGCAAGGTGAAGATTTACGGCTATGGCGGCAATCTGCAGAACGAAGCCCTTCTGGCGAGCG